>Ga0315902_10005106_pt1 | contig 18615 bp, 16 predicted proteins | sample LakEriMetagenome_9_FD_203523 | JGI IMG/M metagenome (GOLD analysis project Ga0315902, IMG submission 203523) | Freshwater fungal communities from buoy surface, Lake Erie, Ohio, United States - Buoy 12 MA117 | ecosystem: Environmental > Aquatic > Freshwater > Lake > Lake biofilm | place: USA... | reverse complement strand
GGCGCCGCCATGAATCCAAAACAGCACGGGCAGTTTCGCATCCGGCCCGGCATTCGCGGGCGACCAGACGTTCAGGAAGAGGCAGTCCTCGCTCTGCTGGCTGCGGCTGAAAAAGGTTTCGCCCTGAAGCGCGGGCTTGCCAAAAGCCGTGGCCTCGCGGGTGCCGGTCCACGGCTTCGGCGGCTGTGGTGCCTGCCAGCGGAGGTCGCCAACGGGAGCGGCGGCGTAAGGGATGCCGCGAAAGATGCGCACGCCTTCCCGCTGCTCGCCGACAAGCTGGCCGCTGACAACGCGGACGGGGCTGGTCCGCGTGCTGCTGGTGCCTTTGGCAGGCGTGGAAGATGGCGCAACGGGCTGGCGTGCCGGCTGGCTCTGGCTGTCCGTGGCAGGCGCAGGTGGAGGCTCGGCGGGAGTCACTGGTGTGCTCGTGCTGCCACCGCGATTCATGCCAGAACTGCCACCCGCAGCACCGCGACCGAACTGGCTGCGCAAACTGCTCAGTCCCTCGAACTCGGTCTTGCTGAGCGTGCCATTGGCGTCGGTGTCCAGCTTATCAAAGAGGCGGTCGGCGATCTCGGGGCGGCTGGCGAAGGCCGGTGAGGTCGCGAATTGCTGCTTGAATCGCTCGCGGCTGATCACGCCCGCCTCACCGGCGAGTGTTTCAAACGACGCGCCGCCCAAGCCACCACTGCGTGTCATTCCGGCTCCACCGCCCATACCGGGCTTGGCCCCGCCATCGGGGGCGGGTGTCGAGGGAGCGCCGCCGCGCTGCTGGCGCAGGCGTTCGATCATCGCGGCGCGGGAGTCGGCGGCATCGCCTTTCGCAGTCCCCGCCGCTGGTGGAGGTGCCTCCGTGGAAGCTGTTGGCGCTGATTTGGGAGATGCCACGGCCTTCACATCCGTCCGTGCGAACTGCTTCGTGAAAAACGCGATGATCGTCTCGCGGGCAGTTTTCTCCTCGTTCTCCTCTTCCTTCGACTTCTCACCACGCAGCGCCCGTGCCGCGCTCACCGTGCGTGCCCAGTAGAAGCCGTGCGGGCTTTTCTCCGCCGTATAAACGGACACATTCTTCTCCGCCTCACGCATCCGCTGGATCATCGGCTCGATGAGCACATGCGGTGCCTGGTCGTCCCCCAGGCTGGTGATGAAAAGCGTCGGCACCTCGATCTTGCCCGCATTTGCCTCGATGGAGTTTTTGGCGAGGAAGTCCTTTGCCTCGCGCTCCGACATGCCGCGGCCACGGGTGAGGCCGTTGAAGAGAGATTGGCCGTTCTTCACCAGTTCCTCGCGCGCCTCTTGCCGCACCAGCGACAGCGGCGGTTTGCCCGGATCACCCGTCATATAGACCACCGGGTCGGTCATCCATGGTGAGCCGACGGCGACGCACAGGAACTCGCGTCCCATCTTCTCCGCTGCCACGAGCGCCAGATGCCCGCCGTGACTGCCACCCACGACACCCACACGTGCCGCATCCACCTTCGGCAGGGTTTTGGCAAAACGGATGCCCGCGATGACATCATCATGCTCCATGCCAAAGAGTGCCCCGTTTCCGGAGCGATAGCTGATCGCCAAGATGGCCCACGACTGCTCATTGAATGCATTCACCGTGGGCGAGAGATTGTTGGGCGCGGCCATAGTGCGGATGTAGCCAAGGTCGCGATTGCCCTGGCCACCGTGGATGGTCACGAGCATGGGAAACGGCCCCTCGCCTTTCGGCATGGACAGCACGCAGGGGATCATGCGTCCATCGCTGGAAGGATACTGCATCTCGGTGACAAGCCGGTCGCCAACGATCTCCGTCTTGCCCGAGGGCGTCATCGCACCCGGTTTGTTTTGCATTTGGCGCATCTTTTCCCGAACCGCACGCTGTTCGGTGTCGTCGATCTTTCCATCGCCGTTCGTGTCGAACTTCTTGAGCAGCGGATTCTCCGCTGAACTGCCTGACTTGGGGGAAATCTGTGCCGGCGCTGAGGCCGCGAGGCAGAGTGTGAGGAGGATGAGCTTGTTGGTCTTCATATCGGTTTGGTCTGGGTTGAGGAAATCACGGCTGAAGAGGCGCACGCCCAGAGGTGCCCCGCACCCGCATCAGCCTCAGGAACTCGGCGATCACCTGCGCACGCCGACCACGTCCCGAAGGGCGGTCCAGCACCACGCCATCCGGGTCCAAATGGCCTTCGAGCGAGTAGCTCACATCACTCTGCATGGCCGAATGGATGAAAGTGAAACTCACCACGGCCACCGCACGGCCCGCGTATGCCCGATGCAGCGTCACGCGGCGCAGCACATGCGTGCCCGCATCGACCTCCAACAATACCGAGCTGTATTTAGCGTGCGCAGCGCCAACTTTGGGCTCCGCATGAATGAGGTCCGTTTCCGGCGTGGCTGGCTCGCGTCGTAGCTCGTAGTCCGCGAGAATTTCCCGCAGCAGCGTCTCCAGTCGCACGCTGCGCAGCTCACACACCGTTTCCAACTCTTCCGGCACTTCCGCTGCCGTGAGTCGGGCTCCGATCTTTGGTGAGAGCGCGAACCACACGCTGCCCGACGAATCACGCCCCCACGGCGCTGTTTGCTCCGGACCACGAATCTCTGTCCAAAACGCATCGCCCCGCGTCCACAGCAGTGATTCCTGACGTGGCGGCTCATCGCCATCGCGCTCGCCACGCACCTCCACCCGATAGCAACGATCCAACAGCGCCGAATGCGCCTTCAGCGCCTCACGCACAATTGTCGCCGCGCTCGCTGGTGTGAGCGAAACAAACATCAACGCGCCGATGCTCGCCACCGCCACGAAACCCGCCGCCCAGGCCAGCGGAGCCTGCCAGCGCCACCTTGGCGGCCGATGCGCCGTCGGCAATGCCTCCTCGACACGGGCCACAAAGGCCTCATCGGATGCCGAGGGTTGCAACCGGGCCTCAACAGCCTCCACAAACACCTCCGAAGAGGGTTCCGCTTCCTGACGCAGCAACTCATCCATCACCAACTGCTCGCGCAATGCCTCGAACAAAGCAGCATCTTCTCGCATCTCCGCAGCAATGAGCGCGTCATCCTGCGGCTCGGATTCGCCTTCGATGAGTCTGGCCAGCGCAGCCTTGAGTTCGTCGGAATTATCGTGAGATGTTGTGCTCATAGTGGCTGCGCCTCCAATCGTTTCGTGATGCACTCATGCAGGGCTGCCCGCAGGCGGAAGAGCGACTGGCGGATTTCATTGGCCGTGCGTCCTTGCTGGCTGGCAATGCCCGCCGGAGCCAGATTCTCAAAATACCGCTGCTGCACCAGCCTCCGCGACTTCTCCGGCAACTGACTCAGACACTCCTTCAACGCCGCCGCCCTTTCTGGTGCTTCGTCGAAATGCTCCGACGCCGTTCCCGACATCGCCAGCACCTCCGCAACATGCTGGCCCAGCACCCGCGAGCGCCGATCCTCTTTTCGCAGCTCCTTGCTCACCAAAAACCGAGCAATGGTGCGCAGCCAGGCCCCGAAGTTCGTGCCACGCTCAAAGGTCTGCAGCTTCCGATACGCCGCGAGGAAGGCCTCCTGCGCCACATCATCCACCACCTCCGCCCTCATCCCCAGCGACCGGATAAACGCCCGCAGTCCCGCCTGCTCACGCCGCACCTGCTCCATGAACCACACATGGTCTGGCTGATTTGGAACTGGAGATTCATCATTCACACTTGGCTACACCCAGAACCCGCGCCGCGTTACGCGGATGCGCGAAAAAATGAGTGACGACCTTCGATTACATCCTTCTGCGGCTGCGACATGGGGACGACAACCGACTCGTTGCCAACCAACGATTCGGGAGAACCGAGGTCAGAGTGGATTAAACGGCAAAATCCAACGGAACTCAGTGAATGCGCTCATCGAGTCGTCGTTTAAACAAGGCACATCATGCTTTGCCGTTCTTGGTGCGGATAGAACGGTTCATCACAGAGGATGGCATACGCTTTCTTCTGCTCCATGCCGCCCTGACAGAAAAGAGTCGGCGATGGAGTGGTGATGAGTTTGAGTGAACACATGGAAGGCATAAGAATGGGGGCAGAAGAATCCAAGAACCATTCTTTTGCCCCCATTCTTCTGCCTACGGTTTCCGGCTCGATTGATTCATGAAGGTTCGATTCAGGGATCATCGACAGGAGAATGGGGACAAGAGAATAGGGCCTCAAAAGCTGCGTGGGATGTTCTCATCATTCTTCTGTCCGCATTCTTTTGTCGATTCATAGCCACCTTTCAAACCACGCCCACGCATCCTCCTGGCGCTCGGCGTTGAACTCATGCGGGCGTTCTTCGATGATGCCTTTGAAGTGATCGGGCACACCGGCTTTGGCGTAGCATTTCGCCAGTTTCTCATGAGCGGCACGGACGCCATCGGGCTCGAACAAGAAGTCCTGGATACCATTGATGACCATGAGCGGCGTGGGCATGGCAATGGAGGCAATGTCGGGATGATCCATGAGGCGGTAGATGCCGGGAATGATCTTGGTGTGGCCGATGGTGCTGCGGATGTGTTTGGCGAGCTGGTTGGGAAAGGAGCACATCCAGCCGCACACGACCGCCGCTTTGATCCGATCATCCAAGGCCGCGAGGTAGGCCGTGCGCAGTCCGCCGACGCTGTGGCCCACGCAACCGATCCGCTGCGGGTCCACCTCGGGCCGCGTCACGAGGTAGTCCACCGTGCGGACATCATCCCACGCGAGGATGCCCGACCACGTGACGCCCGCGCTGAGCAAGGTGCGACCCATGAGCTGCTCGCTGGCATTGCTGCGCTGGTTGAACTTCACCACCGACTCGCTGCTGATGCCTGCCGGCCGCTCCTTCCACTCCGGTGGATCGTCTTCGAGCACCATGCGTCGCTCGCCCCAGAAAAACATATCGATGCTGATCACCACATAACCTCGCCGCACCATCTCCGTGCCGATGGCCTTCTTTCCGTAGGATTCCCGCATCTCGATGAGCGTGGGATGCACGTCATCGCCCTCCAGTTCGCGTTCGCGGCCCCAGAGGTAGTAACCTCCATGCGAATGCAGCAGCACCACCGCAGGCGCGGGCTTGGTGAGCCCCTTTGGGATCAAAACCGTGCCCGGCACGCGAAACACCGGCGTGGTGTTGAAGCGGATCTCCTCGCGAATGTAGTCGCCGCAGTCCTTGCGCGAGATCACCTCCGCCTGCGGATCGCACTTCTCCGGCGTGTAGTGAAACAACTCCAGCATCTTCGCCCGCGCTTTGGCCTTCCAGGCCGCGAGATCCCCATGCTCTTCTTTGAGAAACGAAAGCGGCCGCTCACCTCGCGGCTTCAGCTTCTGGACAAAAACATCCAAGGTCCCCGTGTGCGGCCCGACCTTCGGCGGCGTGGGATTCATCGAGTAACGAATCTCGGGCTTGGGCTCGTCAGCCCCACTGGCCTTCGACGAGACAGCAGCGGCTCCAGCTACCGTGGCGATGAATTGGCGGCGGGTATTCATGACTGAGCTTTACGTGCGGAAAGTGCGTTCTGAATCTTCTCCGCCACCTGCTTCGCCATCACGGACGAGCCTTTGGGCTGGAAGTGGACATTGCGCGGGATTTGCAGCTCCGCTTGGCGGGGTTTCACCAGCGACCAGAGTTCGTTCCAGGTCACGCCTTCTTCCGTCATCACAAGTTTGGCGATCTCGTTGTAGGGCAACTCGGAGTCCTTCACATACTTTGCGGCATCGCTTTCGGGCACGGGCGTGGTGCTGGCAAAGATGAGCTTGGCCCCGGTTTGCTTCAGCCGCGCGATGATCTGGCGCAGGTTCTTCTCATAATCGTCCGGCGGCACGTTTTGATGCCCGCCGTTCGCCGGCGAGGTGTATTCGCCCTTGGCGTTCTTGTCGCTGTCATCGGCGAAACGATACGAGAGGTCGTGCAGGCCGTGATTGAAGTGAATGATGTCCCATTTCTCGTTCGCATCCGACAGCCAGCGTTTGAGGCCGTAGTAGCCGACCGCCACTTTCGTCGAGCCGCAGTTCGCAGGCACGCGATGCACGTTCGCCACGCCCGCGAGCACCTTCCGCACCTCCAAGGCATACGCGATGGACACCGAGTCGCCCATCAGCAGCACACGAGGCAGCTTGGGGTCATCGGTGATGGCGACAAACTCGGGCGGTGTGACGGCTTTGGGCTTGTCGGCTGGCTCAGCGGCCACGAGCGAGGCCAATGGCGCGAGCAGCAGCGCTGAGAGAAGAAGGAGAGTTGGTTTCATGGCGGGATTGGGGACCGTGATGAAATACCTATTTGCGAGCTGACTTCTTTTTCATGGAGCCGCCTTCCAGCACTTTGATTTTGTGCTCCGCGTGAGCGGCAAACTCGCTGAGATCGAGGAAACCGTCATGGTTGGCATCCGCGCCCTTGAAGTGCTGCTCGCTGTGATGACCCATCTTGGAGATTTCGCGATACTCCGAGGCATCGAGTTTATTGTCTTTATTCGCATCCATCCTGGCAAAGCAAGGCTCGATGCCTTCGCTGAGAATGGCGAACCACGTTTGCTTTTTGAGTGCGCTAGCGAGTTCAGTGGCGTCGATAAAGCCATCGCTGTTCTTGTCACCTGCTTTGAAATGCTCGTCTCCATGATGCTTCGCCTGCACATCCAGCGGTTTGTATTCTTCGAGGCTGAGCTTGCCGTCGCTGCTTTTGTCGGCGGCCTTCAGGGTGCGCTGCATGAGCCCGGCGCTGGGTTCGGCGTGCGTCAGTTGCGTGAAAAGCAACGCGGTCACGATTGTGAGTAGGTGCTTCATGGTCAATTTTCCTTCTGTGCGGTCGGCATCACCTTCGCCGCCCATTTGATGCCTTCGAGGATGTGCTGGCGTGCAAAGGGCGTGCTGAGCGAGCGCAGGTCGTGGCCAAACTCGGTGTAGAAGAAGCGGCCACCGGTCGCGGGTTCGTGTGTCCAGGCAATGGGATGATCCGCGCCCATGGGCTTGCCGTTGCGAGTTTTGAAGTAATCACGCACCGGCGTGTAAGTGGTCTCGTCCACGCGCATGAGGACGTTGAAACCGGGCTGGCCGGTGACGGCGCGGTCGTGATTGGTCCAGTCAGCTTCGATCCAGAACTCGGCGGGCTGACCTTTGACGGATGGATGATCCTTCGCTGCAGGATCAATGGTGACCTTGGCTTTACTGAAGTCGGAGTCGCTATTGAAGTCGCATCCGCCGAGCGCGTTCAGCCACAGCCACTTCGTCTGATGCACCAGCGCGGCATGCAGGCCGACGATGCCTTTGCCGCCCTTGGTGAACCATTCCTCCACCGATTTGCGCTGCTCCTCGGGCAGCACCTTGTCGAGTTCGTTGGCGTTGTTTAGCACCAGCACATCATAGCGGCTCAGTTCCTCCGCACGCATGTCTTTCCAATGCTCCGTCACGTCCACCTCGAAGCCATTCTCGTGACCGAGCAGGACGAGCCAACGATTGATCTTCGGTGTTTCGGGATGGCGATAGTAGCCGGTGTTGGAATAGACGAGCACTTTGAGTCCGGTGCCCTTAGGCGAGGGTGCTGCGGGTTCATGACTGTGGCCGATGCTGGCGAGCAGGAGCAGGGAGAGGATGAGATGCTTCATGGTTGAGACGGTTTTTGAGGCAAAGGAATGGGCACAGGAGAATAACTTCAGTCATTCCTCTCGCACCTATTCTTCTTGGTCAACCTCATGCCCATACCGTGGCTAAGTTGGGCTGTGACGGGCAATATCGGATTGGCTTTGCCACGCTCGATCTTACCAATGTATTCCCGGCTCACCCCGCTCTCACGAGCCAAACCATACTTCGTGAAGCCTGCGGCCTCCCGGAGTTCCTGAAGCCGACGCGGCAGCCGTTCGCGGATGCGCTCGGCATAGTTGTAGGCGTCGTGATTGTCCGGCGCGGTGGGCATGGTTACTCATCCATCGAACTGACTGCGCTCGCTCTTTGATGTATGGGCTTACGCCGCGAGTTCTTTCAGCAGGCCCGAGCTGTCACCGTGACGTTCGACGTTGACGCCGCTGCCGTGCAGCAGCGTGAGCCACGCGTTGCAGAGTGGTGTGTCTTTGGAGGCGACGAGGTGGTGACCGAGTTTGATGCCCGCTCCGCCACCGGCGATGAGCGTGGGGCAGTTGGTGAGGTTGTGGACGGTGCTGAGGTTGCTGCCGAAGACGACGGTGCTGTGGTCGAAGAGGCGGGTGCCGTTGGCTTCTTTGACGGTCTTGAGTTTGTCGAGCAGACCGGCGAGGAGTTCGCTGTGTGCGACGTCACGTTTCTGGGAGGCTTCCATGCGCTCGCCGGGGCTGTAGTGGCTCATGTCGTGCGCGGCGACCTTGACGCCGAGGCTGGTGAGCAGGTTGGCGATGGGCAGGCGGTAGGTGAGCACGCGGGTGCTGTCGGTCTGGAGCGCGGCGACCATGAGGTCATACATGAGCTTGATTTCCTCCACACCGGAACGGCCATCCGGCGGCTGCGACAGCGGGGCTTTGGGCTTTGGCACGGACTGCCATTACTCTTCCTTGGCGATGCGCAGCTCGATTTCGCGGATGCCTTGGAAATACTCGTCGAGCTTCTCCACGTCGTTCTTTGCCAGTCCGCGCTGGAGGTCTTGCGCTTCGACCATCACGGCATCGAGCAGGCTGCGCTTTTGCGTCATTCGCAGACGGAGTTGATCGAGCGGCACTTGCTCGGCAGAGAAGAGGCGGTGGAAAACAGCGAGCGGTGAGTTGATGCCCGCGATGGGTTTGCCGCGGCTGTCCCACGCGAGTGAGAGGCCCGCGCCGTGACCGGGACCGGAAAGGTCTTTGTCGCTGCCATTGAGCTGAAGCGAAGCGCGTGTCTTTGCTAAAGGCGGCCGCAGCCACCTGGTCCACAGAGATGCTGTTGTGCGCGGAGGCACCGCCTTCGTGTGCATTCGCACCGGTGAGCCAGCGGGTGCTACCGCTGTGCGCATCCTCGGAATACCGATTCGTGAGGCCCTGCACGATGGTGAAGTCCTTTCGATGCCGCGCGAGCGGAGCCAGTCCCGACGGCAGCGTGTAATCCGCGCCGGTCTGTTTCACATCGGGATACCACGTTTCCTTGGTCACGCCGAAGCCGATGCCGAGGAAGATCATGCGCTTCGCCGGTGCAGCGGGCACGGCAGCGGAGGCGAAGCGGCGAAAGCCGAGTGACTCAAGAAACGGCAGCGCAATGAGCGCGGGACTGGAACGGAGGAAGTGGCGGCGGGTGAGCATGGGAATGGGATTGTTAGGTGGTGATGGGTTCTGGCGCTGTCTGGAAGTGCGTGGAAAGGCGCCTCATGGTTTTTGGGCGTCCAGGGGCACCCATTTGAAGTCTGCGAAGATGACCTTGGTCAGGTCGGAGCCTTGTTTGGGGAGAAAGTGAATCTTTCCGACTCGGGACCAGTCGGGCATTGGCTTCTGGCTGAAGCGATTGATGAGGCGCTCCGGGGCGATGGTCATCTCCTGCCAGTTGTCGGAGGCGGTGATCTCAAGCTCAACGGTGTTGTAATCGGCGGCAGTGAACACCACGGTTTGCGGTTCGGTGCAGAAGAATTTGAAGTTTAGCCGCGAGTTGGCAGGGGCTTGCCATTTGGGATCGTGCAGTTGCTCGGTGCCGGAACCGCGTCCGTTGTTCGTCGAACGAAATCCCTTGATGCCTTTGGGGCCTTCGAGTTCGGCGATGTTGCTCCAGGCGCTGTAACCGCTGTCGGAAATCTCGTTCGATGGTTTGTCGGTGGCCACCGCGTTGCCGAGCTTGGCAGGGATCGCTGCGTTGAAATCGGTCGAGCGGACGATGGTCGTGTCGTAAGTGATGTTGGCGTAGCCGAAGACATAGTCGTCCACATTGAGCACGGGCATCTTTCCGACCCACTGCTGTCCCTGCCTCACGCTGGGAGCGTCGCGCCAGGAACGGGCGTAGCTGCACGGGTTCTTGAGCGCGAAAAAGATCTCGACCTTGCGCACGGTGTCGGGTGACGCCGGAGTGATGACGAGTTCCGGCACGCCTTCGGCATCCAGACGGATCTCGGACCTCGGATGCTCCGGCCAGGTCACGTCTTTGCCGAGCACATGCTTTTCCAACCAGAACTTGGTGTTGTGCCCGATCTTCTCGGTGTCGTGATGTCCGCGTGCTTGAATCGCAAACGACCACGGCACGCCCTTCGGGAACTTTTTGAAGCTCTCCAGCCCACGTTCGTGGCCACCATGATGATCGTTCGAGCCGTTCAAAAACAACGTTGCCGCCGTGATGAAGGGCACATGAGCCTCGGGCACGATTGAAGCCAGAATGATCTCTTCTCCCGACGACTTCGGTGGCTCGATGTAAGGCACGTTGTAAAGAAAGACGTGGTGATCGCGGTAGTAGTCGTTGTAGCCGATGCCGAAGTAGGCGGCGACTGCCTTCACCCGTGGATCGGTGGCGAGATTCCACATCAGCGTGCCGCCATACGAGTAGCCCGTCGCTCCGAGCCGTGTGCGATCCACTTCCTTCTGCTGTTCGAGATAGCTCAGCGCCCGTCGCTGGATGGCATACCACACGTAGTCGGAAGTCTGCTTCGGATCGGTGATTTCATTTCCATCTAGGTCCTTCGCCCGCGCAGGTCCAGCCAATGTTCGATCCATGTTTCCGTGCCGCAGCTTCTCTGGATACTTGGTGAAGTGAGGGCGGGCTCCCGTCTTCCCGCAGTAATCATGAGCCATCACTGCCCAGCCATCTTCGACAAACTTCCGGTCGGGTTCGGCCGCGCCCATCCAGCCATGCACCACCAGGAGGCCCGGAGCCTTCGTTGCACCCGTCTTCACGCTGTAGCGGCAGTAAACACGGATCTCCTCACCGAGCACGTATGCGCTGATGTAGGAGTCGCGTTTGAAGATGCCGTCTTTCGTTTCCACCTTCACGACCTCCTCTTTGAAGTCGCCCTGATTGGGGTCGTAGTCCTTCCAAAGGGAGGCGGGAGTCAAAAACGGTTGGGCAGCTTGCAGCGCGGACAGTGGCACGAGAAGCAAGGAAGTGATGAGAGGGATCGAGAATTTCATGAGACGGCGGGGGTGCATGAGAGCGATGTGTTGATGTGACTATTTGGTCTGAAACTCGCGGCTCTGGACGAGGGTGTGGATGAAGGAACGGATGGCGAAGTTCTGCGCCTTCGACTCGGCAATCATTCGCTCGATGAGCGGCTCGTCGCTGAATCCGGCGGAGTGGCCGAGCGCATACTCCACGAGCGCGGCGCTGAGGCCTCGGGCGAAGTCATCGGAGCGAGCGGCGATGAGATCGCGAAGCTGCTCGTAGCTGGCGAAGGCGGAGCCGTTGTGGAAGGCTCCAGCGGGATCGATCTGCCACGTCTTCATGCCCAGTCCGGTGCGCTCGTAGGAATCCTCGGTGCGCCACTGGCCCACGGCATCGAAGTTTTCCAAACCGAAGCCGATGGGATCAATGCGGCGATGGCAGCTCGCGCACTGCGGCTGCTCCTGGTGCGTGAGCAGGCGCTCGCGGGTGGTGAGAAGTTTGTCCTCGAGTCGCGTGAGCTGCGGCACATTCGCGGGTGCGGGCGGTGGTGGATCGTTGAGCAGCTTGCGCAGCACCCATGCGCCGCGCTCGACGGGGCTGGTGTGTTCGCCATTGCTGCCCATGGCATGGATTGCGGCCATCCCGAGCAGCCCTCCGCGTGGCGAGCCTGCGGCCAATTTCACCGGGCGGAACGGGTCGCCTGTGACGTCTTGGAGGCCGTAGTAAACAGCGAGGAGCCCATCCACGACGACGTAGTCGGCCTTCAGTAAATCGCGGGCGCTTCGATTCTCGCGCAGCAGATAGGCAAAGGTCTCGAAGACTTCCGACCTCGCAGCCTCCTTGGTGCTCGCGTCAAAAAATGGATAGAGCTTGGTATTAAACCGGAAGAAGTCTAACCGATCCATGTGCAGCCATTGGTGGAGGAAGGGCTTGATGAATCCGACGGAGCGCGGGTCATCGAGCAGCCGGTCAGTTTGCTTTTTCAACACGGCGGGGTCCCGGAGACCGCCGCTCGTTGCCAACTCGCGCAACTCGCGGTCGGGAGGCGCGCCCCAAAGGAAGTAGCTCAGACGCGTGGCGATGTCGGCAGTTGGTAACTTGCCTGCCGCCGATTTGTCTGGCTGGTCGGCCACCGCTGCGGGTGGTGGCTCCGTGAGATAAAGGAAACGTGGCGAGGCCAACACGAGGACGAGTGTTTCCTGCAACGCCCCGCGATGATCGATGCCGTGCTGGCGGAGATCGTCATAAATGGCGATGAGGCGGTCCAGAAAAGCGGGTGATGGTTGCTTGCCCCGGAAGGCCTCCACGCTGAACGCCTCCAGTGCTTTCCGCAGCTCCGCAGGTTCAAAATTGCTTTTTGCATCTCCTATCACCGGGGCGATGGCATTGGTGCCCGGCGAATCAAATTTTGTGGGGCGCTTCTCCAGTTCGACATAATCGAGCCAAATCGCGAAATCGGGGCCCACGCCGGTTTCTGCCATGCCGATGCCGAATCGCTCTTGCGGGTTCGAGTCGGCGTCGTGGGTGCCACGCTCGCGCACGAAAAAAGAAGTGCCGGGGCCATGAAGTTTGATCGGGATCTCGATCACCTGTGGCTGCGCCAAAGTGCCGGTGACCATGTGCCTGCTATCGTGATTGAACGGGTTGCCGCGGCCTTGGCAGAACTCTATAAAGCGGCGGCGCGGCTCGACTTTTTCTGACGCCGCCACGCGAAGCCGCACCACGTAGTCACCCGAGGGACAGCCAGAGGTGGGGAAGGAAAAGGAGGCTTTGACAGAATTGTCTCCGACCGTGAGCCATGTGCCCGTGCGGTTCTCTGGCATGGACAGAAACCATGCTTGGTAAGGAACGTGATTCCATTGGCCGACGCCAATGAGGATGGCGTTAAAGGCATCGACGAAGCCAAATTGGGTGGGCGAAGGCGCGCCGGGAATTTTGTCCCAGCGATGATAGATCGCCATGGACTCGGTCCTGAGTTCCTGGCGGATGGCATCGACTACCGCACGGTTTTCAGGTTTTCCGGCGGCCTGGTCCACCGCCCGCTTCCAGAGCATGTAGTTGCGGTGTTCCTCAATGCGCTTCTTCAGGGATCCCGCCACATGGGAATAGCTATCCTCTCCCTCGAAGCGCTTTTTGAAAACGGCTGCCGCTTGGTCATGCCGTTGGAAGACCTCCGCCACCGCCGCCCGTCCAACGTCGAGGTATTGCTCAACCTGATCTCCCGAGAGAAAGAGGCTGCTGCCCGCCGTGTCGAAGTTGGTCGCGCTGGTGTCCGCAGGCAGTTCGTTGACTTCCGTTTTCATTCCGAACAGTGCTTCCAGCGTGTTCCCATACTCGCGCCGGTTTAGCCGTCGCATGGTAACGATGCCCCGTGAATCGCTGAGATTGCGACGTGCTACGACGACGGTCTTCGCGAGATCGTCGAGGAAGTCCGCCTTCGCATTGGAAGGCAACTGCTTCTCATCCTCTGGCGGCATGTCACCCGAGTTCACCGCGTTGAGCACCTTCTGCCAGCGTTCCGCACTGCGATTGTCGGTGATGGAGAACGCAAGATCGTCGAGGCGGAACTTGCCCTTCTGCTTCTCCGCATTGTGGCAGGAGAAGCAGTGTTCCTTGAGCAATGCACGGTGCTTCTCGGGGAAGACTGCCTGCGGAGATTCAGCGGCGAACACCAAGCCCGAGTGCAGCAGAAGGAGGCACGGGATCGTCGCAGCGAAAGTGACAAGCGCACGCGAGCGAGGCAGAAGGGAAATGGGTGAAGGCGTCATGGGAAGACAGGGCGGTGGGTTCAGGGGCGCGTGTTCTGATAGATTTCGAGCAATTCGGATTCAGTGAGGGCGACATTCCACAGTGTCATTTCGTCAATCCGGCCCACGAAGTTGCGCACCGGCCACGAGCCGTTGGCGATTGGAAGGCCCCAGTTGCCAATGTCGGCCTTGCCGATCCGCAACGTCTGCCTGCCGACAAGCGATTCGGTGGACATCTCTCTACCGTTCAGGAAGTGGCGCACCTTGCCACCGTGGTTGTCATAAGTCGTTGCGACAAAGGTCCACACACCGACTCGCCGCGGATGAAACAACTCCGGCGAGCCATAGCCCGTTCCCTTCAACGCACCGTCCGGTGCGGCGACCAGCACGCCAAAACGCAACTGCCCCGTAGGCGCGATCTGCCAGTGCGGGCAGCCCAGCTCATGCCCATCCGTGAGCAGCAAGCCCTGCATACGCCCGGGAATCGTATCGAGCCGAATCCACGCACTGAGGGTGAGCGTGTCATAGCTGCCGGGAATGTTGACGCGGATACGGTCGCTGGGCCGCTTGAACTCCAACGCGCCTTTTTCAGCCCAGCGGCCGTTGCTCACCTCGCAGCCAATGATGGAGCCGTCCGCATGCTGAGGGCCAGAATCAATCAGCCGCGCATCCAACTTTTCAAAGTCATAGCGCACCGCCACGCGCGGATCGTTCGCGATGGTGCGGTTCCACTGCTGCCACGCGGCATATCGCTCCTTTGCCCGCTGGTCGGAGCGGCTGCGCACATCGTCGAAGGACGGGAAGCCGCTCGCATTGGCGCGAATATCCGTCCTTTGCCCGCTGCTCGCCCACGCGATCCCCGCGCCTTCAAGCAGGCGCAGCGGAGCCGATGACGGCGCACCCGCACCTGCCGGATGCAGCTCCACTTCACCATCGAAAACCTCCACCTTCGACCCCGCATTTCCACCCACCTCCATGCCAAACTCCGTGCCGAGATCAATGAGTTCAAATTCCGGCGACACCACCTGAAAGCCCCGCGCCTGCGGCGGCACCCACGCACGGATTCGCCCCGAGTGGCATACCGCGCGGTTCGCCGATAACAGCTCCAAATCCGCAGGCCCCTCCAAAATCACCCGGGCACCGCTGTAGAACTCCAGTTGCGCCAGACCACTCGTAAGTTGCAGTCGCCCGGCGGAGAGAATGTTTCCCGCACGTGGCTGATGAGTCCCTTTCCAGTTGGCATCAACCACCTGCGTCAGCAACGCCACGCCATCATCCACCGCCTCCGGTTTCTCGCTCAGCATCGGAGCCTTTCTCGTGCTTGATCCAATCACCCATCCACCGACAAACAGGACTAACGCGGCGGCAGCGGCGAGCGGGCGCCAGGAAAGCCAGAATAAACGCGTCTGACGAGCCGTGCTTGTTGCGGCGCCAGCCACCGCCATTTGCTGGAGCTTGCGGCGCTTGAAGGAACGTCGGAGGTCCACATTGAGTTGAGTCCGCGAGGCCAGATAGACCAGAGCTTCGGGATCGCCTTCCAATCGCTGAAACAACAGCGCGTGCTCGGATTCCGGCAAGACGCCGTCGAGATATAGGTCAACGAGTTGGCGTTCGGAGTCAGTCATGTGGTTGTCCTCTTGAGTTCGTTGTTCACGCAATCGGCCAGCAGATTGCGAATGCGAAACAGCATCACGCGCACGGCACCAGCCGAAGATTCGATGGCCTCTGCTACGCGCTCCATGGGCGCGTCATCCTCGTAGCGAAGCGCCAGAAGTTGCCGCGACTTTTCCGGCAGCTTATCGAGACAATGCTCCAGAGCCTCGTGCCGTGCCGTGCGCTCCGGCTGCTGATGCATTAGCGCCTCAGCGAGCTGGTCCATCAGCGCTTCAGAGAACACCAGCCGCTCCCGTCCCTGTTTCCGATAGTGGTCGGCAATCCGCGACTTCGCGAGCCACAGCGCCCACGCAATAAAGGGCCGCGTCCCATCATATTCATCGAAGCGCCGCGCCACCGTGAGCGCCACCTGTTGCACCACATCCTCCGCATCGTGCACATCGTTCACTGCCGCGAACACAAACGCCTGCACCGACGGCTCCGCCTCCAGCCAAAGCCGGGTCAGCCGCTCGCGCACATTTATTTCGTATTCGTGGTTCACATCCGTATGCCGCGCTGAACCGCAAAATGTTAACAGGAAAAATGAAGATTGTGAACCGCTGCTGCATCCATGGCTGCTGCCACGCTCACGAGCCAGGGCGGACGTAGCTCAAACCCATCGCTTCCCGGAGTGCCTGCAAGCGCCTCGGCAAACCGCTCATGGATGCGTTCGGCGTAGTCGTGGGCGTCGTGGTTGTTCGGCTCAGCGGGTGCCTGCGCTGGGTTGATTGGCGTCTGCCGTCACTTCTTCACCGCAGGCACCGGCCAGGCATCCGTGCGGAAGGGCGATGCTGGCAATCCAGCGCCATTGGCGAGGCTGTAGTCGGGCCAGTCTTTCCAGGCGTAACGAACGGCGACGGGCTGAGCGACCTCAGCGCTGCTGACCACGACGGTCTCGCCGACGATCTTGGCTTCGGCGGGCTTCCACTGCTGATCGGCTCCGGCGATTTGGAAGCCGGTGAGCGGGCCGCCGGTGATGGATTTCAGGCCGCCGTTGGTATGTTTGAAGGAGACGGTGATGGCGTTGCCGCTGATGTTGGAGTCTGCGAGCAGTGGGCCGCTGATAGCGGGAACGTTTTTGCCATACACGGTGCCGAGCGCCCAAAAGGAGAGCCGTTTGCCGACATCCTGCTTGTTCTTCGGATGGATGTCCTTCGCATCGCCGAGGTCGATGGTGATGGCCATGCCGGTCTTCGGCAGAGCGAGCGTCTTCAGCATGGATTCACGCACGCGCGGCCAACCTTCGCCAAGCGAGGTGAAGTTGGGGAGCTGCACCCAGGCAAAAGGCACTTCGTCCTGCCAAAGCGTGCGCCAACTGGTGACGAGCTGCGTGAGTTGCTTGTGGTATAGGCCGGGATTGCTGTTGGCATTACCTTCGCCTTGATACCAAAGCATGCCGCGCAGCGTGTAGGGCACGAGATTGACCACTTTGCCATTGTAGAGACCAGCGGGGCCACCTTTGAGCTTCCACATCGCCAGCGGATCTTTCGGCGGCGGGACGACGAAGGGAGTGCCGTCGGCTTTCGCCTTTTCGGAGGCCTTCTTCCAGATGGCGAGCTGCTTCTCATGCAACGCGGGCGCTTGCGCGGGATCGAACTTCCGGTGTGCCTCGAGCCGCGTGTCATAGTTCGCCTTCGTCTCGGGATCGGAGGACTGCACTTCGGCGGCGACCCACGACTCGATGGGCGTGCCGCCAACGGACGTGTTGATGAGGCCGACGGGCACGCCGACCTCTTTGTGAATCTCGCGACCAAAGAAATACAGCGCGGCAGAGAAGCCCCCGACGGTGTCCGGCGTGCATGTTTGCCATGCACCTTTGCCCTCGGCCTGCGGCTGCTCTGCGGGACCGGAGCTTTCGCGATAATGACGGATCAGTGGATATTTCGCAGCGGCTTTTTCAGCATCGAAGTGGTAACAACCCGCCACGGCCATCGCCATGTTTGACTGCCCCGAGCCGAGCCAGACCTCGCCAACGAGCACGTCCTTCACCTCGAGCTTGTGGCCGTCCTTTCCCGTGACGACGAGCGTGCGAGATTCTTCACTCGCCGCGAGCGCATCCAGCTTCAGCGACCATTTGCCATCCGTGCCCGCCGAGGCGGACTTCGACTGACCCGCAAAGGAAACCGTCACGCTCTCACCCGCTTCCGCCCAGCCCCAGACGGCAACCGGTTTCTCACGCTGAAGCACCATATGGTCCGAGAGCGCCGATGCGAGCCGGAAGTCGGCGGCGGAAAGTGACGAGCAGCCGAGAGTGATGAACGCGAGGAGAGCGGTGAGGTAGGAGTGCTTCATGGAGAATCAGGAAGTGTAACGAAACCTCCTCCCACGGCTTCTCAACGAACCTTGTCATTACCTGCGCTCCGCTCAGTAGGTTTTGCCCTCAGGAATCGCAGGCGCACCGGCGACTTCGCCGAGGATGGAATCGAAGTCGGCGGAGCAGGCGGCGAAGTGGGCGCAGACGGCGCTGAATTCGGCACCGTGGACGATGAATTGAGCGCCAAGGTCGATGAGCGTTTTGGCATCGGCGGCGGTGCCGACGGGGCGGCCCCAGGCCTTGCCGTGCTTTTTGCAGGCGGCGGCGATTTGCTTCTGCACGTCCATCATGACGGGATCGTTCACCGCAGGCGTGCAGCCGAGGCGCAGGGACATGTCGCCGGGGCCGAGGAAGAGAATGTCCACGCCTGGGACGGCGGCGATGGCTTCGGCGTTGGCGAGGGCCTGCGGGGTTTCGATTTGGACGGTGAGGAAGGTCTCGCGGTTCGCTTGATCGGTGTAGTCGGCAGGTTTTCCGATCCAGTAGTCGGCATCGCGTCCGCCGCCGCAGAAGCCGCGGTCGCCAAGGGGCGGGAATTTGATCGCGCTGACGAGCGTGCGGGCTTCATCGGCGGTGGCGACGTGCGGGATCATCAAACCGGCCGCACCGTCTTCGAGGAGGCGGTAGAGGCCGTTTTTTTCCTTCGTGGGCGGACGCCACATGCAGTCGATGTCGGCGGCATGATGACGGCCGAGCATGGTTTCGATCTCGCGAGCCTCCCAGGCGCGGTGTTCGCCATCGAGCCAGATGCCGTCGTAATGATAATGCGCCGCGACGGCGGGAAAGAAGGCGATGGGCGAACCGGTGCAGCAGATGCGGGCGACTTTGCCAGCGCGGAGCTTGGCGAGGACTTTGGATTTACGCATGAGGATGGAGGCGGGAGTTTAGAGAGTGTCGAGACTGAGGCGGGGCGCTCTGCCGAGTT
>Ga0315902_10005105_pt1 | contig 18615 bp, 19 predicted proteins | sample LakEriMetagenome_9_FD_203523 | JGI IMG/M metagenome (GOLD analysis project Ga0315902, IMG submission 203523) | Freshwater fungal communities from buoy surface, Lake Erie, Ohio, United States - Buoy 12 MA117 | ecosystem: Environmental > Aquatic > Freshwater > Lake > Lake biofilm | place: USA... | reverse complement strand
TTGACACCGGAGACGGTCCAAGGGGAGGTCAGTCCTAGGATATGTTGATAGAGCTCTTTGTCTTGCATTGCTGGGGGTTCCTTTCCCCTGCAATTGTACCATCACCCACGATAATGCCGGATGGACCACTTTATTTGGCTTCCTAATCCGGAATTGGCAATCCAGAGAGTTGCCAAACGCGTGCGCGAAGGTGGTCACAATATTCCCGAAACTGTTGTACGTCGACGATTTGCTCGCGGTTTGGCTAATCTGTTAGATCTGTACATTCCGATTGTCAACACAACTTGCGTTTTTGACGGCGCTTCCTTCCCGCCAATTCCAATCGCTGTGATTGACGGTGAAAAAGAACTGGTCTTAGACTACAATAGCTGGGAACGTATCCAACTGCATCGTAAGGACGCATCCAATGATTAGAAGCAATGCTCCAGACTCATGGATCGCCAAGGCAAATTTGGCATTCGAGGCAGCTTGTCGAAAAGTCATCGATCGAGCTCGCCAATCGGGGACCGAAATCGTCATCTGGCGTGACGGGCAAATCGTAGAACTGTCGCCAGAAGAAGCGACAGCGGAATTAGAAGCCAACTTAGCCAAACGGGAGTCAAAGATCCCGAGCAATACTAAGTAGTTTACAAAGCCCCCCACTTCACTCGATCCTCTGCGTTATTCCCCACTCATGGAGCAATCAACGTTCAGGGTTGGCTTTGCATGATCGAGTCCAACCCTGGGCATCGATGATGGTGTCAGGGGAGAGGTCTCGGTTAGTGTTCGACGAGAAATTCTCTCCCGCAACTGAACAAGGGAAATCGAACTCAGTTTGACCCTCCGGTTATACCAACAGGCCGACGCCTCAAAACGTCGGCCTGTTTGCGTTTCTACGCAGTATTTTCCAAGGTTTTATCGCGCTGGCCCAGTCTCAGACTCTCTGTCGCGCGATGTCTCTACCAACCCAAGCGCGAATCGTCTTGGGTGCTTTTTCTGCCTTTGGGACCCCGACTCTCGGGAGTCTCAAAGTCGCGCGACCCTGGGGTTATAGAAAAGTCTCGAACTTCATAACCCGGACGAAAACTGGAAAACCAAAATGACCTCCCGGTTATACCCCGCGCGACAAAAGCGCGAGTTTTGGAGGCCCATTTCTATAACCGGCAGGTAACGCCCGCAAACTCTTGGGCGCTTCGATTTCCCTAGGCCGACGATTTCATTGGCGTTTTGCATGGCTGCGGTGCGCGAGAGTCGCTTTTTCTCTACTCCATAACCCGCGAAACGCATCAAAGACAACTGACCTCCGGGTTATGGCCGGCGCGATCGAGGCGCGATGGTACTCTTCCCAAACGCTCTCGATGAACCAAAGATCGGAAACGTTGCAATTCTGACGGTGCTACCGATTTTACCGGTTGCTGTCTGGGTAAGTTGGTATTATCTTGCGGATACCTGGACATTTCCGCGTCCAGGAGGAAGTTTTTTGTTGTCATGTAAAAGAGGATTCCTGATGAGTCGGTTTAATTTTTTTCGAACGCGTTCGACTGCTGCCTATTTCTTGTGTTGTATTGCAGCTGTCTTTTCAATCACCGCTTGCGTGAGCGCTCCGCTTCATGCTGCCGTTGTGCTCAAATACCCGTTTAGCAACTCGGGAGATGGTCAAAATGGTTTTGCCCCATCGGCCTTTGATTCCTCTGTACTCGCATCGCAGGCCGTAACAAAAGGGCCTGGGCTTCTTAAGTTCGCTGTGGAAACTGAAAGCGTCTTAAGCACGCAAGTACTAAAGACCGGTCCTGGCACTTCGGTTTCCAACGCGACCGCAGCAGACGCCCTTTCGAACGACTGGTATTTCTCTATAGCCCTAACGCCGCACTCGACTATGGACATCAGTTCTATTGAAATGGATTGGAGTCGCGGTGGTACCGTCGGTACACGTGGTTGGTTCGTTCGATCCAGTCAAGACAACTATACGACGGATCTGTACTCCAATGAGACGTTGAATGGAACAGCAGTCGGACTCCAGCACGTAAGCATTAGCCTAAGCGGCTTTTCGGGAATCGGAGCAACTGATTTCCGAGTTTACATCTACACGAGTACCAATGGCCGATATATGGATTTCCAAAACGTCCAATTCAATGGCCTCTCCGGCGCTCCTGTGCCAGAACCAAGTACCTTAGCGATCTTTGGCCTTGGCTCCCTAGGCGTGGCTTATCGCGCGCGACGCAAAGCCAAGGCTTAGCTATTCTCGACCGCTGTAGGCTAGAAACATTCAACACAACGGGCATGCATTTCGCTGCCCGTTGTTTGTTTGGATCCATAAGCGCAATGATATGTTGCTCGTGACCTTCCCAGATCACTTGCCACCGCGAAAAAATCGAAGTTGTAATCCCAGGTGAATTTCAACCGCGCATCGACACCGGGGAACTTGTTCTCAAGCGACACCAATACACCGAAACACTCAAGCATAATCCAGCGAAACTCGTCGTATTGCGATACAAACAGCCAGTCTTGGCATTTACGAGAACTTTGAGAAGGAGATCTTGGTCGACGCAGAAGAGAACCTTTGGGACAAAAGCCGATATCTTCCATCGGTGGCAGCACAGATTGTCAATGGTAAGTTCGGAGCTATCGCCTTTAAAACATCTTCGCATCATTGGGCTGGACTCCCAACCGCTCGACTCTCCGCACAACCCCCAAAAGTGCATTATTTTGAGAGCGTCGCTTTACGCTCTCACTGAACAAGGGAAATCGAACTCAGTTTGACCCTCCGGTTATACCAACAGGCCGACGCCTCAAAACGTCGGCCTGTTTGCGTTTCTACGCAGTATTTTCAAGGGCTTGCACGCTCCTACCCAGTCTCAAACTCTCTCCGGCGCGATGTCTCTACCAACCCAGGCGCGAATCGGCTTGGGTGCTTTATCTGCCATTCGCTAGCCGACTCTCGGGAGTCTCAAAGTCGCGCGACCCTGGGGTTATAGAAAAGTCTCGTACTTCATAACCCGGACGAAAACTGGAAAACCAAAATGACCTCCCGGTTATCCCCCGCGCGACAAAAACGCGAGTTTTGGAGCCTCTTTTCCATAACCGGCGGGTCACGCCCGCAAGTTCTTGGGCGTCTAGGTTTCCCTAGATCAGCGATTTCATTGGTTTTTCGCGTGACTGCGGTGCGCGAGAGTCGCTTTTTCTCTACTTCATAACCCGCGAAACGCATCAAAGACAACTGACCTCCGGGTTATGGCCGGCGCGAAAGATCGGCGTTTGAAGACACTGGGTCTTCCGTTGCCAAGCAACATTGCTCGGAAACAACAGATCTCTTCGGCTGCGTAAATGTGTTGCGCTGGTTACCGCTAGTCCAGGGATATCGCAGCCTAACAGCACTGAACCAGCGAAAAAATCGGTCTTTCATGCTACACTGAGGAGCGAAGGTTGGCTCTTCAGTCTGCCTAAGGTTGATGGTGTTTTTTGTGGCGTTACAGTCGAGTCGCGTCCAAAATAGCTTACAGGAGATCATAATCGACACTACCGCTCACAATGACTTCGAAACGGATGGATGAAGTTAGTTTATTTTCATTTTTCGGCATACGATCCAAGCATGACTACACCCGACGATTCACTGCTGGCCAGCATTTTTGAGGAGAGAGCGGAATACCTTTCCCAAACCGAACTCTCAAAATGGACCGTTGAATCTGCGCAAGATGCGAGAGTGCTGACAAAGCTCAAAGGACCTGGCGCAAAACTACTATCTGGCCCAAGAGGATCAGGGAAATCCTCTTATTTGCGACGTGCATACTTTGAAATGTTAGAAGAAGGAAGAACACTTCCAGTTTACGTAAATTTTTCGCGATCGCTTGCCTTGGAGCCAATGTTCCACAACCGAGCAGACGCGGCAAGCTTGTTTCGTCAATGGCTAATCGCAAAGCTAATTGTTGGATTGAAGACTGCCGTTGACGAGGTGGGATCAGTTACGCGCGATTTGGCAAACGCCAGCGAACAGTCATTAGAACTTATTCACTCGCTCGAACGCGGAGACTACTCAGAAACGGCTTCTCATCGCAGGTGGGCACCCTCTCAGCTATTGTCGTTCATAACAACAATAGCGGAAGAGTATGGATTTAAACGAGCTAATCTCTTACTCGATGATGCTGCACATGCTTTCTCGGCAGAACAGCAGCGGGAGTTTTTCGAGGTCTTTCGTGAAATCCGATCTCGTAACGTCGCCTGCAAGGCCGCTGTATATCCGGGTATCACAAGCTATTCTCCTAATTTTCATGTTGGGCATGAAGCCGAGTTGGTTGACGTTTGGCTCGATCCCGATAGCGAAGAATACCTCGGCCTGATGAAACAAATCGTTAAGCAAAGACTGCCTAATGATATGTTTCGTGTATTAAATGAAAACCCATTGATTATTGATTACCTAGCATGTGCTGCAACAGGGTTGCCGCGAAGCTTCCTAGTAATGGTATCCTCCGTCTTGCACGTCGACTCCGGTACAGTAAGTTCTATAAAGCGCCGCGATGCCGATAACACAGTCAGTGCGAATAGCCAGAGCATACAACAGCTCTTTTGTAGTTTGGCCAAAAAGCTTCCGAGATACAGTAACTTCGTTGAAGTGGGGCAAGAATTAATTGGGCGCATGTCCGAGCTTCTTCGGACTTTTAACGCAAATCGACCTCAATTAAAGAAGGCTGTCGTCATCGGAATACATAGCCCTTTGGATCAAGAATTGCAGCGAATACTTGGTTTGCTTGAATACGCTGGGATAGTTCGCAATTTTGGAACGATTTCTCGTGGAGTTAAAGGTGTCTTTCAACGCTACCGGCTGCATTACTCGATCGTCTTGGATGAAAACTGTCTAAATCTGGGCCAAAACCGTGCCATTGATAATGTGGTAGCATCCATTAGGTCTCGCGATGCTCACGCTTTTGCACGTGGACGTGGCACGACGCTACTCGGAGAAGACTATCAAGCAAAATGTATTCTAGATCTAGCACCATGTCCTAAATGTAATGCTCCACGCTTGTCCGATGATGCACGGTTTTGCATGAAGTGCGGAACTCAGCTTGTTGACACGTCCGTCTATGAGCGTCTTCTGAATACAAGCATCGATGAACTTCCCCTTACGGAACGAAGAATTGCTACGATCAAATCTAATTCACCGATTCGTACCGTTCAAGACATACTAGTTGATGAAGAATCGACTCTTATACGGGGAGTACCGGGCATTGGCCCCGTCTGGGCTGCAAGAATTCGCACTCTTGCGGAGGAGTATGTCAGTGTCTAACACAACCTCACGATGGCGAAACGTCTGCGCGACGTACGCGAGCGTTGCATTCGACGCTCGAAATTGCTGCTCCCCAATTGACAAACGAAAGGGCAGTCCGATTGACGTTTATCTCCAGAATTCGATAGAGATAGTTTTGCTCGGAACACCAGATGCGATTACTGCAAAGCCAATATTGGGTCGAATGATCCTGCTTGGGATAATCTCCGAGGTTGAAGGGTACTTCAAGCAAATCCTCGCCAACTGTGTAAATCAGTGCTCCATTTGCCGCTCGCATGCTGCAAGCCAACATATCCCCTTTGCAGCAATTGACTACTATGAAGAAAGCGAACTTGAGATAGCGCTTGTCGAGAGCGTTTCTTTCGCATCGGTTGGCGAACTGGCAAAGCACACGAAAAAATTAACAGGGCTTGATCTCAATGGACAGGAAATCAAGGCCGTTATCCAGCCGTTTGATCAGATATGCCATTTACGTCACGCGTCCGTTCATGCTCGGGGTGCACTCGGGAGTGGAAACATGAGAGAACTTGCTCATGCGACTTCATCTCGGCAGCAAGTTAATCTTTCCTTCTCAGACATCCAGTCGATTGTTGCTGCATGCCACAATCTTGTGCGAGTCTACAATCGAGAGTTATTCTTTCGTGTCATCGAAAGATGGTTAAAGGAGCATAGGTTTATAGGCGATTGGAAGTCTGATCGGAAGATCTTCGGACCGATTTTCAATTCGTTCTATTCAAGAATTGATGCATGCGACCCCAAAAACAGCTACGCTGCTTACCAAGCTTTAAAGCCTGACGTGAGTCGTTTCTTAAGTGTCTAGTTTCTAGATATATTAAAATTCCTGTGTGAAATAGGAATTTCGGTTAAGCTGTTCGATAACCAGTCAATTACTTGAATCGAAACACGATTTTTACAGGGGACTGCGCACTACAGAAAACCATTTGTTCAGGAATGGCTGTGGCCGTTAGGCATGCCCATTCGCTTATCACCTACCCACCTTCAACCAACTTGTCACTTGCGTGCTATATGACATTGTGCCAAAAACGGAGAATATCTTGCGATAGCCCTGGACTGGTACACTGCGGCGGTGTGAAGTAGCAATGGAAATAACGTGTGGATCGGAAATCTTCCAACTCCACATCCATTTCCTCTAAAACGGCATACATAACCCGGGTGAGCTGAGACAGTCCCAGCTCGCGTTTCTTCCAACCCGGTGGGATATGCCATGTCAAATCAATCTTTCTCGGATCTTACGAGCCAACAGCGGCGCGAACGGATCGTTGCTGTTCTTGCCCTGGGCCTGGCCCGCGTTCTGGACCAAAGGTCAAAAATCTCTGCGAACTCTCGCGACCCAAGCCTTGAGCTTCTCTCCGGATTGAGGCTCTCTGTGTCTCAACCCGACTTCGGGGATCCAGACGACGCCGGCGACGATTGATCGCGGCCGTCGACACCACAAGAATCCACAAGCAGACTGGAGAATCAACCATGAACGCTGCAACGGCGTCCGAGATCGCACGCCTCGAATCCATGACGATCGCCAAAGTGGTCGAGCGATTCGAATCGCTCTTCGGCGAGAAATGCCGAAGCCGCAACAAACGCTACCTGATCCGACGCATCGCTTGGCGACTCCAAGCCAACGCAGAAGGTGACCTTTCGGAGCGTGCCCGTGCCAGAGCGGCCGAGTTGGCGCTCGACTCCGAAGTCCGCGTCACACCCTTCCGGCGCTGCAGGACATTCTGGAAAAATACGTTCGAGAACTCGGCGCTATTAGGTTGATTGATTCACGTATTGGCGTTCCTGGGCAATTGGCCTGCAATCCAAGGGTAATCTTAGGGTGTTTTAGGACAACAATCGGATTTGCATGCCTTCACATTCTCGTTTTGTTAGTCATTCTCCGGCTTCACTGCATACATTCAGACATCCATCGAACCAGCGGATCGCTTGGTTGTAACTTCTGTTGCACTCATGACATCGACGCTACTGGGTTAGCTGGTGTTGCTTCCCATCGTCACCATCGCTGGCTTGGTATCCTCGACTTTGCATCTCGCACAGGTCACCGCGCGGTTGTGTGCTAGTCTGGCCGCTCTGGCTTCAGCTCGCTTCTCTTTCAGCGTGGCCGGTACACTTACTCCTGTTCCAAAGTACATCTCGTCGGGCGTTTGACCTTGGAAGGCAAAATGGGGCACAACCGTGTTGTGTTGCTCAACATAAAAGCCAACTAGCTTGCGCACCGAAGTCGCACTATCGAGCTCATTGAGAAATAACCACTGATGCTTGAGTTGACGCCACCACGCTTCGATCATGCTGTTCGATTGCGCGATATCAACCTGCGCAAGCACCCGTTTGATCGTGCCGTCTGAAACAAGCTCGTTTACCTTGATATTCACATTCTCAACTCCCGAATCCATCACCGCCGATGGAACTGTATTTTCAGGAAGTGCTTTTGCTGCTTCCTGCAAGACCGCTGCTGTGACTGTTGTATCGAATCTCTCGCTGAGTTGCCAAGCTAGAATCCGGCGCGAGAAGTTATCAAGAACCGCCTGTACGTAGACGCGACTCCCATCGACCAATCGGATAAGCGTTGTGTCAACATGCCAATACTCATTCGGTTTTGTTGCTCGCAGTCCAACTCGCGGTTTAGGTGGATAGATTCGTTTACGCGAGCGAACCCAGTTTCCACTTTGAATCGCGCGATACCAAGTCGACGAACACGCATGGACTTTGCCCAAACGAGAGGCTAGGCGAACGATTGATCCTATACTTAGGTGTCGATAGTCCTCGGACTCCAGCATTAGCCTCATATCGGACAACTCCTTTGAGGTCATTTGCCCCGGTGTGGACTTGGGACACGACGACGCGTCGTTTAGTCCGCACTCTTGGGAATTTCTCCAGTCGTAGTATCGCGACGAAGAGATCCCGATCCACTGAAGCAATCGAGGTAACCGAACGAATCGGCTTGCATGATCGAGCGAGCCGAGTAGCTTTTGCTTGTCATCCCCGTTAGGTAGTCGTCGGCTTACTAGGGAAAACCCGGAAAGTCGCAGCAGGACAATGCACAATCGGAGCAGCGCAAGTAACCTTGCCGTGCGTCGCTCGAGCACGTGCACTCGTCTCTCCAATTCTTCGACGTAGGAATTGGGGGCTACGAGTGTTACGACGGGTTTAGTTCGAGCTCTTTTCCAACCATGGATTGTAGAACGTGGGACGCCAATCTGCCGTGCGATCGTTGCTTGACCTAGTTGAAATACCGCATCTCTAAGCCGATGGTCGTAAGAGTTTTGTCTCCGCTTCGGAGCACTCAAAATGGATACGATGCTTTCTGTATGGACGTCTTGCACGGACCGAGCCCTCTGGCGTGGTCAAAATCCCAAGTAATACCAAGTAGTTTACTAAGCTCCCCACTCCGATCGATCTCATGTGTCATCGGGGTGAAATTCCGATCACGGGACACCCGATAGATCCTCCAGGCAAATCGCAACCGTGATACCATGCGAACTACGCCGATTCGGATCGTATCATTGGATCATCAGTTTCAAGTTCGTGCATCCAGGCTTTAAAAGCCTCAGTCATATCGGCTAGCCGCTTTAATGGCGTACAGAGCCTTATGGGTTTACAGCGTGTTGGGCGTTGTCCAGTCGGAAAAGACGAGATTCGGCACGCGTTCGAAATCAACGGTGTTCTTGGTGAGCAGAGTCAATTGGTTTGCGATTGCAATCGAAGCGATTCTTAAGTCCATCGCGCCTATTCGGATGCGTTGTTTTCTCAGATCATCATAGATCTCGGCAGCGGCCGGCCCAAATCCGAGAACCTGCGCCCGGGAAAAATTATCCACGACCTTTTCCAGTTCGGTATATCCGCGGACCAAAGATGCTGAATCTCTTGCCAGAGTAATGTACTTGATCCATCCATTGAATTGTTCATGAAAGGAAATGATCGTTACGAAGAAATCCTCCGCTTTCATGCCCATGCAACGTTTTGATAGCGCCTCAAACTCGGGGCCACGTTGCCGTTGCAAGATACTTAGGTGATCAGAATCCAGAAGGTACATTCTCGGCTACTCGTATTCTGGTGTTTCTGCATCGCGCATTTCCTTGCCAAGCCTTACGATCTCGTCGAAATCTTTGTCGTCTTTGAACGTGCCGATGATTTCAGAAAGCCAATTTGACTTATCGCGAGTAGATTTCGCTCGTAAGATTGCCAACTCCCTTTCAACTCTCGCAAGACGTACTTCGATGGTATCGGACATTGCTCACACCTCATGGAACTTTTTGGCTTGATTTCGATCCCTCGAACTGTGTTGATTGTATGCTTGAAAGTATCAAGAAGCCAATCCCATTCGAGGCAAGACCCGAGCCGCGAACCGGAGCAGGGATACGGTGGGTTGTCATGCAACAATCCCCACTCATGGAGCAATCAACGCTCAGGGTTGGCTTCGCATCATCGAGTCCAACCCTGGGCATCGATGCTGGTATCAGGGGAGAGGTCTCTCCTCGGGTTCGAGGAGAGCTAGTTTCCCGCAACTGAATTAAGGGTTTCAAACTCAGTTTGACCCTTGTGTTATACCAACAGGCCGACGCCTCAAAACGTCGGCCTGTTTGCGTTTCTACGCAGTATTTTCAAGGGTTTTACCGCACTTGCCCAATCTCAAACTCTCTATCGTGCGATGTCTCTACCAACCCAGGCGCGAATCGTCTTGGGTGCTTTTTCTGCCTTTGGCGAGCCGACTCTCGGGAGTCTCAAAGTTGCGCGAGCTGGAATGTTAGATGGGGGATTATAGAAAAGTTTCGAGCTTCATAACCCGGACGAAAACTGGAAAACCAAAATGACCTCCCGGTTATGCCCCGCGCGACAAAAGCGCGAGTTTTAAAGCCTCTTTTTCATAACCGGCGGGTCATGCCCGCAAACTCTTGGGCGTTTGAGTTTCCCTAGACAGGCGATTTCATTGGGGTTTCGCGCGACTGCGGTGCGCGAGTGTCGTTTTTTCTCTACTCCATAATCCACGAAACGCATCAAAGACAACTGACCTCCTGGTTATGGTCGGCGCGATGGAGGCGCTAGGGACTAAGCTTGCAGAGGTAGGATGGGTCAGTTTTAGCGATCAGTGCTTGTCGCCAGATGTTATGCGCGGGTCAGTCGACCTGAGCGTGACGTTGTGATAACCTCGGGAACGTAGAACGATTATTATCGCCCCGAGTGTTGGGGGGGATGCCTTGGTCTGTCGACTCAGTGATTATAAAAGGACGGAAGATGCAAAAGTTATTGATGATTGCTCTGGCCGCGGTTGCGTCGATTATTGCTGTTCTTGAGTTTCGTGAACCATTTGTTGGCTGGTATTCTAAAGTCACTCTGAGACTTACATGGTCAAACTACGTGATCGGTGGAATGCAAATCGTACTGTGCGCATTGGTTGCTTTGCTAACCGTTGAACTAGCAATGGAAATTGAGGAGACGTTCGATATTTCGATCCCAGACGATCGGGCCAGCGAGATGCTGACCGTCGGCGACGCATACGAGTCTCGCCGCCGATCGGATATTTGGAATGCATTACAATTGATTGCTGCTGAACAACTTAGTGTTGATCGAAGTATGGTGGTACCTCATGCGTGATTTGTCTAAGATTTTGGTGCGAACTGAATAGCCATGCAACCCTCCTGCCTTGCAGGAAATCCGGGAAAATGCGTTCGGCAACTCGGCGAACCGCTGGGCGGCTAGAAAGCGGATTGTAGTGAGTCGAAAGTAGAATCGATCCACCGGATCAATCGCTTGTTCAGGCTCCGTTTTTAGTCGCGAGCCCTAGCAAGATCCGCAGTGGCTTATTTGAGGCTGGGTCGTATAACAATCAGTGACGAATATCATCATCTGCGGATTTGGCCAACTCCGAACACTTACGGAAAATCTCTTGGCACTGGAGGTCGGCATCCTCACAAGCCCCAATGGTATCAGCACCAAGCTGGGCGCATACTCGACTCGATGCATGATCTCCAATTCCCTGAAACGCAGAAGCTTGGCCCAGGTAAGCTTTGGCAAGCAACTTCGATTCGGCAAGCGTACCCATCGGTTGACCGGAGTGCATTATTTCAATTGCTTGCGAATAGGTGTCTATTGCCAATTGCACATCGCGGGATCGAAAGGCAAGTTCCGCTTTCGACATACGATTATTTACGAACCCCATTCGATAGGTAGTAACGGTTGGGCTTCGATCAATTAAATCGGAATAAACAGATTGGCTCTGATCGAAAAAATCATAGGCTTGGGACTTTTCTCCAAGTCGACCTAGCACTGTCGCAAAGATATTCACGGATGCCGCTAAACTGTATGCATATTCGGTTTGCTCTGGATGCTCGAGGCTGAGCTTGGTCTGAATCGCGATAAGTTCACTACCATAGGTGAGTGCCTCCTGAAGTCGGTTTGCAGACGCTAAAATAGCTACCAAGTTGATCAGCGACTTGGCTTTCTCACCCAAGTACTCCTGACGATCGGGATATTCCATTGCGAGCCGGGAATTAATACCAAGACTCTTGTATATATACTCTAACGCATCTTCGGGTTTCCCGAGTTGGATTGAGACCACGGCTAATGTTCCAAGAAGACTCGCGTGGTTTTTTCGCAACTCCTGTCGACGAGGGTACTGCTTGAGAAGCAACTCTTGGTAGTACAGCGCATCGAGGAAAGATTGTCTGCCAAGTTCGAACTGGCCTTGATCTAATTGGCACAATCCAAGTGCGTTTCTCTGTAGGAAGTTTAGACGTAGAGTTGTGGGGTCGTCAGGACCAAGTTTCTCAAGATCGGACACTTGAGGTGATGCATTCACTAGCAACTCGGTCGCTTGCAACACCGATCCACGCATTCGAAACACACGGGCCAGAGCGATCCTTGAAGCCCACAATTGTCGTAAGACATTCGTTCTCGGGTTAGTATCCGCATAAGCACCACTACCCCCCCGTTCTTGAAGCGTCAATAACTTTTCAAGACTAGAGATCGAATCATTGAGCTTCAGTTGCGCATCGTCAATGCGCGCTGTGCGTGTCAACATCGTTCCGTAGTCGCATAAGAGTCGAGCGTTAAGCAAACCATGGCTGAAATCATCTTGTTTCAATTCGATCGCTTGATCGATGCAGGATCTTGATTTTTGGAATGCTTCATCGGATTCGTTGGTTTTACCGCTGTCAAACAAACATTTAGCGAGCTGCCAATACGTTTCGGATTCGATTGCCAAACGACGAGATTCATCGTCGGCTGAGGAGAAAGCCTCGGGCAATGTGCTCAAGGCAGAGCTTAGTTTCGTTTCGGCTGTATCTAGATCGCCGAGCGTCGCATGAATTGATCCGATTCCCATCAATGCTTCCGCTTGGATCAGTTTACTTTTTTTCGAGTCAGAAACACGATCCGCGTAGCGACTCCATCGCTTTGCCAATCGATCGAGCGTTTCCCATTCGGCATCCTCCCTTTCAGGGGTTGTTCCGAAGAGCATTTCCGTTATTTCCTGAAAGCTGGTTCGAAGCTCCTCGAGTACAGCGTCCTCGGCTTGCTCTGCTCGTTTTGCAGCATCCTGCCGCTGTAACTCGGTATCCAGGAACGACTCTTCAATAGTGGCCTTTGTTTGAGCTTCGCGCCAAAGATTACCGATCGCAAACATTCCCACCACAGCGATCAAACCAGAAAGCAAAAGCGTTAAGGAGACTGCACGGTTTGATTGAATGAATCTTGTTACCTTCTTGTACCGACTAGTTGGCTTGGCCGTTATTGGCCTATTGTCCAGCATCGCCTGCAAGTCCTGCACCAGATGCGCGGCAGATGCGTAACGATCATCCGGATGTTTCTCCAAGCATTTCAGGCAGATGAGTTCAAGCGAGATGGGGATATCGGATTTTATCCTACTAGGTCGCTCAGGCGTTTGACGGGCAACTTTTGCCAGAAGCATCGCTGGCGTAGGAGCTTCGAAGGGAGGTCGACCCGTTAGCAGTTCGTAGAGAATTGTTCCAAGGCCATAAACATCGATGGTTGGATTCGCTTTGAGTACCGATCCGGATGTTTGCTCGGGTGCCATATACGCAGGTGTACCGAGAACATCTCCCGAGCAGGTGATACTCCAGTCTTCGTCGCTGAGTTTGGCTAGACCAAAGTCGATGATTTTCAACGATGGCTTCGAATCGACTGTGGTAACTAAGACGTTTTGGGGTTTCAAATCGCAATGGACGACTCCACGCTGGTGCGCATGCACGATCGCCTGAGTCAACTGCTTGGTAAATAAAGCGGCTATCATGAAATCGGGTTTGTGTTCCCTGATCCAGCGATTGAGCAGTTGACCTTGAATAAACTCCATGATCAACGCTGGCGCATCATTGACCATAATGACTTCGAGTGGGTGAACTATGTTGGGGTGGTCGATTTTGGTCAATGCGTGAGCTTCGCGGATGAGTCGTTTTTTCCGGTCGGAACCGTAAGCGTCGTGGCGCCGCGGTTGGATAACCTTAATCGCTACCGTTTTATTGGTCTGTTCCTGTATAGCGACATAGACGTACCCCATTCCGCCCTGGGAGATACGCTGCAGTTTGCGGTAACCGGGGATGCTCAAGAGTGGTTCGAGATCATTCGAGGTGGGATCAACTGATGATTCCTCTGAGATAATCGGGGCGGAAATCGGCACGTCAAGTGACTTCATCGCCTCGGCAAATGCCAACCTGCATCGTGGGCAGAATGCCAAATGATCGCTGACACGATGAGAGGCCTCGCTGGAAAGCTTCCCGAAGGAAAAAGCTTGCAAATCCTCGTTAGTCACGTGTTGGTTTTTCGACGGAAACGGTTCCACCGCTCATCCTTTTTCTATCGGTAAATGCGTTAGCCTGGATTCCTTAGTTCTTGCAATTCGCGTTGGAGCATGTTTTCAAATCGCTCCTTGCTCTTCTGGGCCACAGCAACCGAAATCCCAAGCAACTGCGCGACTTCCTTGGCTGGAAGTGCTTCTAATGCCCCCAAACGATAAGCGTTCCAAGTCAGTTCGTTGAAAGATTGCCGGACACGAGCGATTGCAAAGTCAAACAACTCCTGTTCGATCAGAAGTTCGATTTGCATATCGATCGAACAGAGTGCCTCCTCAGCCAGGTATGAGGTCAGGTCGAATTCCCTCCTCTCAGACCGAGCGCGGTAGGCCGACTTGCGAACCGCTTGGAGCCAACAGCTTCGTGAAATCTCCTTCAGCCAAGCTCGAAACGATCCCTGCCCTCGATGCTCGTACTTGTGAATGTTCTTAAAAACTCTCAAGCAAGATTCTTGAAGGACTTCATCGACATCCTCGGGCGGAATGTTCCGGGATCGCAATGAACTCCGCATCACCCAAATGTACTTGGTTGCGAAATCTTCCCAAGCCTTGGGTTCTTGCCGAGCAAGTCTTTGGAGCAGGGTAGTTGAGGTTATCGGAAGTGAGATAGTCATGGCACAAGATTGTATTCCTGCACCTCTGGAATCGCAATCGGTTTTGTTATCTCGGCTTTTTCCGTAAAAGCTGATGTCGATCCTGGGGTCTGTGCGATCCGTTTTGGAGTCCTGAGAAAAAATCCACCGATATTCCGGTCGGATTTTGTCGGTTTAGTTGATCTCGAAGCATTTACCATTCTAGAAGGCGAGTTTTCGAAGCAATCGCAGACCGTCCCTTTGCCTTTCGGAAGGATACGTGGGGCCTCCGTGCGTTGGAGTTTTTATCGATGGATCGCAATGCAAGGTTCGTTTGATGGAGGATGATGATTATGCGATTAATTGGAAGAGGAAAGTCTTTGTGTTTGAGAAGTCTTTTCGGTTTCTTGTTGATGGTAGCCTTGGTTCCTTTACTGGCTGCCCGAGCGAGTGCGGGAAATGTTCGCATCACAGTCAACGGCACGATCACCTCGGCCAGTGCAGGAATGGGGTATACCGCCGGCCAAGCGGTTTCGTTCTACTGGGATGTGAACGATTACGCGCCACAGGCTCCAGTAGGTCAGACTTCCAGCGTCGAGCATAAATGGACGCACGAATCTGCTGGTAGTGAGCCCAAGTTATTGGCTGATGTAGGTGGCACTGGCATAGGCGGCGTATTCCAAGAAGGTCCTGGCGGCGTGCCGTGGGACAGAGTTCGTGTTAGACCATTTGGAGATGGTTCCCCCAACAACGATTTCGAAGTCCAGATGCGCACCGACGGTTTCGACACGAGCACGAACAATCGCGGCATCTATTTGAACTCTGACACTTCGTATCTCATCAAAGGCGTTTATTTTGATGGAGACATCAACTCGCCGTTTCCTCAGTCTGTTTTTCCTAGTGGCGGTCCGTTGCCGAACCCGACCGCGTTTCTCAGCGGGTACTATGGTACGTACAATGTTGTTTCGCAGCAATCTGGTCAGGTGGATGCGTCGAATGGAACAACGGATCTCGTGGCGAGATTCACTGCGACGAGCGTGAGTATGTTCGCTGCTCCCCAAACACAGCCTGTCCCTGAGCCGACTTCGATGACGATCTTCGGGCTTGGTGCACTAGGAATGGCTTATCGCGCTCGACGAAAGCTCAAGGCTTAGTTCCTATCGATCCTCTGGCAAGTATCGATCCAAACCGAAACGGGTGACCATTGGGTTGCCCGTTTTTTGTTGGATCGATCGGCAGGGAAAACCGCTTCAACACCGACAGGCAATTTTTGGACTCACCGAACGGCTTGCACCCAACACCGTCAAATCGACATTTGGATCGTTTCAAGGAAACGTTGGGTTGAAGACTAAAGATTTCGGTTGCTCAGGGGATTGAGCAGCTATCGGTAGCCTAACTCGCCTTCGCCTACTCGGGGACTCCGGAAAGAACTCAGCGTCAGGCGGAAGTTGCCTAGACTAAAACTGCCGACGCTCAAATTCATCCCAGCCTAACCCACCATACTGGACTCCAGTAACGTGGACGACGCCTTCGGGATGCCGCGATAGTAAGTCGAACACCTGAGTCAGTTCATCCCGGAATCGCTCGGAGGTGTTTTCGCCTTTGTCGGAATAGAAATCGCGAGCACTGCGGATATCCAATTTGGCAGCTGGCTCAATAACAATCGATACTCGGTTCACTTTCCAAAGAGTTCCTCGCGCACGACGTCCCATGACTCGCCCTTGCTTGGATCTGCAAAGAACGCTTGCTCGCGCAGCAAGAATTCCGTCTTGAGACGCTCAGATACCGGAAATGGGCCTTCGGCTGCCAAGCGATCCAGCACTGTAGTCGCCAAAGCGAACTGAAGTTCCTTAGGTAAGGCCTCTATCGCCGCAAGCAGTTCGTTTTGAGTCATCTTTAGTCTCCCGAGTAATTCTCCGCACCTATTTTACCTTGTTCTGGCTTCTGCGAGAAGAAACGCAATCGGAAACGTCCAGGATTGGCTTCGCACTGTCGAAGCCAACCTTGGGCATCGATTAACCCGGACGAAAACTGGAAAACCAAAATGACCTCCCGGTTATGCCCCGCGCGACAAAAGCGCGAGTTTTGGAGCCTCTTTTTCATAACCGGCAGGTCATGCCCGCTAACTCTTGGGTGTCTTTGTTGCCCTAGGCCGACGTTTTCATGGGGTTTCGCGTGGCTAAGGTGCACTGCAGTTGCTTTTTCTCTACTTCATAACCCGAGAAACGTATCAAAGACAACTGACCTCCTGGTTATGGCCGGCGCGATGGAGGCGCGAGGGATCGGCGTTTGAAGACACTGAGTCTTCCGTTGCCAAGTAGCCTTGCACGGAAACAGGAGACGACCACGGCTACGTAAATGCATGTTCCTGGTGTACGCCAGTCCAGCGTTGTCGCAGTACTCAATTGCCCAGGAGCTCTGATCGCTCGAAGGCAATCTCGATGCCGCCGCCAAGCAAAAGGGCTGCCGCGCTTTGTCGCGGTATTATGCGCACCTGAGTTGAGTTGAATATTCTGTTATGGTAACCTCAGCCGCTACAAATAATCTTTACCCCTTCACTAGTTGGGGGAGAATCTATAGTTCGTCCATGCAATTGAATCGCGGAAGATGGAGACCTAATCGTTGGCAATCCGTGTGACCCGATTCCTGCTCTTGCTCGCTGCGTCTTGGGTCGTAATGACTTTCACTCATGAAATGGGACACATTATCGGCGGAGCGTGCTGTGGTGGGACATTGAAATCGGCTGACTTGCTGCCATGGCACCTTCCTTACAGCATCTTTGAACCAGATCCATTTCCATTGGTGACGCTATGGGCAGGTCTTGTTATTGGCGTGTTGGCTCCCATGGGCGTCGCATTGGTCACTCAACGCGATTGGATGTGGTTCATTGCGAACTTTTGCATACTTGCCAATGGCGCATACATTGCAACTGCTTGGTTATCTGGTGACCGCTACCTCGATACTCCAAAATTGCTCGAACATGGTGCAAGCCCCATCTCGATTGCGGTATACTGCCTTTTGACCATCGCATTTGGTTACGTTGGTTTTCGCCGATCATGTGTTTCTGCGCTGTCTGCACCAACGAAACTGGAAACAGGGAAAGCACAAACCATGGACGAAATCGGGTAAGGATGCCCGTTTCCGGGCACTCTCCCCACACCACCTAGCATGCGGGTCCGCACTAGGCGGTTCCACGAAGATGAGCAAGTTCTGCCCAGAGGGTTTTCAGACTCAAGACACCCTGCGAAGCTAACCAATCATTCGTCATCCCGACACCACTTGCGATCGTCTTGGCCATATGCCAAGGTCCTTTGCGACTCTTGCCGTGTCGGATCGCTTGTTTTTGCGGGTCTGTCGCCCTCTCGCAGTTGCCTTCACCTCGTACTCGTTCCCTTGAAGTGGTCATTTGGTATACTGATCTCCTAGAGATAACTATCTCGCACAGGGGACTTAAACCCCACAAACCAATGCCCATGTCGGGTGTACCAAAGCGATCGACCGAAGTGCTCGATCGCCGCACTCGGCCTCATTCAAATTCCCTTACTCGCCCTCGGTCATCGCGGGCGTTACGCAAGGAGTGCCTCATGTCTCTTGTGGACAGATTTATCAATTTGCTCGCTACCCTACGAGCCAAGTGGCTGATTCAACGGTTTAGATGGACTCTAAGGAAGAACCTAACCTTGGTGGAGGTTGAAGTCGTTCCTGGAAAATTGACACTTAAGAGCTTCAACCCTGAGCAGAAGCACAAAGTGTGGATCGGCGATCCGAATTGTCCCGACCATACGGAGATGTAAGCGTACACGAGCCTGAGAATTGGATTCCCTGCACGGGGCTCTTTGGCGGTAGATTCAAGGTGCGCCCTTGTTTCTATCCAAGCTCTCTTAAGGAGTCCCCGCTTATGTCCAATGTTACTTCCTCGAAAGCGGCCCAGTTGTGGGCCGAGCGTATCGCACAGTGCCAGCAGTCGA
>Ga0315902_10005102_pt1 | contig 18620 bp, 11 predicted proteins | sample LakEriMetagenome_9_FD_203523 | JGI IMG/M metagenome (GOLD analysis project Ga0315902, IMG submission 203523) | Freshwater fungal communities from buoy surface, Lake Erie, Ohio, United States - Buoy 12 MA117 | ecosystem: Environmental > Aquatic > Freshwater > Lake > Lake biofilm | place: USA... | reverse complement strand
GGGAGAGGCGGGTTCAGAACTCTCCGACCAGATCGCGCCCGTTGGCACTGTGCAGGGCCCGGCAGGTGTTCACATCCACGCTGTCACCCACAAACCTCACCGCACCATCGCCCAGCAGCAGGTGCGCTCCCCCGACGTGGAAACTCCGCGGGGCGAAGAACCCGGTGAAGTGCACCACGACATCGGGAATCCGGCTGTTGGGAGGGAGATAGCCGTTGGTCAGCGTGTTGCAGGCACTCGCCTGGGCCCACGACAGACCCCGGCCGCGCATGGCGTTGCTGGTGGCTCCGCGCCACCCGGTCATTGTCGTCCAGACCACGTCGAGGCCGGGATTGAAAATGACGCCATCGCCATTCCTGAAACTGCTCCACGCCCCACCGGTGGCGGCCAACCCGGGCACGGCCTGACGGGCCGAGTTGACCCCCGTCGAACCATTGAGGGTGAACTGGTACGGAAACCCGGGTGTCGTCCCGGCAGGAAGAGTCATGTCACCACCGATGCTGCGGATCGATTCGCTCATCAGCACCGTGTTGGACATGCCATCCTGGAGGTCGGCGAAGCGGACGAACGAGTTTTCGTAGACCACTCCGTCGGTGCGCCACCGCAGGTCGTAACTGGTGTTTTGGCCGCTGCCAAAACTGAGCATGTAGTTGTTGCCACCGTACTTGTAGCCGGCATGCCCCTCCTGGCCCGCGGGAGCCGCGTCGCTGGGGCACAGGAAGAGGGGAATCGCCCTGGCAAATGCATCGACAAACAGGGGGTTGGGAACCAGGTTGTTGAACGGTCCCAGGAAGGCCGGCTGCCGGAAGTCGAGCAGGTTCTGCAGGTTCGCCTGCTCGATGTGGGGCAGCAGCCGGGCGTGGATCGAGAATCCCTGCACGTTGGGAACGTAGTTCTGCGCGCTGGTCATCGGCAGACCGCCATGCAGCCCCTCGTAGTTGTGCAGGGCGAGGCCCATCTGCCGCAGGTTGTTCTTGCACTGGGTGCGGCGGGCCGCCTCGCGGGCCTGCTGCACGGCGGGAAGCAGCAATGCGACCAGGATGCCAATGATGGCAATCACCACCAGCAGTTCGATCAGCGTAAACCCACGAATGGGGACGCCACGGTGCGCGCGAAGCAACCCCCGGCACGAACCTGGTGCAGGGGGACCCCCGTTTGGGCACTGACTGTCCCCGATGAATCCCTGCCCCAGGGAACCGATCGGGAAAACACGCAACACAGACTGACTCACGACCACTTTCCTGTCCCCACCCCGCAGGGCGGGTGTGTCGAATGCTGAAAGTGGCTCGCTCTCCACGGGAGCGAAACTATCGATGCACCGGGATTGTGGTCAAGGACCAGCCTCGCTGGCGGCCGACGGCCGCCGATCAATCGCCGATCAACACCAGGGTGCGGTCGCACCGGTCACCAGTTGATGAACATCTGGCTGAACTGCAGGCGGAGGTGACGCAGATCCAGCAGCCGGACTCCATTTTCTCCCTCCACCAGCAATGCCAGCCGAGAGCCATCGTGCGACAACTGGCACCGCAGGACGGACCGCTCGAACGGTTCCATTTGCCACAGCGGTTCCAGCCGGTCCGCCCGGGCCTGCCAGGCGTTGAGCCAGCCCCCCTGGCCCCCCGCAATCACCAGTTCGCCCGCCACGGTCACCGTCCGCACCGCCTCGGGTTGTCCCCGCTGTCGGAACAGCTCGGCACCACTCTTCAGGTCGAACCCGCAGAGATCTCCCTGTCGCGTTCCACAGACAACCTGCCCCCGTTCCTCGACCACGACGAGGCAATCGGCGAGCCCGGCTTCCAGTGAGACATCCCAGCGCAGGCCCCCATCGCCACTTTCGAAACACCGCAACCGCTGATCGACCGTGCTCACCACCACGACCTGTCGTCCCACGTCCAGTGCCAGCACCCCACTGACACTCTCCCGACGCTGCGCCTCGGTGTTCAGCCAGCGAAATGACTCACGACGACTCTCCAGGTCGTATGCGGCGAGAAACCCGGTATCCCCCTCCTCGACACCGTTTCCGTTCGCCCGGTTTTCGCCGGTCGAACCCGCATACCAGATTCTTTTCCCGGAGGGGTCGAAACAGGCCTGCAGCGCACCGGTCAGCAGGGGGATCGGGGGAGCCGCCCCATCGGTCGCGATCAATCCCACGCTCGGCTCTTCACTCCGAAAACTGGCGAGGACCCTTTCTCCCGACGCATCGACAGCCAGCAGTGGAAAGGGATGCCGATCGACCGACTGAACCTGGACCGAACGCGGCTCTTCCAGCGTTCGCAGCGCCACCCGCGTCTCTCCGGTTGTGTCTGCCGTCCACTCGGCCAGGCAGCGACCGTCTCCCGACATCCGGAAGTCCATCACGGGTGACGAATGGATCCCGGCGATCTCCATCACCGGGCTGGCAGCCAGTTCCCAGGCCTCAACCCGGCCGTCACGCGTCAGCACCAATTCCGGTCGATGGGGATGAAACGCCGCCGAAACCCGGCAGTTGGCCGGATTGTTGATGAACCCGGCCAGGCTCCACGAGAGCTGATCCCACAGCCGCAGTCCCTCGGTCGAACTGGTCAACAGCCAGCGGCCATTTGGGGACACCCGCATTTCATGAAACCGCCCCTCCTGGATCTTGCGACCCCGCGGATCGCTCCACTCGCGAAACGTGTCGCCGGTCGCCGCCCGAAACGAGACGATGTTCTGGGCATGCTCCGCCAGGACCGCCTGGTGGTCGCGGTGGACCGCCATCATTCCCGCGGTGTCAGCCCGCTGCCAGACGACCCGCCGTTCCAGCGTCTCGGGATCCAATTCCCATCGCTGCACACTGCTGTTCGCCTCGATCAACAGGTCCGCGTTGATCGTCAGCAGTTGCGAGCCGGCATTCTCCAGGGGAAATTCCCGCAAAAGCTGACGGGTCTCCCGCTGCCAGACCTTCACCAGGGGGCGAGGCTGGTTGCCCAACGAGACCAGCCAGTCTCGCCCGGCCGGTTGGGCCAGGGCCAACACGGCCGTCTCGTGCGCCTGCCAGCCCTCTCCCTGCGAATCGGGATCGGCCAGATCCCAGACGAGGATTTTGCCACCCCGCGTTCCCAGCCAGAGTTCATTCCCAGACTCCGAAAACAGCAGGCTGCGGACTCCATCTTCGCGACTCCGCCGACCCGGCATGGCATCCAGCTGTGCCGATCGGGGAAAACGCAACTCCCGACGCAGCACCAGGGACTGGGCGTCGTACAAGAGCACCAGGCCCTCGCCGTCAACCAGGGTGTTGTGCCCCACGGCCAGCCAGCGACCATCGGGACTGTACTCGACGCCGTAGCCGTCAAACCCCTGACGCAGCAACTGCCGCGACCGCAGCTCGACCGCCGACAGCATCTGGACCGCCTCACCCCGCAATTGCCGACGCAGTGCCGGATCGGTGGTGCTGGTCCCCACGGCAATCAGCTCCTGGAAGTTGCGCTGTTGCCAGCCCGCCTCCTGGCTGCGTCGTCTCTGGCGAATCTGCCCGACGAGCCGGGCATCCCGCTCAAGCTCGAAGGTGCGCTGCTGCAGGTCCGATCGCTCGCGTTCCCGGGTCAGCCGGCTCTGCGTCACCAGCCAGCCCAGCCCCAGCACCAGCACGCAGCACGCCAGGGCTGCCAGGCCCGCGCGATCGGGATGCCGCTGGACCCAGCGGCCGACACGCTTCACGGCCGATTGCGGACGGACCAGCGTGGGACGGTTCTCGAGAAACCGCTGCAGGTCGGCCCGCAGTTCCCGGGCCCCCGGGTATCGTTCCGAGGGGTCTTTCTCCAGGCACTTCAGGCAGATCGACTGCAGGTCGGCGGGAACATCGCGGCGCAATTGCCGCAAGGGGGCCGGTTCGACAAACCGGGTCTGGTCCGCCACATCCACAAAACTGGTCCCCTGAAAGGGGGGCCGGCCAATCAGCAGTTCATACAACACCACCCCCAGTGAATACAGGTCGCCGGCCACCCCCTGTCCCGTGGAGTGGCCGGTGATCTGTTCGGGAGCCATGTAGACCGGCGTCCCCATCGTCAGGCTGCCGGTGCGCGACGACACCGGAACGCTTCCCTCAGAATCTTCCTGGATCCGCGCCAGGCCAAAGTCGGTCAACCGCGGGGTGAAGGGAAGTCCCTGGCTCCGGTCGTCGTCCGTCGCCGGGAACAACAGCACATTGGCCGGTTTCAGATCGCGATGGACCACCCCCTGCGCATGGCTGTATTCCAACGCGCCGGCCAGGCGGGCGACCAGCTGGGCGGCCATTCGGGGGGCCACCGGCTGCTTCTGGTCATGCAGCCACTCGGCCAGCGTGGGGCCGTCGCAGTACTGCATCGCGATGTACCAGAGAGGCCCGGTCAGACCGGTCTCAAAGATCGGCACAATATGCGGATGATCAAGCCCGGCAGCAGCCGGGGCCTCACGCCGCAACCGGGCCGCCACCTGCGGATCGGCCAGCACATGCGGCCGGGGAATCTTCAGCGCGACCCACCGCCCCAGCAGGTCGTCGCGCGCCAGGTACACAATCCCGAATCCACCATGCCCCAGCAGCCGCTCGATGCGAAACCGGTCAATCCGCTCTCCCGTCCCCAGTGGCCCGGTCCCCTGCCGCGGGCCAGGCCACGCCCTCGCCAGCAACCGCAGGCACTCTTCGACCCCCAGCCCTCCCTCACCCGCCTCCACCGCCGCCGGAATCTCTTTTCGCAACCAATCGTCAAACGCCTCCATCGCCTCCCACCGCGACCGGTCGTTGACTGGCGGCTGCGGTTCGGCCGGGGAACTGTCTCCTTCCGGCAACCCCTCCGGTCGATCCTCTGGCGACAGCGGCCGATCGGGACCATCCTCCCTCATTGCCGGGGCCCCAGCAGCAACTGCAGATTCTCGAGCGCCCGTCCCCACAACTTCCGGATCGCATCGGGACTTTTGCCCAGCAGCTCTCCAATCTGCCCGAAGGTGTACCCTTCCCGATGACGCAGCAGAATCACCTCGCGGTGCAGGGTCGGCAATTGGTCGAGCCCCTTCTGCAGATGGTTCCATTCTTCGGCAGTCAGCAGCGGCTGACTGGGAGACGGACTCTGGACGTCGACCACGTCGTTGATCAGCCGAACTTCGCGATGGATCTGCCGTTTGTTGGTCTCATACCGGCGGACATGGTCGTTCACCTGGTTGACCAGGATCTGCCGCAGCCAGGCGATCAATTCGCCGAGATCGGCCCCCGAGAACTCGGGAAATTCGCGATACCCGCGCAGCAGCGTCTCCTGCACCAGATCCGACGGCCCCACCTTTCCCACCAGCGCCTTCGGCAGCACCTCGCCGGCCACCCGCAGCAGGTAGGGACGATACGCCTGCAACACGAGCCCCAGATCGGTCCCCAGGAATTCCAACGGAACCCCACGGATCTCGTCCGGGGTTGTGTCTGCAGGGGGGCCGAGACTCGGATCGGTATTCATCGATGGCGTGCGATCGACCGGGAATGCAGAGGGGAGGACCGAAGCCGGAATCCACAGGGGGGAAAGCACGGGATTCCGGGCGGGGCGAGAGTCTTTGGCGGACCGATTGTCTTCGATCGAACCAGACTCCGCCACTGTCCGTCCACTCCCGTCACACGCAACGGGGCGACACCAGGTCGGGGGAGAGGATGCGTCTCGGGACGCGATCCCGACGGGAGTGCCACGATGAGGAAAGGGGGTCCTCCCCCCCGTCATGATTGCCCTTCGCCGCAGAACCACGACAATCTCTCAGACGGGAGCCGGTCGAACCCAGGCGGAACGCGGATCCCTGCTGTGCCTGTCACCCGGTTTCCAGGTTCCCTTTCCGGTCTTTTCAAAGTGTCTTCACGCAAGGCGGTTGTGCTGCTGTCGGGAGGGCTCGATTCGGCCACGGTGCTGGCCATCGCCCGTCAACAGGGATTCATTCCGTGCACGATCAGTTTCCGGTATGGGCAACGGCACCAGCGCGAACTCGACGCCGCCCGCCGGATCGCCGACGCTGCCGGGGTCCGCGACCAGGTGGTGCTGGACATCGACCTGCGGGCCTTTGGGGGCTCGGCACTCACCTCCGATCTGCCAGTCCCGAAAGGGCGCGGGACCGACGAAATGTCGGTGGGGATCCCCAGCACCTATGTGCCGGCCCGGAACACGATTTTCCTGTCGCTGGCCCTGGCGTGGGCCGAGGTGCTCGACTCCACCGACATCTTCGCCGGCATGAACGCCATCGACTACAGCGGCTATCCCGACTGCCGCCCCGAGTACATCGCCGCCTTCGAGCGAATGGCCAACCTCGCCACCAAAGCCGGGGTCGAAGGGACCCGCCCCCTCAAGATCCACACGCCGCTGATTGCCTGGTCGAAAGCCGAGATCATCCGCCAGGGCTTGTCGCTGGGGGTCGATTACGGACTGACCCACTCGTGCTATGACCCCGACCTCACCACGGGGGCAGCGTGCGGCGAATGCGATTCGTGCCAACTTCGGCTGAAGGGGTTTGCCGAAAATGGCATTTCCGATCCCGTCCCCTACCGGGTGCGCTCGCCACGCGACTGAAACGAACCGCCACCTGCGCGGGAGTCAGACCTTTCCTGCGACCGGGAACGGATCTATTCTGGAACCCTGGGCTTCTTTCGCGGCCCGATTCCCTTGAGGCGATTTCCCCCGGATGGCAGGGGGAAGCCCATCGCAGGAAGGGTCTGCCCGACGTCGCCCCTGTTCAGGCCCCATGCCCTACTCGGTCAAGGAAATCTTCTACACGCTGCAGGGAGAAGGCGCGCAGTCCGGACGGGCGGCGGTCTTTTGCCGGTTCACAGGCTGCAATCTCTGGACGGGACTGGAACCCGATCGGGGGCGGGCCATCTGTCGGTTTTGCGACACCGATTTTGTGGGAACCGACGGCACCGATGGGGGTTACTTCCCCTCGGCAGCCGACCTCGTGGATGTGCTGTCGCGGATCTGGCGCGAAGGGGCGGGATCGGCACCGGATGCCAGCCACCGTCCCCGGCGAGTCCGCCCCTACATTGTGTTCACCGGGGGCGAACCCCTGCTGCAGCTCGATGCCGAACTGGCCCGGGTGGCGGGCCTGGCGGGGTTTGAACTGGCGGTGGAGACCAACGGTACCCGGCGGGTCCCGACCGGGATCGACTGGATTTGCGTCAGCCCGAAAGCGGGGGCCGAACTGGTCCAGACGTCAGGCCACGAACTGAAACTGGTCTATCCACAACCGGGTGCGGAACCCGAACGGTATGCCGACCTCGATTTCGACCATTTTTTCCTGCAGCCAATGGCCGGCCCCGACCTGGCCCGGCATCAGGAATCCACCCTTCGCTACTGCCTGCACAACCCGCAATGGCGGATCAGCCTGCAGAATCACAAGCTGTTGGGGATTCCCTGAAAGCTAACGTCACACTCCACGAGCTGATCTTCAACCAGAGAATCATCAGGTCTTGCAGTCCACACGAACTGGAAATCCTTTGCATCATTTTGGGGCCTCAGGTCCTCAAATCCCATGCCCAACCCCCGCCTCCGCCAGCAGATCGCCTTTGAAGCGGCCCGGTTGATGTATGAACGGCAGGAGTCGGAGTACATGCGGGCCAAGCTGCGGGCCGCCCGCCGTGTCTGCCGCGACTGGGTCAAGAATTCCGACCTCCCCAGCAATGCCGAGATCCGCGAGCACGTCCAGCAGTTCGCCCGCCTGTTTGAGGGAGAGCAGCGCACCGCCAACCTGCGCGACATGCGGCTCGAAGCCCTGCGGCTCATGCGGCTGCTGGCCCGGTTCAAACCGCGCCTCATCGGCAGTGTGCTCACCGGGCACATCCGCCGCGGGTCCGACATCGACCTCCACCTCTTCAGCGACAGCACCCTTCCCATCGAGTCGATCCTCGAAGAGGAGGGACTCCCCTTCACCATCGAGCAGAAACAGATTCTCAAGGCGGGGGCCCAGCGGATCTTCACCCACATCCACGTGGCCGACCGCTTTCCCATCGAGTTCACCGTCTACGGCAGCCACCAGGCGAGCGAACAGTTCCGCAGCTCCATCACCGGCCAGCCGATCGAACGGGCCGACATCCCGCAACTCGAAGAACTGCTGCGCCGCGAATACCCCGACCTCGCACTCGAAGACGAGTTGACGGCCGCTGCCGAGAAAGTCGACCGGTTCCAGGTCTATCGCTCGCTGCTGCTGCCCCTGGCGGGGGTGGCGCAGAGCCGCGAGTGGCACCCCGAGGGAGACGCCCTCTACCACTCGCTGCAGGTCTTCGAACTGGCCCGGGACGAGCTCCCCTACGACGAAGAGTTCCAGTTGGCCGCCCTGCTGCACGACGTGGGAAAGGGGATTGATCCGTACGACCATGTGCGGACGGGGCTCGAAGCGCTCGAAGGATACATCACCCCCCGCACCCGCTGGCTGATCGAACATCACATGGAGGCCCGGGCCCTGGCCGACGGCACCCTGGGTTCCCGCGCCCGCCAACGGCTCGAAGCCTCCCCCGACTTCGAAGAACTCCAACTGCTGGCCGACTGCGACCGCCGGGGGCGCGTCCCCGGCGCCCAGGTCTCTGAACTCGACGACGCCCTCGACGCAATCCGCGAACTGGCGCGACAGTGTGGATGAGTTGCCCGTTGACGGCATGCCGGGCGAGCGAACTCGCTGGTGACGATGATGCCAATTTGGGGTCCTCCCAATCAGTGGCTGGTCGGATCCGAATCGAAACGCCGCACTCGCAATTGACTTCCCCCGAAAACCCGCTACCCTTGCCGATTCGCGATTTCCCGGGGCCTGTTGGGCACTGGGGGTCGGATGTTCACATTTCCAGTCTGTTTTTGAGTGAGTCAGGTGCGTCATGGGCGCGAATCACGCCGGCGACAAGATGCGGAAGAAGGCCCGGATTACCAAGAAGATTGCCAGGAAGCTCGAAGCCAAGGCTCAAGAGCGGGCGGCAGCAGAAGCGGGTAAGAAGTAGCCGATGGGGGTAGAGTCTGCCCCTGTCAGTTACTCTCTGTCAGTTCCTTTCTGGCAGTCCACCCCCAGAAAGTCCCCCCCTGCCACAACCTTGGTCCCCCGTAGGATCTGGTGACGCGCACAACTCGTGACCGCGTCACAAACTGGGCAGGGGGCATGGACGAAACACACATTGCAGCAGTTGCCGTGAGGGACCGGGTTTCTGGTCCCCGGCTCAGGCTGCATGTGTCAGCGAACCGGCGATTGGAGCGAATCGGCGAAGGCAGCCCTACGCCCCCTCCTGCCAGAAATGATCCGGTTTCCGGACTGACCCCCCACCGCGACGGCTGAAGTCATTCGCCCTTCAAGCCGCGACTTGGGCGACACCGGAAGCGGTTGACCACCCTGGCGTCCCCGCTCCCGCTTTCATCCCCCTCAGTCCCGCCGGCGCTGAAACACGCGATCACGCGGCCCAACTGAGCGCCGCGAAAGATCGGGAGGACGACACACCTTGGTGAACGGGGCATTTCCCGGGCGTGAGGCGTTCATCCCGGCCTACGGATGCGCGTGTTGATGCCCGTTGCGTTGCGCGGGGTTGCGTCGAACTGGACCCAGTGCGAGTGAGGCGCCGTTGGGTGCGGTCGAATGGGGCGCCGTCGAACTGGTCGCCGCTCAATTCGGTCTCAGTTGAACTGGGCGACGGCACCGCGGGCCAGCTTGGCGTGGTCCCGCAGGACCTCGGCCTCGTCCGCAGGACAGTTTCGCAGGCACTGCTCGATCATCGTCAGTGCCGGTCCGGGGCGGCCGGCCTTCAGGGCAATCAGCCCCCAGTCACGCCGTTCGTTGTACTGGGCCGGGTGCAGCGCGAGCAGCCGGTTCTGCACCTTGTAACAGAGCTTCCAGTCTTCCGTGCGGGCGGTAATCGCCTTCAGGTTGTTCAACATCCGCACGATGATCGCCCGGGGTGAGGCGGGTTCGAGCGCCTTCCGGGCCTCCGAGCGGGTCATCTCCTGCTCTTCCATGATCCGCTCCAGGGTGGCGGCCATCGAATGCACCGCTCCCTGGTGATAGGCGTCGATGAAATACGGCTTGTGCAGCGTGTCAAACCGGGTCAGGAAGTGTCCCGGGGCACACACCCCCTTCAGTCCAATTCCCGCCCGATCCGCCACCGCCAGGTAAAGCACCGAGAGGCTGATCGGAATGCCCCGCCGGGTCTCGATCACCCGGGGGAGGTAACTGCCATCGGGCGTTTCGTACGCCTCGGCATCGCCCGTCAATCCGTGCTGACCCGCCAGACAATCGGTCAGGGCTTTCAGGATTTTCTGATCCCCCACCGCACGGGCAATGGGGCCTGCCAATTCGGCCGCCCGCGCATCACACCACCGCAGCACCGGCTCGAAATCGAGATCGGGCTGGGCGTCACGGGCCAGTTCCAGAGCCGCGAGTGTCAGATCGACTTCGTCATCGCGCCGCCCCAGCAGCTTGACGAACTCGCGGTCCTGCTCGAATTCCTCCAGGTAGTCCTGCATCGTCCTCGTACACCAGCATCCATCGCGGGCCGCCCAGTCTGGCACCCGTCGCAGAATCTTACCGCCGGTCTCCCCCCGAGAACAGATGGATCTGGCGGGACCCGCCCCGGGAAGCCGGGGGAGGAATCGCCGCCAAACCCCCCCTGTCCCAAGGCCTCATCCGCTCGTTCGAAGCCCCGAACCGTGTGGGAACCCCGAATTTTGCTATTCTGACCAGCCTCTCCCGGGATTGCGCCTGGCTTGAGTTTCTCCCTTTTCTTCTGAACATCGGGCCATGTCTTCTCACTCCCCGTCCGGAAAAGCGTCGGCTGGCAGTCCTGAACTGGCCCTGGTCGCGGCCTTCCTGGCGGTGATGACCGCCCTCGTGCCACTGAAGTTTGAACAGGTTGCCACCCCCGTCGGCCTGTTGCTGCTGGGGGCCGGGCTGCTGGAACTGCTCCAGGGGTTTCGCCGGACAACCTGGCAGGCCCAACGCGATGCCTGGCAATCGGCCGCGATCACCCTGGGAATCGGCCTCTGCCTGCTGCTCGCACCAACACTGGCCACCTCCGGACTCGTGTTGCTGCTGGCGGTCTGGTTTGGCGGCGATGCGCTGCGGCATCTCTTCCGGGCGCTCCGCGCCCTGATGCGTGGTGAAGCGGTCCGCTCGTGGCTGCTGGGAGCGGTGGGGAATCTGCTGGTGGTCATCCCCCTGGTCCTGTTGCGGGGGCGCTGGATCGCCTACACCCTCGCCGGCATGGGCTGCCTGAGAATCCTGGGGACCGCCTGGAACCTCAGCATCGCCCCCACACTGCGACTTGAAGATGCCGGGCGCGATTCGATCGAGAGCCTCCAGCTCCCCGATTCTCCCGAAGTCCAGGCGTTTGCCGACCGCTGGAATGCCGAAGAGGTGTGGCGCTCGCGGGCCGATTGGGGCTGGGTGTTCGGCTTCATCGCCACCCTGTTTGCCATTCACCTGGGGCGCATGGGATTCGATCGCACGGTTTTTGGAATTCTCTCTCCGGCCATCGCCGTCCTCGGTGACCTCGGGGTCTCGCTGCTGTTGGGTTTTGCACTGGTGATTCCCGCCGGTGTGGGGCTGCGCTGGCTGACCCGGGGTGTGGCCCAATCCCTGTGGAACTGGGTGCTGCAGGTCCCCGCGGGCCAGCGCACGGGACTGCGCCGTGTGGTGATGTGGATTCTCGAACGCCGCACCCGCCGGCAAATCCGCCTGCAACAGGCCCGCCGCAGCCTCCCCGTCGCCCTGCGTGTCGGCCTGCAGGTGGGGCTTCCCCTTGCGGCCATCATTGCCGCCACCGCCCCCATCTGGGGGATGAGCTGGTACTTCGACACCGAGAACTGGGCGGCCGGGATGTGGAACTCGTGGGCCGAGGCCCGCACCGACACCTGGCGCGAAGCGATGGTGCGGGCCATTGCTCCCGCCGAAGCCGAGGAACCGGCCGACGAACGCTTTGCGGTCTTTCCCCCCGGGGTGGGCGACGACTTTTCATTCCTCGTGATCGGAGACACCGGCGAGGGAGACGCCTCGCAACATGTGCTGCGCGACCAGTACCTGCAGGCGGTCCGCCAGGAGGGGGTGAAATTCGTGGTGGTCTCGTCCGACGTGGTCTATCCGACCGGGGCGATGCGCGACTACGAACTCAAGTTCTGGCTCCCCTTCAAGGGGACCAGCAAGCCGGTCTACGCCATCCCGGGCAACCACGACTGGTACGACGCCCTCGAGGGGTTTGCAGCCACGTTCCTCGAACCCGACGCCGCCCGCCGGGCGATGCAGGCCCGCCTCGATGTCGATCGTGGCATCAGCACCACGACCGATCGGCGGATCGAGCAGTACCTGGCCGAGGCAGCCCGGCTGCAGCACGAATACGGCGTTCCGGTCCGCCAGCAGGCTGGTCCCTTCTTCCAGGTGCAGACACCGCATTTCGCGCTGTTCGCCGTCGACACCGGGGTCGCCCGACGGGTCGACCCCGAGCAGTGGAACTGGCTGGTTGCGGCACTCGAGGCGAGCCGGGGGAAGACCAAGATGGCCATTCTCGGCCACCCGTTCTATGCCGGGGGGCGATTTGTGGCCGAGGGAAGCCCCGACTTTGTCCGCCTGCATGACCTGCTGCGCGAACACGGCGTCGCCATCGTGATGGCGGGGGACACCCATGATCTGGAATTCTACCGCGAGCCGGGGGGGCGGGGGGACGACCCGGCACTGCACTTTGTCAACGGCGGGGGTGGAGCCTACCTCAGTTTTGGCACCCCGCTCGACTGGCCGACGGAACCGGCAACGGCCGACTGGGCCATCCATCCCTCGCGCCAGCAGGTGGTCGACAAGATCGACGCCACCACTCCCCTCTGGAAATGGCCCGTCTGGTGGTGGACGCGACAGTTCGGGGCCTGGCCCTTTTCGGCCGAACTGCTCTCGGCCGCCTTCGACACCAATGTCGCCCCGTTCTACCAGAGCTTCTGCGAGATCCGGGTCGAGGTCTCGCAACGCCGCCTGCGCATCATTCCGTGGGGAGTGCATGGTCCCCTGAAGTGGCAGGACCTGCAGACCTCAAGTGGCCTGCTTCCGACCGGGACCACCCCCGAGACCCCGGTCGAATGGGTCGTCCCCTTCGACCAGGACCCCGCGACCTCCGGCACGTCGGCCGACTCGGCCCGCGACTGAAACGTGGGGGGAACACGGACGAACGGCACTGAACGAACGGTCCCGAACGAACGACACTGGGTTTTGACTGCAGGGCCTCGACAGCGGGGCCCGGGCCTGTCGCAGTTTCAGCCGTGGCTACTCGTCTTCAAAGTCTTCCTGGTCGAGCCAGTTGTCGCCACTGGTCACATCGACCTTGAGAGGCACCTTGAGGGTCATGGCCTGGGTCATGGCGTCGCGCACCAGGCGGGCCACCGCGGGGACATCCTCGGCCCTCGCTTCGAGAACCAGTTCGTCATGGATCTGCAGCAGCAGTCGCGCCGGAAGGCCGCTGGCGGCCAGGCGACTCGTCACCAGCAGCATCGCCTGCTTGATGAGGTCGGCTGCCGACCCCTGGATCACCGTGTTGATGGCGGTCCGCTCGGCCAGATTGCGCTGTCGGCCGGCCGCCTCGGCACTGGCCCCGGTGCGGATTCCCTCGATGGGCCGACGGCGGCCCAGGATGGTGGTGGCCCGCCCTGCGGCAGCACATTCATCCAGCAATTGCCGGAAGTAACGGTCCACGCCTGAATACCGGGCGAAGTAACCCTCGATGAAGGTCGCCGCCTCACCCCGGGGAATCTGCAGTGCCGTCGCGAGACCAAACGCGCTCTGACCGTAGATCACCCCGAAGTTGACCCCTTTCGCCATCCGCCGCTGGGCCTCGGTCACCTCACCGGGGGCAACGCCAAACACCTCGGCCGCCACCGCGGTGTGGACGTCGTCACCCTTGCGGAACGATTCGCACAGGGCAGGATCTTCACTGAAGTGGGCGAGCATGCGCAGCTCGATCTGCGAATAGTCGGCACACACCAGTTTCCACCCCGGTTCGGAGGGGGTGAAGGCCCGGCGGATGAGGCGGCCTTCGGGGGTCCGGATCGGGACATTCTGCAGGTTGGGGTCACTGGCACTCAACCGTCCTGTCGCAGCCGCCACCTGGCTGAACGAGCAGTGCAGCCGTCCGGTGCGCGGGTTGACCAGGGCCGGCAGGGCATCGAGATAGGTCCCCTTCAGCTTGGTCAGCTGCCGGTAGTCGAGCATGCGGGCGGGGAGGTCATGCTGGATGGCGAGCTGTTCGAGCACTTCCTGGTCGGTACTCGCGCCGGTCTGGGTCTTTTTCAGCACCGGCAGGCCCAGCTCCTGGAACAGCACCTGCTGGAGCTGCTTGGGAGAGTCGAGATTGAACTCGTGCCCGGCCAGTTGGTGAATCTCGATTCGCAGTTCATCGAGGTGGCGGGCCGCCCGTTCGCTCTGCTCGACCAGTTGCGGAATCTCGAGACGGATCCCCTGGGCCTGCATCTCGACCAACACGCCAATCAATGGGCGTTCGAGATTCCAGTACAGATCCCACAGTCCTTCCGCCTGCAGGCGCGGGGCGATCTGTTGCGCGAGATCCCAGGCGACTTCGGCATCTTCGACGGCATACTGGGCGACGAGGTCGACGTCGACCTCGTCCATGCGCTTCTGGGTCTTCCCCTTGCCGATCAACTGCGAGATCGGAATCATCTCGTGCCCGAGCAGTTGGCGGGCCAGTTCATCGAGGCCATGCGAACGGGCCCCCGCCTCGAGCAGGTAATGGCCGATCATCGGGTCGAGCCCCAGCCCGGTCACCCGGATCCCGGCCTGCCGCAACACCAGCAGATCGTACTTGATGTTCTGGTTGACCAGGTGCAGCTGGGGGTTTTCGAGGAGGGGCCGCAACGTCTCGCAGACGAGGGCATTGTCGAGCGTGCGGGCCCCGGCGGGTCCGCGAACCGGAATGTACCAGCCCCGGTGGGGGGCCCGGCTGAGAGCCCAGCCGACGATCTCGGCCTGCAGGGGATCGAGACCGGTGGTCTCGAGGTCGAGACAAAAACTGTCGAGGGACTCCAACTCCCGCGCAAGAAGCTGCAGGGCCTCGGGGGTGTCGACCACCGTCCAGACGAGTTCCCGGCGGGGTGCGGCGGGCAGCAGGGCCCCGGCAGGGCTGGATCCTTCCGCCCCCCTTGATTCTTCCGCCCCCTCGGTGGTCTGCGCTTCGGGGTCCCCAGAGCCCACACCGGTCTGCGTGGCTGCGGTCAGCGTCGCCTCCACCCGGGGCGAAGGGACAGAAGTCGCGGTCCCCCGGGGCTCGGCAGGAAACAGGCTTTGCTGCACACCCCGGCTTTTGGCCTTGGCAGCCGGAGGCTTGGCAGGGGCGGGTGCCTCGGCGACCGGCAGGGGCGGGGGGAGGTCCAGGCCAAGAGATTTGGACAGGGCCCGCACCTCATCACCGAACCGGCGGAATCCATATTCGTGGAACAGTTCCTGCAGACGGGAGACATTCCACTGCCCGATCCGGGAGTGATTCCAGTCGAAGTCGATGGGGAGATCGCGACGCAGGGTGACCAGCCGGCGGGAGATGCGGGCCTGGTCGGCATAGACCCTGAGGTTTTCCTTGAGCTTGGCTCCCGGAGCCTCGTCGGCATGGGCGAGAACTTCGTCGAGCGTTCCCCACTGCTGCAGCAGCGCGGTCGCCTTTTTGGGTCCGATCAGGGGGACCCCGGGAACATTGTCGACCGAGTCTCCAACGAGCGACTGGAAGTCGATGACCTGGTCCGGGCGGACCCCCCAGTCGGCGAGCAGATCGGCTGCGTTGAGGTAGAGGTCTTTGCGGACCTGGTAGATCTGGACCCGATCGCTGAGCAATTGCCGGAGGTCCTTGTCATTACTGACGATGCGGACATCCATCTGGCGGGCCTCGGCCTGGGTCGCGAGGGTCGCGAGCACATCATCGGCCTCCCACCCGGGGATTTCGATGAGGGGGATTCCAAACCCGCGGATCAGTTCCTGGACCATCGGGAACTGGGGCACGAGCGATTCCGGGGTCTCGGAGCGATGGGCCTTGTACTGGGGATACCACGCTTCGCGTTCCCCCGGGCCGGGGGGATCGCTGGCACAGATGAGGTGGGTGGGTTGTTTCTGGCGGAGGATGTTGAGGATATCGCGGGTGAAACCGAAGGCCGCGTTCGTCGGCAAACCCCGCGGACTGGTCATTTCCGGAATCGCATGGAAAACCTGAAAGACCAGGGAGTAAACGTCGATCAGATAGACAGTCTCAGGCATCGGGAGGTTCCGGGGGCGCGGGAGGCGCCGATTATGCGGAAGGGGGAAGGCAATTCCCAGTCCGCAGCGGTTCAGGGAGGGAGCGCGAGGGACTTCTGCGAGGTGGGGTTTTGAGGATTTTCTTGACACCGGTCCCCCCCCCCGTAGAATCGATTGCTGGCGTTTTCTCGCTTTCTTTTGGAGTTCCCGCACCATGGCGTCTTCGAAACCCACTGGAGTTCACTACGCGCTGGTGAGCTTCGTGCTGCTCACCATTGTGTGCGGGGTCTTCTGGATCCTGAACCACAAGTGGCTCAACGAAGCCCGCACCGAGACAACGCGGGCGAAGGAGGACCAGAAAAAGGCGACCGACGCCCTCAACCGGATGTTGGCCCAGTCGGGCGAACTCAAAAAGCTGCTGGGGATCACCCTCGACGACATCGGCGACGATGAATCGAACGTCAACAGCGTGCGGGGGCATATCCGGGCGCGGTTGAACGGTCAGCAGGGGGATCTGGCCTCGACCACCTATGAAGACCTGCTGACCAAGCTGGAGCAGGCCGCGAAGAACGCGTCGGCCGCCCGCGACGACCTGCAGGCCAAGCTCAAGACCGAGCAGGACACCTTCCTGAACAAGATGAACGAGCTGCAGGCCCAGATGGCCGAGCAGAAGAAGGCTCGCGACCTGGCCGACCAGGGGAAGGCGTCCTCGGTCAAGCAGTACGACGAGAAGCAGAACGAATTGCGGGCCGAGGTGGATGACGAACGGCGCAAGCGGGGCGAAACCGAAACTGCGATGGAAGAGCTGCAGGCGAAGTTCGACGCCTTCAAGAAGAAGTCCAACCAGGAGATCGACAACCTGCGGGCCCTCAACAAGTCGCTGACGCAGGCGGTGCAGAACATGCGTCGTGAGAGCTTCGAGGTGGCCAAGGGTCAGATCGTGAAGGTGGATGCCGTCACCAACAAGGTGTGGATCAACCGCGGATCGCAGGATGGTCTCCGAACCCGGACGACCTTCAGCGTCTATGAGAAGTCGAACTCGGGTGTGGGCCGGGCGGCTGCGGCAGGTGCCAAGGGCCCTGAAGACATCAAGGGTTCGATCGAGATCACCAAGGTCGAAGAAAAGATGGCCGAAGGCCGCATCGTCAACGAAGACCTGAATCGGCCGATCGCCAGTGGCGACCCGATCTACACCCCTCTCTGGAGCCCGGGCCGGGAAGAGTTCATCTCGTTTGTCGGGGACATTGACATCGACAAGGATGGCAAGGGGGACTTCGACATGCTCAACGAGATGGTGCAGAACACCGGAGCGAAGATCGACAACCTGGTGAACCAGAAGGGGGAACTGTACCTCAACGGTCGCCTGGCCGAAGGGGGTGAGCCCAAGATCACCGAGAACACCAAGTTCCTGGTGAAGGGGAAACTGCCCGAACTGGCGACCGCCAAGGACAAGGACGAGCAGGCCCGCATCCTGCGGATGAACGAACTGCTGACCAGCCTCGAGAAGCAGGCGTTCGAACGCGGGGTGCGCATCATCAGCCTGAGTGATTTCCTGTCGTTCGTCGGCTATGTCCCCCAGAAGCGGTTGTTCGTCCCCGGCGAGCCGTTCACCCTGCGGTCGGGCACCCGCCAGTCAGCCGTCGACGCCAAGAATCGTCAGTTCACCAGTGGTGAGAACTCGGCCGCCGTCAATGGCATCAAGCGGACCAAGCCGCAGTCGTTCGAAGGGGGCGAAACGAGCAAGTCGCGCTGAGGAATTGTTGCGGTGCCCCACCATCGCAACCCTGAGCCTGACCCCGAGCCTCCAACGTTGAGACTCAACGATCGGTACCGGCCCCTGCCAGTTTTCTGGCAGGGGCTTTTTTTGCCTGGGATGGTCATTTCAACGTCAATTGATGCGACGCGGCCCATTCTGCCGGCAAGTGGGCCGTAGGGGTTGTGCCGGTCCTGACAGACTTCCGAAAAAACCGCAATATTCGTGCCGCAAATGAGTATTCGTTCCCTCGACACAGCAGTATACTTTTCGCTCGTGAAACGGAATCAAACCGTTTTTGGTTTTTTTGCACGCTTGGTCTTGCAACGTCTGGAGTTTGAAACATGAACTTGCTGGAAACCCTGCTGAAGAATTTTGGGGGTGACACGGTTGGACAGCTGGCCAAAGTCGTGGGTGGCGACTCGGCTGATGTGGGAAATCTGGTGAAGGGGCTGCTGCCGACAATCCTGGCTGGACTGTCGTCGACCGCTTCGAGCACCGGTGGTGCTGACAAAATTGCCGCAGCCCTCAAGGGCTCGTCGGAAGGACGCGAATTCGACTTGGACGCCATCCTGAATGGCGGACCGGCGAAGGTGGAAGAGGCGACCAAGAAGGGATCCTCGATCCTCGACGGTCTGTTCGGCAAGGGGATGCTGATGGCCCTGCTGCCGGTCCTGGGGAAGGTGCT
>Ga0315902_10005101_pt1 | contig 18621 bp, 16 predicted proteins | sample LakEriMetagenome_9_FD_203523 | JGI IMG/M metagenome (GOLD analysis project Ga0315902, IMG submission 203523) | Freshwater fungal communities from buoy surface, Lake Erie, Ohio, United States - Buoy 12 MA117 | ecosystem: Environmental > Aquatic > Freshwater > Lake > Lake biofilm | place: USA... | reverse complement strand
GTTTGGGCAACGGGCGGCCACGCAGACGCAACGCGACCACCGCGGCACCGAGCAGACTCGCGCCCAGGCCCATGCCGAGTCCTTTTTTCCAGAATGCCGCCATGACGAAAGACGAAAGTAGCGCGCCCCTCGCATTTGACAATGCACGGCCGCTTGCCGCGATTCGCGACTGCGCACAGAATCCACTGAACCATGCCCAAACGCTACCGCCCCAATGTCGCCGCCATCCTGCAACGCGCGGACGGCCGCGTGCTTATCGGGCAGAGATCGGATTACCCGGACAGCTGGCAACTCCCGCAAGGAGGCATCGATCGCGGCGAGTCGGCGGAAGACGCCCTGCATCGCGAAGTGCTCGAGGAGGTCGGCATCGGTCCGGAGCGCTACGCCATCACCGCGCGAACCGGGCCGCATCGCTACGACTTTCCCTTCGGCGAGGACCGACGCGGTTTCGGCGGACAGGAGCAGACCTACTTCCTTTGCCGGTTGAACGATACGGATGACACGCACATCGATCTGTCCGCGACCTGCGGCGAATTCGTCGCCGTGCGCTGGGTCGAGGTGGCAAATTTTCCCGTGCATCTGGCCCCGCCGATGAAACAACGGGTCTACCGCGACGTGCTGGAGCGCCTTTTTGCGGCGCCCTAGGATTCGCATTGACTGGCCGGAGCCAGCCGCTAATTTGCGGTGGCGTTAGCACGCTCCGGCAACTAAGGGCAGTGGTGTCACTTCTCGGACTACCACATGTTGTGTAGAAGTCGGCACGCGCGGTAAAAAACGCTGAACGAGCACCATGCCTATCCCGTCCAAGCCCGTGACTCTCGCCCGGTTCCGCTGGAATCTCGCCGACCTGACACCCGGTTCCGTCCCGATGCCCGGCCCTTACACCCTGCGGGCCGCCGGCGAGCAGGAAATCGAAGACGCGCTGCGCGTGGTCCAAGCCAGCTACAATCTCGACCCGGAGTGGAGCGGCTGCGCGAAACACATCGACGAGGTCATTCTTCCCGGCGTGCGCAAAGTTTTTGGCGGCGAAGCGACCTGCCTCTTCCTGCAGCACGGCAACCGCGTCATCGCCGCTTCGGCCTACGATCCCGATCCGCAAGACGGGGTGCATCTAGTCACCGGTCCGTGTGTCCTCATCGAATACCGCAACCGCGGCATCGGTGGCGCGCTACTTCATGCCACGCTGGAAGCCCTGCGCGCCCGCGGATTGAAAGAAGCGCTCGGCCAGACGCGCCCCGGCACGCCCTCGGCCAAATTCCTCTGCTCGAAATTCGGCGGCCAACCCGCTGCACCGGTCGTCGCCGCCCCCGCGCCGAGTCAAGACGCCGTCGCGGCCTGACGGCCCGGCGCCCTTGCGCGCCGGCCCCCGCTGTGCTGGATTCTCCGCGTGCTCGAACTGCTCTTCATCGTTGCGCTCATCGCATGGGCCGTGGTCAGCGTGCTGCAGTATCTCGCCGGATTGGCCGCCGCGCCGACCTTGCTTGCCGCCGCTGTTCTTGTGCCTGCACTCGCATACTCGCGCGTCCGGGCTTTGGCCCGCATCGGAAGAATCGAGTTTGTCCGCACAGCGCGCCGCCCGCTCCCGCCCGACCGCTTTTACTGGCCGGCCACACGCCGGAGCTTGGGTCGGCGGATCATCGTATGCACTATGACAATTCTTGCTGCGTGGCCGGTAGCCGTGCTCTCGCCTGCCGAATGGTCGGCCAGCCGCGCATCACTGGTCGGATGGCTCGCCGGCGCCGCCGGCATCGTTGTCTTGGCCGAGGTGTGTGCTGCGCTCTGGCTTTACGTGCGCGCCTCGCAAAAGTTCGACCGCCTCGCCCCACGCGCCGTCGGCTGGCTGCGTCGGGGACTTTATCACATCTCCGACAACCACGAGTTCCTCGGCGAAGAGCCGTTGCCACGTGAGAAACGCCGCCGTGAATCGGTCTACTGACCGAGCGTCGGAACCTGACGCACGCGCACCGTTCCCTTCTCCAGTCCGAGGGCCCCGCGCACGACATCGAGGAAGTGGTCCGGGGTGTCGGTGAACGAGATGTCGAGCGAACCCGCTTTCCCCGAGTCGGCGCGCAGGCCGGACTCATCGAGGTGCCGGGCGACAACGCGCGCGCAGTTCGCCGCCGAATCGACGAGAGTGATCTTTGGTCCGGCCACGCGGGCAATGGCCCGGCTGAGCAAGGGATAATGCGTGCACCCGAGAACGAGCGCATCGACATCCTTTGCGCGGATGGGTGCGAGATAGCGCTCGAGAACAGCATCGGTCACCGCATCGTCGAACAATCCCTCTTCGACCAGCGGAACAAGGAGCGGACAAGCCATACTCGTGACACGAATACCGGGTCGTGCCGCCTGAAGCGCACCGGCATAAGCGGCACTGCCGATCGTAGCCTTGGTGCCGATCACCGCAACATGCCCGCTGCGCGTCGCTCCCAAAGCGGCCTCCACGCCGGGTTCGATCACTCCTTCGACCGGAACGGTGAGAACCTCGCGCAAGCGGGCCAAGGCCAGAGCGGACGCCGTATTGCAGGCCACCACGACCATTTTGGCGCCTTCTGCCACGAGCAATGAGGCAATCTCCTCGCTGTAACGTTCGATTGTAGCCTGCGATTTTCCACCGTAAGGCACACGCGCGGTGTCACCGAGATAGACGATATCCTCATCGGGCAATTCCCGGCGCAAAGCGCTGACCACAGTCAGGCCGCCGATGCCGGAATCGAAGACGGCGATGGGTCGGCTTGCGTCGGCAGTATTGGCAGACATCGTCTTCGGAAGGGGTGATTATTGCGCCCCCTGCTGCGAGCCCTGCTGCTGGTTGCCGATCACATCGAAAGCCAGCGGCAAATTGACCTGCGGCGCGTCCTTCAGGGTGACCATGAGCAGGAAACCCACGCCGATTTCGCCGCCGGTCTGATTGTTGAAGGTCGCCCGGTTGTCCGTGACCAACAAGCCGGCCGAGACGAGCCATGAACTCAAGTCGCGGTGCAGCATGTAACGCTGGATGTCCCAGTTGCCGACCGTGAGATCATACCGCGTCGAAGCGCTGACCGCCCAATTGTCGTTGATGCGCCAGTAGCCGCCCGCGGTGGCCTGACTGTCATTCTGGAAATACGGACTGTTCTGGATAAAGCGCTGGGAAACGAAGAGCGAAAGATCGGCCAAAGGCTGCCAATTCAGGTAGGAGTTCACATCGGTGAACCCACCCTCCGAGATCGGCAACTGCGTGTAGGCTCCGGTCGTGAACCATGGCACGGGGGAAAAGGCCACGTTGTTGTAAAGGTTGGAAAACTGTCCGGGGTCGTCGAGGTAGGGATTGTCGAAATTGGCGTCGAGGAATGTCTCGAGGACGAACCATTCGTGATTCCCGTCATCACGCCGGGTCACCAAACGATTGCGGACGCCGAGACGCAGGATGTTCGATGTAGCAATGCCATCGATCATGTTGAACTGCGGGAAATTGAGGGAAGGCAATTGAGCGGACGGGACAACGCGGTCGAATTGCAGGATCTCATCGGGCGAAAGCCCGGCATTATAGACGTAGGCGTAGTTGGCAAACGGTTGGATGACATGCATGAGCCCGTCGAGTCCGAGCAAAGTCGACTGGGCCTGCTCGAACTTCGCCGAGAGTTTGAATGAAGCCTCAAGTCCGGTGTTCATGACCGGACGGAATGTGGCGTTGTTGTAATCGTTGCCCGGCACCGCGATGTAGCCGGGCGAATTCGGATCCGAGTTACCCGTGCGGCTATAGTAGGTGCCGCGGAATCCGACGCGCGGAGTGAGCGAGAGCCATCCGAAATAAGTCTGCGGATAGGACAGCTGGTGGAAGGTGTCGAAACGGAAAGCCGAATAGTTCTCTAGGCCGGTCGTGTTGGCGAGAATGCCCGGATTGAAGACGGCCTGCTGCAACTGGGTGATGTAATCGGGCGTTTCGCCCGAAGGAAAGTTGCGCTGCAGGTAACCCGCGCGCGTCGAGCCGTCGTAAAAAATCGGCGAACCAAAAAGCGGGGTCTGTTTCGCGGTCCAGCTCAACTCGGGCAGGCGCGAAGTAACCTCCTGCCAGTTGTTCATCTGCCAACGGACGAGAAGGTTGACCTGGAAATTCTCCGTCAGCCAGTTGAAGGACGTGTTGTTATCCGGTTGCGGATCGACGGCGAATTCCGCGGGGAAAAAATCCTGAAGGAAATAGTTGTCGCTGATGCTGTTCAGGTCCGTGGTGGCATAGATGTCCTCATCGACGACCAGCCGGTTCTGGAACGAAACGATCCAGCGGTCGCGACTCGGCGGGTTGGACCGCGGGTAAGCGGTGTCGTTGGCCCCGGGATTCTGATCGTAGGCGTAGTAACCGCGGAACTTTCCGCTGCTCGTGTCCCTCGGGCCGTAAACTGCATCGAGATCGATCCCGAATGCCGCCCCGCGCTCCGTGCGGTAGTCGAATTTGGCCAAGGCATCGATTTTGTCGGTCAGAGGGAAGCGGTATCCGAGCAGAGCGAACGCACCCCAAGTCGAATTGTAGCCGGGTTGGATGTCCCAACCGGCTTCACCGAGCGGAGCATAGAGATAGGGGAACCAAAAGACCGGCGTCTGTCCGACGTAAAGCGTGGCGTTGGACAGAATCACGCGATCATCGGGGTAGATCCGTGCTCCGGTGGCGCGCACCTGATAGTCGGGCTCGGAACTGTCGCTCGTCGTCAGCGAAAGCGCCTGCGCATGGAACTGCCGCAAAGTCGGCGCGCGCAGACTGACCGCCGTGAATTTGTAAATCTGGTCGCCACCCTCGAAGTCCAGCGCCTCGATTTGCCGCTTCTCCAAATTGTAAATCGCACGTTGCCCGTTGAGGATCTGCCCGTCGTGGTAGATGCGCACGTTGCCGGTGAGAAGAACCTCACGCGTCTCGGGATTGTATTCGGCGTAGTCGCAATAGATGTCCGTCCCCTGGAAATGGATCTGCACATTGTCTTCCGCGACCGCCACCCCGCCCTCGAAGCGCGTCCCTCCGTCGGCGCGAATCTCCACCGGCGCGTCCGTGAAGTTGCCGAATTGGGCACGCGCCGCGCAGGTTCCCGCCAGACATAGCAGGAACAGCAGGACAGGTTTGCGCATCGTTCAGAGCCTAAAAAAACGGTCCGCCGAAGCCAGATAAATGTCGCCCGCGGCCGGGCCCGTTCAGCCGGCGTAACCGCCGGGATTCCGCACGTGCCAGTCCCACGCACTGCGCACGATGGCTTCGATGTTCTGGAAACGCGGCTCCCATCCCAGCTCTCGACGGATTTTGTCCGACGAGGCAATGAGACGCGGTGGATCGCCCGGACGCCGCGGTTTTTCCACGGCCTTGATGGGTCGGCCCGTGACGCGCTGGCAGCAATCGATGACCTCGCGCACCGAAGTCCCCCCGCCCGTGCCCAGGTTGAAAAATCCGCTTTCCGTCCGGTCGAGCGCGCGAATGTGCGCATCGGCCAGATCGAGGATGTGGATGTAATCGCGGATGCACGTGCCGTCCGGCGTCTCGTAGTCCGTCCCGTAGATCTCGACGGCCTCCTTTTGGCCCAGCGCGACTTTCAGCACGTTCGGAATGAGATGCGTCTCGATGCGGTGATGCTCGCCGAACTTTTCCGATGCTCCTGCCGCGTTGAAGTAGCGCAACGCGGTGAAGCGCAGTCCGTGAATCTCGTCATACCAGCGCAGGACCTTTTCGAACATGAGCTTGGACTCGCCGTAGGGATTGATCGGGCGCTGCGGCAACGTTTCGTCGATCGGCATCCGCTCGGGAACGCCGAAGGTCGCGCAGGTGGAGCTGAAGACAAACTTCTTAACCCCGTTTTCAACCATGGCATCCAGCAAATTCACCCCGTTCGAAACGTTGTTGCGGAAATATTTCGAAGGATTGGTCATCGACTCACCGACCAACGCATTGGCCGCGAAATGCATGACGGCGTCCGGCGCGAATTCCTTGATGGCCAGCCCGACCGCAACCCGATCAGCCAGATCCGCCTCGTAAAAAGTGGCCCCTGAGTCGACGGCTGAGCGGTGCCCCTCGGTCAGATTGTCGAGAACCGCGACCTCGTGACCCCGGTTGAGCATTTCCTCGACGCAAATGCTCCCGATGTAACCCGCTCCCCCCGTGACCAGAATCTTCATGGAAATCGTATACCGAAACAGACCCGGCCGATCAATAAGCGCAGTAGGTGCGGTGGAAAGCGATGTCCAAGTCGATCAGCTTTGCCTGGATCCCGTCAAGATACTCGTGAAGACCGTGGGCAAAGATGCCGTCGATCGTGGCGTAGTCGAGCTGCGACCGGAGCAAACCGGACAGCCGCTCGGGTTCGTTGCGGAAGCGGCCCTCCTCGGTGGACGAAATGTCGTGGAGAACTTCGTCGAGTCGGTCCACGCAAAAGCGGATGGAGCGCGGGAACTCATCGTGGCAAATGAGGAACTCGGCCACCCCCCACGGGGTCACGTCACCCTTGCGAATCTTCAAATACGCTTCCATGCCGGAGCAGGAGCGCAGAACGGATGTCCATTGCGAGGTGTCGACGTTGCCGCCGACCTGCTCCCCGCTGGGCAGAAGGATGTGGTATTTCAAATCGAGGATGCGTGAGGTGCTGTCGGCCCGCTCGATGAATTTCCCGGCCTGCACGAACCGCCACGCTTCGCCGTGCGTCATGGTCGCATCGGTCACGCCTTGGAAGAGCTGCGACGCGTAAGTGACCTTGTCGTAAAATTCGTGCGAGCTGGCGCGGAAGTGGCGCGAGGCCGAACCATTGCGGAAATAGAGCCAGAGCGCGTTGATCTGCTCCCACATCTCGCTCGAGATTTGATCGCGCACGGCGCGGGCGTTCTCACGGGCATAGTTGATGCAAGAGCTGATCGAATTCGGATTGCGTGGCTCGAAGGTGACGTAATCGAGCACCGCGGCTGCGGTGAATTCATGGTGCAGTTCGTGGAAAAGCTCCGTGTCTTCCAGCGTGCTGAGGATCGGACCCCAGAACTGCCGCTCGGTCTCGTCGCGGCGGCTCTCGAAATCGAGTAACATCTGCACGTTGACGTCAAGGAGGCGCGCGGTGTTCTCGGCCCGCTCGATGTAGCGGCCCATCCAATACGTGGAGTCTCCGACGCGGCTCAGCATGGCGCGCTCCCTCCGTCGAGCACCCAGGTGTCTTTGCTCCCCCCGCCCTGCGAGGAATTGACCACCAGTGACCCCTCGCGCATGGCCACGCGGGTCAGTCCGCCGGGAATGATGCGCACATCCTCCCCGCAGAGGATGAAAGGACGCAGGTCGACGTGCCGCCCCTGCATCGAGCCGTCGCACCAGGTGGGCGAGCGCGAGAGGGAAACAACCGGCTGGGCGATGAAATTGCGCGGGTCGGCTTCGATCAGGCCGCGGAAATGGGCGATTTCGTCCTTCGTCGCGCGCGGACCGATCAACATTCCGTAGCCGCCGCTTTCGTTGGCCGACTTGACCACAAGATTTTCGAGGTTTTCCAAAATGTATTTCCGGTCGGAATCGACCGCGGACAAAAACGTCTCCACGTTCGGCAGGATGGCCTCCTCGCTGAGGTAAAACTTAATCATGGCCGGCACGTAACAATAGACGACTTTGTCATCGGCCACGCCGGTTCCGATCGAGTTGGCCAGGCTGACATTGCCTTTGCGATAGGCCTCGACCAGACCTGGGACGCCGAGGAGGGAGTCCGCGCGGAAAACTTTCGGATCAAGGAAATCGTCGTCGATACGGCGATAGATAACGTGCACCGGCTTGAGCCCCTTCGTCGTCTTCATGAAGACGCGGTCGTTTTGCACCACGAGGTCCGCACCGGTGACAATCTCGATGCCCATGGAACGCGCGAGGAAGGAATGCTCGAAATACGCCGAGTTGTAGATGCCCGGCGTGAGCAAAACCGTGATCGGATCTCCCCCTGCCGAGGCCGGGGCCACATGATGGAGAACATCGAGAAGATCCTGCGCGTAGCGGTCGACCGGACGCACCCCGTAGCGGGCGAACAATTGCGGAAAAACCCGCTTCATCGTCATGCGACTTTCCAAAACGTAGGACACTCCGGACGGACACCGCGCATTGTCCTCGAGCACAAGGTAGCGCCCGTCGCGGTCGCGGATCAGGTCCGTGCCGCAGACATGGATGTAGATGTTCTTGGGAACATCGAAGCCCATGAATTCCGGACGGAAATGCTTCGCGCTGCGGATGATTTCCTCCGGGATAACGCCTTCTTTGACGATGCGCTGTTCGTGGTAAATGTCGTGCAGGAAGGCGTTGAGCGCGTTGAGGCGCTGCTTCAGTCCGCTCTCGATGTGACGCCATTCGTCACCGGGGATAATGCGGGGAACGAGGTCGAAGGGGAAAATGCGTTCCGTCCCCTGCTGCTTGTCATTGTAGACGGTGAAGGTGATGCCCTGGCTCAGGTAAGCGCGCTCGGCGATCTGGCGCTTGCGGTTGAAGTCATCGACCGACAGCCCGTCGGTCCGCTCGAGGAGAGCCCGGTAATGCGGACGCACCTCGCCCGGCGCGGAGAACATCTCGTCGAAGAAGTCACCGGGGGCGTAGTTGGCAAAGAGAGAAGACATGAAGGAGGCGGAGCTTAGAGAAAGAGCACGAAATGTGCCATCCCGGACGCCGGACGCGTCACTTCCGCCGCCCGGAGACAAGAGCCTCCCGCGCCGCAACGACCCGCGCCAGCGCCTCGTCGGGAGTCGTGCCGAAGGCGGTCAAGTGTCCCATTTTCCTTCCCGGGCGCGGTTCCGCTTTGCCGTAGAGATGGATCTTCACGTCGCCGAAGGCCGCCGCAGCCGCCCAGTCCGGCTCGCCGCCTGCCCAGACGTCGCCGAGCAAATTTGCCATGGCGCACGGACGCAACAACTCGGGCGAGCCGAGCGGCAGACCGCAGACCGCGCGCAACTGTTGTTCGAACTGGCTGGTCACGCACGCGTCGATGGAGAAATGACCGGAATTGTGCGGACGCGGCGCCAGCTCGTTGATCAAAAGTGTGCCGTCATCGAGCAGGAACATTTCCACGGCCATCACTCCGACCAGTCCGATTTTCTCCGCGATATCTTTGGCCAAAGCGGTCGCGCGTTCGGACACCTCTGACGAGACACGCGCCGGCACGATGGTCGTGTCGAGGATGTGATCGCGGTGGATATTCTCGCAGACCGGATAGCAGACCGTTTGTCCGTCCAAGCCGCGCGCGACGATAACCGAAAGCTCCATGACGAAAGGCACCTTAGCCTCGAGCACGAAAGGACCGCCCGATGGGTCGAAACTCCGCAAGTCATAGGGCGACTTCAGTTGCCTCTGACCCTTCCCGTCATAGCCGAAGGAAGCCGTTTTCAAGATTGCGGGATAACCGATGCGGGCCGCTGCGGCAGCGAGGTCATCGGCCGTGACAACATGAGCCCACGCCGGCAATGGGAAACCATGCGCCGCGAGGAATTCCTTTTCACGCGCGCGGTTTTGCGTGGTGTGGAGGATGTCCCCGCGCGGGCGGACTTCGCAGTGCTCGGCGGCCCAAGTCATGGCCTGCAGCGGAATGTTTTCGAACTCGAGCGTGACCACATCGACGCCGCGGGCAAATTCCCGCACCGCCTCCTCGTCCAAGTAGTCACGCGGAATTTCGCGATCCGCCAACTGCCCGGCCGGCGAATCCTCCTCCGGCACGAACACATCCACGCGATAACCCATGCTGCGCGCCGCGAGAATGAACATGCGGCCGAGCTGACCCCCGCCCATCAAGCCAATGCGGCTGCCGGGTCCGATGACGTGACTCATGATGGCAGCTTGCCGCCGCGCAGCACGGCCTTCGTCTGGCGGGCGCGGAACTTTTCCAACGTCGCGAGAATCTTCGCATCGGAGAGCGAAAGAATCGCCGCGGCCAAAAGTGCGGCATTCTTCGCTCCCGGATCACCGATGGCCAGCGTTCCGACCGGAATCCCCGCGGGCATTTGCGCGACGGAGAGCAAAGAATCGAGGCCTTTCAACGCGCGGCTTTGCACGGGAACACCGAGGACCGGCAAATCGGTATGCGCGGCGACCATGCCCGGCAAATGCGCCGCGCCCCCCGCCCCAGCGATGATCACCTTGAGTCCGCGGCTCCGCGCCTTTTTCGCGTAGGACGCCATGAGGTCCGGCGTGCGGTGGGCCGAGACGACGCGCGTCTCGTGCGCGATGCCGAGTTCGGTCAGCATTTCCGCCGCATGGCGCATGGTCGCCCAATCCGACTTGCTGCCCATGATGATCCCGACGAGCGGCTTTTCCTTTTTCATGAGAGCTTCTTGCGGACCACGCTCTTGCTTAAATCACGGGCTGCGCTCGGACAAGACCGACAGACCCGCAAAAGCCGAAAATTCCCGACTCCGGGGCCAAAGAAAACTTTATGGCCCGACCCCAGCAAATTAAGCTCCCGCGCGGGCGGCGCCCGTCCGAAACCACACCATGCCGAAAGAGAGAGAGAAATCCACCGCCCCCCCTGTCGATGTCGCGGGCAAAACCCTCCTCGCCGCCAACCGCAGCGAGATTGCTATCCGCGCTTTCCGCGCCGCGACCGAACTCGGCATGCGCACGGTGGCCATCTACGCGGAGGAGGACCGCTTTTCCATCCACCGCTTCAAAGCAGACGAAGCTTACGTGGTCGGCCGCGGCAAGGGTCCGGTTGGCGCTTACCTTGATATCGAGGGCATCGTCGGCCTGGCCCGCGAGCGCGGTGTGGACATGATCCATCCGGGCTACGGATTCCTTTCCGAGAACGCCAACTTCGCCCGCACCTGCCAAGAGGCTGGCATCACATTTGTCGGCCCGCGCCCCGAGTTGCTCGAAATGATGGGCGACAAAACTGCCGCACGTGCGCTGGCCATCACACTCAATGTTCCTGTGCTGCCCGGCACCGAGGAACCTGTGACCGAGCGCGCCGAAGCCCTGCGTGTCGCCAAAAAGATCGGCTTCCCGCTCATCATCAAAGCGGCCTTCGGCGGAGGTGGACGCGGCATGCGTGTCGTGCGCAAGGAAAGCGAACTCGCCCCGCTCCTCGACGAAGCACGCAACGAAGCCGGCCGCGCCTTCGGGAATCCCGCCGTCTTCCTCGAGAAATACATCCCGCGCGCCAAGCACATCGAGGTGCAGATCCTCGGCGATTCGCACGGCGGCGTGCTCCACTTGCACGAGCGCGACTGCTCGGTGCAGCGCCGTCACCAGAAAGTCGTCGAGGTCGCGCCGTCGATCAATCTTCCGGACAAAATCCGCATCGAGCTCTGCGACGCCGCGGTCAAGATCGCCAAAGGCATCGGCTACAACAACGCGGGCACGGTCGAGTTCCTCTACGACTATGACAAGCACGAGTGGTTCTTCATCGAGATGAACCCGCGCATCCAGGTCGAGCACACCGTGACCGAACAGATCACCGGCATCGACTTGGTCGGCGCGCAGATCCTTGTCGCCGCCGGCGCGCATTTGCACGGACCCGAGTTGGCCCTGCCCGCGCAGGATGCCGTGCCGCGCAACGGCTTCGCCGTGCAATGCCGCATCACCACGGAGGACCCAGCCAACAACTTCACGCCGAACTACGGGAAAATCGTCACCTACCGCAGTTCGGCCGGCTTCGGCGTGCGTCTCGATTCGGGCATGGGCACAACGGGCAGCACGATCACGCCGTTCTACGACTCGTTGCTGGTCAAGCTGACCACATCCGGCCGCACCTTTTCCAACGCTCTCGACCGCATGAACCGCGCCCTGCGCGAATTCCGCGTCCGCGGCGTGAAGACCAACATGCCGTTCCTCGAAAACGTCATCGCCCACCCCGTCTTCCGCTCCGGTGACGCGACGACCACCTTCATCGACAAGACCCCGGCGCTTTTCGAATTCAAACCCCGCCGCGACCGCGCGACAAAGCTCATGCACTTCCTCGCCGACGTGTCGATCAACGGCAATGCCGAGGCCAAGGGCTATCAGCCCCCCGTCCGTCTCGCCGCCGCTCCTCTGCCCAAGGTCGACCTGCGCGTCGATCCGCCGGCCGGCACCCGCCAGCAACTGCTGAAACTCGGACCGGAGAAATTCGCCGAATGGACCCGCAAGCAAAGGCGAGCCCTATTCACCGACACAACGTTCCGTGATGCGCACCAGTCGCTCCTCGCCACGCGTGTGCGCACGCACGACATGCTGCTGGTGGCCGACGCCGTGGCGCGCCGCACGCCGCAGCTTTTCAGCCTCGAAATGTGGGGCGGCGCGACCTTCGACGCTTCCATGCGTTTCCTCCGCGAGGATCCTTGGGAACGCCTCCGCGCCCTGCGCGAAAAAGTCCCCAACATCTGCTTCCAGATGCTCTTCCGCGGCTCGAATGCCGTCGGCTACTCGAACTATCCGCCCAATGTCGTCGCCGGGTTCGTCCACCACGCCGCCGAGAGCGGGATGGACATCTTCCGCGTCTTCGATTCGCTCAACGACCTTTCGAACATGCGCGCGGCGATGGAAGCGGTGCGCGAGACGAAAGCGGTCTGCGAAGGCACCATCTGCTACACGGGTGATATCCTCGATCCGGAGCGGACCAAGTATTCGCTCAAATACTACGTCAAGTTGGCCAAGGAACTGGAAAAGATGGGGGCGCATTTCATCGCCATCAAGGACATGGCCGGACTCTGCCGCCCATTCGCGGCCCGCGCTCTGCTCAAAGCCCTGCGCGCCGAGACCGACCTGCCGCTCCATTTCCACACCCACGACACGAGCGGCGTGAATGCCGCCTCCGTCCTTGCCGCGATTGAGTCCGGGGCGGACATCGTCGACTCCGCGATCAGCGCCATGTCGGGTTCCACCTCGCAACCGAACCTCAACAGCCTCGTCGCCGCGCTGCAGCATACGCCGCACGACAGCGGGCTCGACCTCGATGCTCTCAACGAATTCGCCGATTACTGGGAGCAGGTCCGCACGTTCTACGCGCCCTTCGATACCTCGCCGCGCACCGGCAGCGCCGAGGTTTATCTGCACGAAATGCCCGGAGGACAGTTCACCAACCTCAAAGAACAAGCCGCCTCGATGGGCCTCGGGCACCGTTGGCCGGAAATCGCGCGCTGCTATGCCGAGGTCAACCAACTCTTCGGCGACATCGTCAAGGTCACACCCTCGAGCAAAGTGGTCGGCGACATGGCGCTTTTCCTTTTCACCCGCGGAATCAAGCCAGCCGACGTTCCCAATCTCCCACCGGGCACGCCTTTTCCCGAATCAGTCAAAGACATGCTGGCCGGCGGATTGGGTGAACCGATCGGCGGATGGCCGAAGGACGTGGTCAAGGCCGTTCTCGGCAAAGCGAAGTCAAAACCCGCCCGCGCTCCAAAAGTCAGCCTCGAAGCCGTGCGCAAGGAACTCACCGGAAAACTCAAGCACACCCCGGACGCGGACGAGCTTTACAGCCACCTCATGTATCCGGACGTCTTCGCCGCGTTCACCAAGTTCGAACGCGAATACGGCGACGTCAGCGTGCTGCCCACCCCGGCCTTTTTCTACGGACTCAAGCCCGGCGAGGAAATCGCCGTCGAGATCGAGCAAGGAAAGACCCTCTTCATCAAACTGATCAATATCGGCGCGCCGGACAAAGACGGTCACCGCGTCGTCTTCTTCGAACTCAACGGAATGCCGCGCGAGGTGACGATCAGCGACAGATCGCTGCAGACCACGAAGAAAGCGCGCCGCAAAGCCGATGAATCGAAGCCGCTTGAGATCGGCGCGCCCATTCCGGGCATGGTGACCAACCTCGACCACGGCAACGGTGCCAAGGTGTCCAAAGGCGACAAAATCCTCACCATGGAAGCGATGAAGATGCAGACCACGATTTACGCGCCGTGCGACGGCACGATCGAGGAACTCTTCGTCGCCGCGGGCGATGCCGTGGACGCCGGCGATCTCCTGCTCAAAATGCGGGAGTAATCTCCCGCCCGCTCAGGCCGCCTTCCCGATCTCGGTCGCTTCCTTGATCTCTTCGAGTTTGCCGGTGCGCACGTCGTAGAGATAGCCGTATACGGGGATCGATTCCGGGATCAGCGGATGGCTGCGGATCTTTTTCACGTCGTCGATCACCGCTTGGCGGTCGTCGGTAAAGGTCAACCAATCGATTTTTGAGCCCTCGGAGGAACCGGGCCCCTGCCCCACATCGCGCCAGCCGTTTTCATCGATCACGGCCTGCTCGAGACTCTTGGAAAGCAAGTCGCCCATGATCTGGTTATTGAAGAGCACCATGCCGCAGTCGGTGTGGTGGACGACAAAAAATTCCTTCGTGCCGAGCAGCTTGTAGGAGATGACCAGCGAACGGATGGCGTCGTCGCTAGCGCGACCTCCGGCGTTGCGGATGACGTGCGCGTCGCCCTCGGACAAGCCGGCAAATTTTGCGGGGTCCATGCGCGCGTCCATGCAGGTCAGCACGGTGAAACGGCAAGCCGGCGGCAACGGGAGTTTACCTTTGTCGCCGAAGCCGGCGGCATAGCTGGCATTGGCTTTTTCGACGCTTTGGACCACAGGGGATTTGTTCATAGTTCGTTAAAATTATTCAGCCCGGAGCATTTTAGCCAGATGCATCGGGGCATTGACCGCGCCACGGATTCCCTGTGCAATTCGCGGCGTCGCCAATGGACTGGGGCCTCGCCATCACCAACGTCCTCAATCCCGCCGCGTTGTTCTTCGCGCTCGGGTTTGCCGCCGTCCTGCTCAAGACGGACCTCGAAATACCCCACCCGCTTCCGAAACTTTTCTCCCTCTATCTTATCATTGCCATCGGCTACACCGGTGGCACCAAACTTGCGGACTCGGGCCTCAGCGGCACTGTGCTGCTTTACATCGCCGGAGCCATGTTCATGGCGGTTCTGGTTCCGGTGTGTGTCTTTTTCATCCTGCGAAAATTCCTCTCGGTGTACGACGCGGCGGCGATGGCCGCGACCTACGGCTCGATCAGCATCGTCACCTTCATCGTCGGCACCGAATTCCTCGCCCGCAATGACCAGACTTACGGCGGCTATATGGTGGCCATCATGTCGCTCATGGAGTCACCGGCCATCATCGCCGGGATTTTCCTGGTGCGCATGTTCGCCCCGCGGCGCGTTTTGGCCGCGCCGAAAACCACCGCGTCCTCGCTCCTGCGCGAATCTTTCCTCAACGCCTCGGTCTTTCTTCTCCTCGGCAGCCTTCTCATCGGTTGGGTCACCGGTCCGGCTCACGGCGAGTCGCTGCAGCCCTTTATGTATGGGCTGTTCAAAGGAATGGTCATCTTCTTCCTCCTCGACACCGGCATGCACGCCGGCCGCCTCGTCGGACAGCTCAAAAAAACCGGCGCACCGCTTGTGGTCTTCGGACTCGTCGCCCCGCTGGTCAACGCGACCCTCGGCATTCTCCTGGCCAAGGCCATGGGCATGAATCCCGGCGACGCACTTCTCTTTGCCATCCTCTGCGCCAGCGCCAGCTACATCGTGGCGCCCGCCGCCATGCGACATGCCGTGCCCGAATCGAATCCGGGCTTGGTCGAACTTCTCTCCCTCGGCATCACCTTCCCCTTCAACATCACCCTCGGCATCCCGCTTTACTGGTCGGGTATCCGCTGGCTTTGGGGAATGGCGTAGGCAGGTTCGGTTAATGGTGGGCGGAGCGCCCGCCGCTGTGTGCGTGCACCCAGTCGAGCAAACCACCCACACTGCAATGATGTTCAAGCGGATGCCTTAGCTTCGCAGACCGAAGAATGCGATAGCGGTTACGCCGCCCGATTTTTTCGATACGGACCACGCCGGCATCCTCCAAGTCGGCCAAGATTCGCTGGACAGCGCGCTCGGTGATTCCAACCAGAGAGGCCAGATCACGCACCCGCAGCTCCGGATCGGTATCCAGCGCGACCAGCACATGGGAGTGGTTGGTCAGGTAAGTGAAGGCATGCGCCTGAGTCGGGGCGGTTTTTTTTGGATTTTTTTTCACGGGAGGGTTGACAGCTATAGGCGGCATAGAATACATGACAAATATGTCGCGTATTTAATGACGTGACTCATTATACCACAAACAAGAAACCCAGCAACCCACGCGCAAATCCATGGATGTCCTCAATTCACTGATGATGAGCCTGCTCACGCCGATGGTGCTCGCCTTTATCCTCGGCGTGATCGCCAGCCTGATCAAAAGCGACCTCAAAATCCCGCCGGAGATTTACACGGCGATGACCATTTACCTCCTCTTCGCCATCGGACTGAAGGGCGGTGCCAATCTGGACGGTGTCACTTTCGGGGAATTCTGGAGACCTCTCACTGCGGCCATCTTCCTCAGTCTGGCTATCCCCGTCTGGTGCTACTTCCTGATGACGAAATTCGGCCGGCTCGATTCGGTCAACTCAGCCGCCCTGGCCGCGCACTACGGCTCGGTCTCCGCCGTCACCTTCGGCGAGGCCCTCGCCTTCCTGCAATTCGCCGAGGTCCCTTACGAGCCCTACGTCGCCGCGCTTCTCGCCGTGATGGAAGTGCCGGCCATCATCCTCGCCATCTTCCTCGTCGGTAAAACGACCATCGCGGCCGGCGGTGGGAACATGAAGAAAGTTCTGCACGAACTGCTCACCAGCAAATCAATCATCCTCCTCATGGGAGGCATGGCCATTGGTCTCCTCGCCGGCAAACAAGGTGCCGAGCAAGTTGCCCCGCTCTTCAGTGATCCTTTCCGCGGCGTTCTCACTCTTTTCCTTCTGGAAATCGGGTTGGTCACCGGGCGCCGGCTTGGCGATTTGCGGCATGCCGGCTGGCGCTTGGTCGCCTTTGGCATCGTCATGCCCTTTCTGCATGGAATCCTTGGCGTGACCCTCGGTTACTGGAGTGGCATGGGCGTGGGCGGATCCACCGTCCTCGGCACGCTGGCGGCCAGCGCGAGTTACATCGCCGCGCCCGCAGCGGTGCGGGTGGCCCTGCCCGCCGCGAGCCCCGCCATTTACCTCACGTCTTCGTTGGCCGTGACCTTCCCGTTCAACGTCGTGGTCGGAATTCCCGTCTACTTTTCCTACGCACGCTGGCTGATCCCCTCGTGAGATTCGGCCGGCAAATGATAGAGAAACGTGATGTCGAAGAAGCGGGCCCATCCGAAGTCCGGGGAAGGCCCATACTCTGGCGCGTCTTTTGCTCTTTTGACCAAGCACTCCAAAGAGCAGGCCATCGCCCCGCGCTTTGCCCGGACGCTTGGGGCGAAGGTCGCGGTCATCGACACTTTCGACACCGACACGCTCGGCACATTCACCCGCGAGATTCCGCGCTTCGGCAGCCAACTTGACGCGGCGCGCAAGAAAGCCGAGCTGGCCATCGAAATGTCCGGTTGTCCACTCGGACTGGGCAGCGAAGGATCGTTCGTCCCCGGACCCCTCGGACTTGGCTCATTCAACCTCGAAGTCGTCACGCTGATTGACCGCGTGCGCGGATTGGAAATCACCGGCGCGGTCCGCGAAGTCGGACATCAGGCCTCCGACACATTCGAAGCTTGGGACGCCCTCGCCGATTTCGCGCAGAAGATGAAGTTTCCCTCGCACGCGCTCATCGTGCGACCGAATGACGAAAACGATCCGCGCATCCGCAAAGATCTGACCGATTTGGATAAACTCCGCACCGCCTTTGACGAATGCCGTAGCTTTTCCGACAAAGGCGCGGTCTTTGTCGAAAGCGATTTGCGCGCGCACCGCAATCCGACGCGCATGGAAAATATCGGCGCCGCGTGCGAGGACCTTCTCACCCGCATGTTGCGTTTTTGTCCCGCCTGCAAAGCTCCCGGCTTCGGCCTCAGCCGGCTCGAATCCGGACTCCCCTGCTCATGGTGCGGGACTCCGACCAATGACTGGAAAGCCAAGGAGTTCCGCTGCGTGTCCTGCACCCATATCGAGGCCCGCCCCCGCCAAGGCCTCACCGCTGCCGACCCAGGCTACTGTCCCCGCTGCAATTCGTGACTCTGTTACTGGACCAGGCGGCGAAACTTTCTCTTGGCAAAACCTTATTGAGATGCAATCTCAATAAGACGTGCAACGCCCATCCGTCGCCACAATCACTCTGGCTGCCCTCCTAACTGTGACGGCTGTATCCGCGCGCGCAGCGAATCCGGCACCCGGACCTCTTTCAGACGAGGTGGTCGTTGCTCTGAAGCCGGATAAGAACCCAGACGCCATGATCGCCGAGCGGGATGCCCTGTCGCAGGCCCTTGGCGAGATCTTGTCCCGACCGGTCCGGGTTATCACCCCCCTGTCCTCCGCCGTAATCATCGAGGGTCTCGCCAACGGCTCCATCGACCTCGGCTACCTCAGCGCGACCGATATGGTCAACGCCCGCCAAGCGGACGCCGCCGACCTGCTCTTGGCCGGGCTCATCAATGGCCAGCCGCAATACCAGAGTGTCTGGCTCTGTCTCGCCGATCGCCCTTACCAGAATATCGACGACCTGCGCGACAAGCCCATCGCCTTCGCCAGCCGCTCGAGCACCTCGGGTTACCTCGTGCCGTTGCTGGAAATGAAAAAGCGCGGACTCATCGAAAGCGACCCGGCGGAATTCTTCAGCAACGTTTGGTTTGGTTCGGGCTACGTCAGCGCCGTCGAACGCGTCCTCGCGGGTGAAGCTGAAGCTGCCGCCGTGAGCGATTATGTCTTTCAC
>Ga0315902_10005098_pt1 | contig 18628 bp, 15 predicted proteins | sample LakEriMetagenome_9_FD_203523 | JGI IMG/M metagenome (GOLD analysis project Ga0315902, IMG submission 203523) | Freshwater fungal communities from buoy surface, Lake Erie, Ohio, United States - Buoy 12 MA117 | ecosystem: Environmental > Aquatic > Freshwater > Lake > Lake biofilm | place: USA... | reverse complement strand
GAGAAAGAGAAGGGGACATGGGTCAAATCACGAATTGACCCACTTTCCATTCTCTCATTCATTGCTTCCTCTCCGCTTGCATCTTTCGAATCTCCTCGATCGCGCGCTCGAGCGCAGCATCGCGGCCCGCCACGGGGGCGACCTCGATGTGGGGCCGCACGGGGCCCAAATCCGTCTCGTCGCCGCTCGCACGGATGAACATCTTCTGGCTGAAGTTCACGACGATCCCCGAGTTCGGCAGTTGGAACGGCCCGATGTCGCCGAGCGTGTTGGGCACGCCGCCGGTCGGCTGCCCGATCGTGAGCATGAGGTCGTAGGTGCGCATGCCGTCGGCCAGAGCCATCGCGGCGGAGAATGTCTGGTCGCCGATCAGCAGGCAGGACGGCCCGTCGAAGCCCGGTTCGACCCGCGGGCGGCTGGTTGCCTCGAACTCATAGGTCACGTCCTCGCCGTGCTTGAGCTTCGTGTACTCGGGAATGAAGATCGGCAAGACGATGGTCAGCCATCGCCATATCGGCTTTGCCTTCATGCGAAACAGCTCGTCGGACTCTTCGCTCCTGCGCCACACCAGCCTTGAGCTCATGCGATAGGGACGATCGGTCAGGCGCGCGAGGAGGGCATAGCCGAGGTCGGTCGATCCTCCGCCATTCTTACGGATGTCGACGATGAGTCCCGCGGCCCCGCGTGCGTTCGCCGCAGCGATCGCCTGGTCGAGGAACGTGTCCCACTGTCCGCCGAGCGTGCTGTCCATCGTGGGGAAATCGATGAGTGCGATGGGCGCCGCGTCCGGTGGCTCGCTTGGGAGCAGCATGCATCGGAACGGCGGACTGTCGACGAGCGTTTCGCCCTGCGGGGCCGCGGGTATCGTTGGCGCAGCGCCCGTCGGCGCGGTGCGTTCGGTCTTGCGCGCGTCGTCGCCGACGCCCTCGACCGTCACGACTTGCCGCGAACCGTCGGGCCGGATCAACTCGACCTCAGTCGGGAGCTTGATTCCCACCACCCAACTGTTGGCTCGGAAGTACTCGCGAACACAAACGTCGCGCCAACGCTCGGATTCGCCCGGTTGGAGTGATCGCAGCCTCGCGAGATGCTCGGCCGCAGGCACGTTCCCGATCCGCACGATCCTGTCGCCAGGCTCGATCGCCCGCTCGCTCTCCGCCACGGCGACGACCACCAGTCCGTCCCCCTCGGGCGCAGCGCGAAAGGGAAGCAGTCGCTCGCCGGCAGCGAAGGCGGCCGCGAAATCCTCCCATCGCACGCCTTGTCCGTAGTGGTCGGAGCGATACCCCGCCTGCATCTCCATCACGATCGGCAGGAACTCGCGGCGCGTCATCGGTCGGTCGATCGAAGCCTTCAGCCGCTCGGCGAGTTCGAGGATCGACTGCTTCCAGACACGCAGGTAGGGGTTGGGGTTGGTCCGCTCATGCAGCGCCACGATCGCGTCGAGATCGCCGCGCAGCGCTTCGGGCTCGTGTAGCTTCGCGATCTGCTCGGGAGTTGCCGTGGGGATGGCATCCCAAGGATTCTGCATGGACATCGATCGAGGCCAGAATCCAAGAAATATGCTCGCTACAAAAATCGCGATCGCGGTTACAGAAATCACCGCGATCCAACGTCGGTAGCGCCTTCGGGGTTTCACTTTCCGCTCAGTTACTTCCTGGGTTGTTTGGTTCATTGCTTCCTCTCCGCCTGCATCTTACGAATTTCTTCGATCGCGCGCTCGAGCGCGGCATCGCGGCCTGGGATGGGGGCGACCTCGATGTGGGGCCGCACGGGGCCCACGTCCGTCTCGTCGCCGCTGGCGCGGAGGTACACCCGCTGCGCGCAATCCACGACGATCCGCGAGTTCGGCAGCTGGAACGGGCAGATGTGGCCGATTTGATTCGGACAGCCACCCGTCGGCTCGCCGATCGTGAGCATCATGTCATAGGTTCGCGCTGCATCCGCGAGCACCACGGCGGCGGAGTACGTTCCGTCCCCGATCAGCAAGCAGGTCGGTCCGTCGAACCTAGGTTCGATTCGTGGGGGGCTTTTGACCGGAATCTTGGCGATCGAGTCTTCGCCGTGCTCGAGCGCCACATATTCCGGCATATAGAGGGGCAGTACGACACCGATCAACAGCCAACGCCACATGGGCTTCACGGCCAGCCGCATCATCTCGTCGGATTCCGCGCTCCGGCGTGTCACGATCCGCGACATTCCCCGGAACGGGCGATCGGTGACTCGGGCGAGCAGGTCATCGCCGAGGATTGTTCCGCCGGGGTTCTCTCGGATGTCGACGATCAGTCCCGCGGCGCCGCGCGCGTTCACGGCGGTCATCGCCTGATCAATGAACCCGTCCCACTTCCCGCCAAGCATGTGGTCCATGGACGGGAAGTCAATGAAGCCGATGGGTGGAGCATCGGACTGGTCGCCAGGAAGCAGGAGGCATCGGAACGGGGGGGTGTCGACGAGTACTTCTCCCTGAGAAGCTGGGGACGCTTTGGGCAGCGATGCTCGTGGCAAAGTCCGGTTGATCTCGCGCTTGCCAACGGCCTCGACCGTCACGATGTGCCGCGAACCGTCGGGGCGGACGAGTTCGACATCTGTCGGCACTGAGACTCCGGCGACCCAATTCAGCGCTTGGAACGACCGGCGGATCCCGGCGTCGCGGGAACGCGAGGTTTCCGCGGGTACCAGTGAGCGCAGGCGTGCAAGATGATCCGCTGCGGAGACGCTGCCTATCTGCACGATCGTGTCCCCGGGCTCGATCGCTTCTTCCTCCGCCGTTACTGCGATGACTACCAGCGCGTCGCCCCTCGGCTCCGCTTGGAAAGGCAGAAAGCCCTCCCCGCGCGCGAGAGCGGCCACCATATCCTCTCTGGGGATTCTTTGGAGGTAGTGGTCGCACCGATACCCCGCCTGCATCTCCATCACGATCGGCAGGAATTCACGCCGCGTCATCGGTCGGTCGATCGAAGCCTTCAGCCGCTCGGCGAGCGCGAGGATCGACTTCTTCGAGACTCGCAGATACGGATTCGGGCATGTTCGCTCGTGCAGCGCGATGATCTCGTCGAGATCAGCCCGCAGTGCGTCGGGCTGATGCAGCTTCGCGATTTCCTCTGGGCTCGACTTGGGGATCGCGTCCCACGGGTCCTGAATGAATAACGAAAGCGGCCAGAATCCAAGAAATATGCTAGCCACTAGAATCGCGATCGCGGATGCGGCAATTAAGCCGATCCAACGCCGGTAACGCCGTCGGAGTTTCGCAGGCATGGGGCTGGAATCGGTGTTCTCTCTCATCTCGCTCTCCTGCGACTATGAGAAGCCCTTTTTGAAAGGTACGCTCGCGTCATCACAAAAGCAATTCGAGGCGTTGCAACCAGTCTTGGATATTCCCCCAGATCCTTCGTTTGAATCCATGGGGTATTGCCATTGGATTGGTCAAGGTCATCGAGTAGCTAAGGGCTTCGAGATTGGCTGCAATATGCCAAACCGTCCCGATTTCGTCGCGTTTTCTCAAAATTCCAGCATAGGCAGGGCAAGGAACAGGCGGGAGAATCGAATCGGTATGCAGAGCGATGCATCGAATTCCAACTCTCCCCATTACGAACTTATGCCGCTAAGTGACCATGCACCTGCCCAGCCCGCGACGAATTGGCCTTTGGCCCATATCCCAGCTCAGCGGCGCGTGGCGCCTTGGATCCTGCTTCTCGTCCTAGTCATCGAGCAGTTGCTGATTGCTTACTTCCAACTTCTCGCGTTTCCTAACCCAAGCACTTGGTTCCCGCCAATGGTTTGGCTAAGTTCAGCGACGGGAGGAATTGTCGATGGAACGCTGGTAGGCGGCGTGACCTTGCAACTGATCCTTTTCCCGATTCTCTTGTTCTGGCTGGGGCGTCTTCGCCCTAAGGATGTAGGACTCGATCTGACCCGTCTCTTGCCAGCCATCCCATTGACCGTTTTGATTTGGATCGCTTGTCAGGTCCTGCACATCGCAATTTTGCTACTGATGGCTAAGCCGATCGAAGTCAATCCGGCCTGGGGATCGGAGAATTGGCGATTCGCTTTGAGCGATTGGCTGGGCCAACTGTTTGGCAACTGCCCCTTCGAGGAGGTTCTGTTTCGTGGCTTTCTCTTGCCGCAATGTTTGCTGCTGGCCATGCACTGGCTACCTGAATCAAAGCGTTGGAAGCAAATGGTGATCGCGCTGTTACTCTCGCAAGGATTCTTTGCCTTCGGGCATGTCATTTTCAACATGAAAAATCCGGAGGGGCAGTGGTTGCTTATCGCCCAATTTGTTTTTGGCTTGCTCTTTGCGGCGGTTTACCTTCGTACCGGGAACTTGTTCCTCGCGATCGGAATCCATGCCTTAATCAATAATCCGGCCCCGCTACTGAGCGATCCGTTACCCGGACCCGGTGTGACGGGGGCGATCGTTCTGGTGGGGTGTCTATTGTGGTTGTGCATCTCGCCATGGTGGAGCAGGTTGCAAGCTAAGCTTCCGCAAACTCGCAACGACTCCGGTGTCCCTTAGGGAATAGTCTTGCCAATGCGATTCGTCGGGAAAGCTGCATAAGGATTGAATAAGATCCTAGGCAGATATTGGTTAACGCATGCATCAAAGCAGAAGGCGCACTCGAAGCTAACCCTGGCGGGAGGATTGCCGAAGGGTGTCGGGATAGGGCGATGGAGCTTCGAGGCCACCAGTGAGAGGCTCAGGTCGCCCCCACAGGAACCAATCGGCCAGCGTTGACATTGGGTGATTCGTCAGCCAGCGGTCGGGAAGCAAGTCGTCCAGAGAGGCACTGCGCACCAGTCTTGGGTTGTGGGGAGCCTGCTTTCCCCTATTCTGCCTGCGACGATACTACAATGGCCTCTCCCGGGAAGTCATTCCCGATAAGCTGACTGCGGTCCTGACGCTAGAAGGAACGATGGATGACGCCCCCACTTTGGAACAACCGGCTGCTGCTTTGGATCGCCCCACTTGTCGTCGTCTGCGGCTTGTCCCCAGCGGCCGTCCTCGCACAGGGAAAACGGCTCAAGGTCTTCGTACTTGCAGGCCAGTCCAACATGGAGGGGCATGCAGAGGTCAGTACGTTTGACTACATCGGCAAGGATCCCCTGACGGCGCCCATTCTGAAAGAGATGCGCCATCCCGATGGAACACCAAGAGTGTGCGACCGAGTCTGGATGTCTTACTTGACCGGTCCTTACGACGGCAGTGCCAATGGGGAAGGGCTAGGGAAATTGACCACTGGCTTTGGGGCGCGTGGCGATCAGCCCACCAGGGACTGCGGCAAGATTGGGCCGGAGTTTACATTCGGAATCTACATGGAAAAAGGGCTATCGCAGCCGATCCTGATCATCAAAACGGCTTGGGGAGGCAGGTCACTGAATACCGAATTCCGCCCCCCCAGCGCTGGGCCATACCAGTTGCCAAAGCAGGTCCAGGAGCTTTGGGATCGTCATCCCCAGGGTGCTCACGGAATACCCAAGCTGGAAGAGAGGCAAAAGTGGAGGGCGGAGAAGGATGCCGCATCGGGGGTTTTTTACCGGATGATGGTCGAGCATGTGAAGAAGGTCTTGGCCGATCCGAAGCGGGTCCATCCCGAATACGACGAGAAGGCGGGCTATGAATTGGCTGGTTTCGTCTGGCTACAAGGATTCAATGATCTGGTCGATGGACAAACCTACCCCAACGGAAATTATGACGAATACTCCCGATTGTTGTCCCACTTCATCCGCGATGTCCGCAACGACCTGTCGGCCCCGAAGATGCCATTTGTGATCGGCGTCTTGGGGGTTGGTGGAGAGAATGAAAATGAGGCGTTTCGAAATGCGATGGCCGCTCCCGCCGACATGCCGGAGTTCAAGGGGAATGTACTGGCCGTTCCGACCGCTCCCTTCTGGGATCACGCGATTGCTGCCGCCGAGCCGAAGCGAGGCGAGTACGAACAGATCGTCGGGACGGCTCATGCGCTCAAACCCAATGGATCATTCGATAGCGACTGGAAGTGGGAGCATTACTGGAAGCCAGTTGCGATCACCGCACCAGAAGAGCAGATCTGGCGATTCATTTCGGTCGATGCAACCGAAGAAAAGGACATACTGAAGAAATACGATGCTAGGCGATTTCGGGATATCGCGTTACCAAGCGGTATGGAAGATTGGTACCAGCCGGACTTCGATGATCGCACTTGGATGGAGGGAAAAGCTCCCATCGGAAAGGGTGTTTGGGATCACAGCGGAATCCAGCTGAAGGAATTTCCTTCGCGTTGGGGAGACGGGGAATTCCTTCTGATGCGGACAAGCTTTGAGGTTGAAGACCTCGACTACGACGACTACCGCATCGCCGTTTTGGCAAGACAAGGATTTCACATTTACTTGAATGGGGAGAAGTTAAATACCTACATCTGGTGGCAGGACAAGCCGTTCTATCGTTCGATTGTCCTTGAACCGGAGCAGGTCAAACGCTTGAAGATGGGGAAGAACGTGTTGGCGGTCTACGCCAATGACCAGTATGGCTTGGAGTCCCCGGATCATTACGCCGCGATCGATGTGCGGCTTGAGGGGATCAGCAAGGCAGACAAGGAAAAGCTGGAGCTTGCATTGGAGGAGGTCCTTTCGCCCAAAGACAGAGAGGTGCTCCAAGGTGCCTCCAATGGCGGTTACCACTATTTCGGCAGTGCCAAAATCTTTGCTCAGATGGGCAAGGCATTTGCCGAAGCCTTGCTGCCACTTCAAGACTGAAAAGAAAGGGTGTCACTCTCCTTTTACTGGCTCCGCTTTCGGCACCTAGAGTTCTATTCTGTCGCCTCCCTGAGGGAATCCATGTCACCGGACGTTCCAAATCCCAGCAGTTTGCCGCCCAGAGACGCTCACCAGCGGGGGTTGCACCGGATCATGACCATGGGCGGGCAGTATGCGACGCGCAACTACACCATCAAGCACCTGCGCAGCCTGAAGGGAAAAGTGGTGCTCACCGAAACGATGCCTTTCACGACTCGCGAGGCGGCGGCAGCAGAAGAAGCCGGCATCGATACGCTCAAAGTTCGGTTCGATCCGAAGAACCCAGTTAGCGCCATCGAGCTACGCAAGGCGGCACCGAACACCTTCATGACCTTCTGCATCGGGCTGACCAAGATTGCAACCGTTCAGGAAGCGGTGCGTGCCGGGATGGATGCCATGGAAGCCGGTGCCGATGGCATCATGTGCCAATGGGGGCCCGATTTTATTCGCGCGGTTTCCAACGTTGGAATTCCGGTTCAGGCCCATGCGGGACTGGTGCCTCGCTTGAGCACATGGACCGGCGGGCTGAAGGCGGTTGGGAAGACGATCGAGGAAGCGATTTGGGTTTTCGAGCAGGTCAAGTCGTTTGAAGCGGCCGGGGCATGGGCGGTGGAGGTCGAGGTGGTGCCGGCCGAGCTGTTAAAGGAGATTTCGTGCCGTACCAGTTTGGTGACGTCTTCGATCGGAGCGGGCAGTGGCGGGGATATTCAGTTCATGTTCGCTGAAGACATCTTGGGCAACCACGCGCCGCCTTATCCTCGACACACCAAACAGTATCGCAACCTTTACCAGATGGAGCAGGCGATGCAGGTGGAACGCGTCGAGGGGTTCCGGGATTTCATTAGCGATGTCAAAGGCGGGGTTTTCCCGGGCCCCGAACATGTGGTCCAAGCCCCCAAAGGGCTGATCGACGAATTCCTCAACCGCGCCGCTGGCAAATAGCTTCGATCACACCCCCAACGGCTGCTGGTGCTCGAAAGGATACCAACCGCCGATCAACGCTTGGTTCTGTTGTGTTCGCGGTCAGGTGGCGCCTTCAAGGAACCGTAACACCATGCGGCGATCACTTGGCGTCATGGGGTCACTTGTTCAACGACCGGCTCATACACCCAAAGTTGCCGAGTACGAGCAGGATGGGATGCGACCGAAGATGGGCCACATCGCTTGGTGATGGGGTGCATCAGCCGTCGGGATCATCCAGAAGCAACTGAAGTCGCTGGCCGAGGGATGCTGGAAATCTGGCTGGCCATTGAGCGTCAATCAAGCCAAGTTGGATCATGTCTCGCAAGTGAGTACGATCCTTGTCCCGAAAGCTGTTCAGCTTCATCTCGACCAGCGCTTCGAGCTCGACGATTCGCTTCTGATTGATCTCCACCGTTCGATCGACTCTGGGAGCTGGGCTGGCATAGTCGGGTCGCACCTTTTGGTCTGCCAGAAAAATATGCAGGCCCTGGCTTGGCTTGCCATCCGCGCCATCCAGGAAGATGACAGTCCCCATCACTTCATCTCGCACAAACCCAGCGCTCTGAAGTGCATCGGTAGCGCGTGGCAAATCTTCTTCTGCGAGAAGCAGGTCGACATCGCGCGTGTTGCGCACGGCGCCATCGTCGATCGTAGCCACCCAGGCGGCAACCGCATTGCCGCCAATGACCGCGTAGGGAACCTGTGCGTCGTGAAGCGCCTTGCAGGCGCGATTCAATCGTTCCTGAACCAGTTCCACGGCACGAAACATCCTCTCGAAAACATCGAGCCCTTGCTCCCGCACCCAATTTGCAAGCTCTTCAGATTCCATGTCCGAAGTGTACCAAGAAGGGATTCGAAAATCCAATCTTCCGTGCTCACTGAGAGGGCTTGCAACGGACAAACCCAGAAAACAATTGGCAGTGTGGCGGGCACTGGAGATCCTGATTTACATTGAGGCAAATCAGCACCTGCTTGACGGTCTTCCGCTGAACAAACTAGGCAGGGCCTGTCCAGCCTAGCCAGGATACTCGTTGCTTTGTCGTCTCCAACTGCTTTTCAAAAAGCGTTTGCTGCAGCCTACGCCATCAGCTATCTGTGTTCCGTCGTTTGGGCGATGGGGACAGGTCAGGGGGCTACTGGGGGGATGGCCTTCGTCATCCCGCTTGTCATCGGTCTGCCTTCCAGCCTTTTGTTGATTCCTCTGTTTCTCTTGCTGCCGCTGCCAAAGAGTTTGGCATTCCTCTTGCTATTGGTATTGCCTGTCGCGTTGAATACGTGGTTGATTTTGCGAGTGCGGGGCGTGATTCAAGCTCCCGATAGGAACGATCGACTTGAAGTCGATCGCGATGCGAACCAGGAGAGGACGAAGTCTGAGAAGGAGGGCTGAGTCGACGGACGATGAGTTGAGGGAACCACCATCCGATGCTGGGGCTGGACGACGGTGCGAGGAAATGCAAATGCCTTGCAGTCCGGTGTGCAGAGGAGGTCGCCAACGAGCAAGTTGGCTAACGTCGAAGTAGTTCAGTCGGCAGAGATCACATCGGGGCCTTTTCCCGTTCGTTTCTCGTACTTTCCGTCACCCATTTTGACGTACTTGGTGAACCCTTTGGATTCCAGGTTTCGATCGCTAAGCCGGGCTGCCGATTTCATGTCGCTCCATCGGCCTGCAATCGACGCAGCCGTCAAGACTCTGCGAACCGGAAGCCCCGTTTCCGGATGATGTGTCCAAGGCGGATCGTTGATCTGCTGTAGGACCTCGATTGTCTCTCCGGCAGTCCCATCTTCCAGGATGACTTCGTAGACATAAATCGGCATAGATCACCAGACACCAGGAAGCGACGAGTGGTTTGTGGCTCAAGCCAATGTTGCGGCCTCTGAAGAGGCAGCTATCCAGCAGTGTAGCCAGTGATCGGGTTGGGGGAAGAGGGAGCCTGAGCCGTTGCAGTGTTCCGATGTATCGAGGGCGATTTGATTTACTGGGCCGGAAAGGTCTCAGCGGCGTCGGGGGTTAGTCGACCTCTTTCAAACGAATCAGGACTTCGTTGCGACGCAGCGGTCCGGGAGTGAATGGGGGATCGTAGCCTGCCGTTTCAACGCCCTTGCCAGATGCAGGGTCGGCCGCAGCGAGTCCCTTCGATGCCATCCAGTCCCTTAGCTTCGCCTCGGCATCCTTGGCACGCTGAGTTGTCAGCTGTCCCGAAAAACGAATGACGGCGAAACGGCCAGCCGGTCGCTTCCGCACTTCTACCTTTTCGCCCGTCGGTTTGGGAACACCACTGTCGGCTATTTCCTTGGGCATCACAAATCCCATCTGCACCGCAGCATTTTCATCGAGTTTTTCCATGAACACGGGAGTCGTCATCTCGATCTTCTGACTACTCTCGTTCGCTCCGCTGATGTACCGAAACAGCTTCATGAAACTGCCGTCGCGTCCTTGCGAGTCGAGATTGGTGGAAGTGGCCGCCAGCATCAGATCCGGATACTCGCGGACCTCAAAACTGCCATCGGACTGAATCACCTTGTATTCGGCCGATTCGTAGGCGCCTCGAGCGATTAGGTTCCAACCGAGAAATCCGGCCATGGCAATTCCTAGCGCAGCGCTGGTGAGGAGCATTTTGAAAAACTTTTTTGGTTGGCGAGAAGTCATTGATGAATCCCAAAAGGAGAAAAAGGCTTGCGTCGATATGATATGCGGTTGCCAATTGGGAGAGGAGCCGAACATCGCATGCGGCGGATGTCTCCATTTTTTGCGAGTTTGGCTTCGCTTGGAGAAATTGTAGCCATGGCTACAAACAATCGCTGCTCAATCTGTGCTGGACAGTCTTCGCGATGAGCCAACCGATTCAGGTTCCGGTGCAATTGGAATCTGAAGATTCCCGAGCAGGTCGTCGTTTGCACCCATCTTCCGAGTTACCAAATCTTCAGCGGGTTGGTAGGATGTCCATGGCGACTCGGAAACCGGCGTTTAAGCCACGTCCATTTGGCCCAGCACCAGCTCGGTAGGCGGATCGGCAAAATGCAGCGCCAAGTCCCCATCCACCTCCTCGTAGCACACGGTCTGTTCGTGGATGCTTTATAGCGGAGCTGACGGTGTCTCCCTTGGGATATTCGCTGTACCAGTCCGAGCACCACTCCCAAACATTTCCGTGCATATCATACAAACCCCAGTCATTGGGAGTTTTGCTGCCGACTGGATGAGTCACGCCTTTGCTATTGGCAGCATACCACGCAAATTCAGAAAGTTGATTCGCGTCGTCTCCAAAGCAAAATGCGGTTGGGCTGCCGGCGCGACATGCATACTCCCACTCTGCCTCAGTTGGTAGCCGATAAACGCGACCCGCGGATCGCTCTTCTGGGATTTCCGATAGTCGCCGGCAGAATTGTGCGGCTTCCTCCCAAGTCACTCGCTCGACCGGAAGAGCTGTGCTCTGGTCAAAAGGAGAAGCCGAGTTAAAGTAGCTGGGATTGTTGCCAGTCAGGCGGCGATATTCCCCTTGAGTGACCTCGAAGGCACCAAGGTAAAATCCCTTTGGGATCGAGACTTCCTGCAACCGCTCGTCCGAGTCGCGTCCTGCTTCGGTGACAGGAGATCCCATGGTGAACTTCCCTCCTGGAATTCGGACCAACGACATGCCAATGCAGTTGGTGATTTTTTCCGGTTCTTGAGCGACAACCAATCCAATGGAGGATGTCAACAGAAAAGCGGCCCCAATCCACTTGGTGATCATTGACCAAATCATGGGAGTGGCACCGCTTGTTGATGGAAGTCGTATCAAAGAGTTTGGACCGCTTCCGTTTCTAGGTGCCGGCGTGGACTGCAGCAAGTGTTTCCAGGTTCAATTTGTTGGCGATGGTTGCTTGACGTACTCACTTCGGTTTCTTGCTGAGAGTCTTCTCGGGATTCCATGCCTGCGGGCGAACGACATCGCTGACTAGGCCCAGTCGTTCGAAGGCCAGAATGGTCAGCCAACTGACGTCGAACTCCCACCATCTGTGCCCGTGCGCGGCAGCTCGCTGGTCTGCGTGATGATTGTTGTGCCAGCCTTCCCCATTGGAGATCAGTCCGATGATCCAGTTATTCCGGCTGTTGTCCTTTGTTTCATAGTTCCTGTAACCCCAGATGTGCGTCACCGAATTGACGCTCCAGGTGATATGCCAATTCAAAACCGTCCGAACAAAGACTCCCCAGACCAGTAGGCTGGCACCGAACTGGACACCTCCCCAGATGTTCCCCGAGGAAATCCAACCGATCAGGAATCCAACGATCGGGTAGAGCATCGCGACGGCAAGGTAGATCTTCAGCCAGTTCGAGCGGCGTTCTAGATTCATGTAGAACGGATCCTTCAGAAGATCTCTCGTGAACCGCTGATAGTCGTGAACGTTCGTGAACTCCCGGTTTTCAAACATCAGCCATCCAAAGTGGCCCCAGAAGAAGGTCACTAGTGGGCTATGTGGGTCAGGTTGATGGTCGGAGTGCTGGTGATGAATCCGGTGCATCGCCACCCAGCATGCCGGGGTGTCTTGCATGGTGCACACACCCAGAAGTGCCAGCAGTCGCTCGAACCATTTCGGTGCGGTCATGCCTCGGTGAGTGAGCATGCGGTGGTAGCCAATGTTGATTCCCAGGGTTCCGAAGACGTAGAGTCCAAGGATGCTGAGGGCGACGCCTGTCCAGCTGAAGAACCAGGGGACGAAGGCGAGGCAAGCCAGCAAGTGAATCAGTGGAATGGAAATGGCATACCGCCAACGCACTTGCACTGGCTTGACGGTCTTCTCGGGTCTAGGCAGTGGCTGGCTGGGATCTGCCGGCTGGACTTTCGACAGCCGAGGCGTCTCGGGGACGGGAGTGCCAATGGGCGAGGGGATGGGGTGGGACGCCTGGCTATCGGGAGGTTGATGGATCGACATGGTCATCCAAAGTTCAGGTAGTTGAAATCATCGCGATTGGCGGCAGTGAGTTACGATCCTCGCCGTGTCAGATTAGTATCGCCCAAGGTGAAGTACCAGTCGACACGGTCTTGCGAAATCCGAGCCGCCCGGCCAATCCTTTGCCAATCAGGAGGCATCGCGACCGCTAACATCGTTTGATTTTGTGCTTTTTCGCAAGAGTCTTTCGGAATAGGAAGCCGTACCGATGGGGTGATGGGGCGGTTGGAAGCGGCTCTGTCCCTATGGCCTACCATTTTCGCAAGAGGCACGGTCTTGGTGCTAGGTAAGTAGAGCGAGGAAGGATTGGAATTGACCACTGGTTTCTCTTACGATGCGACCGGTAGAGGAAAATCGTTGTCAGGCCCCGGGCAAATAGTCGGTTGGTAGGAGGATGCGATGAAGGTAGCGGAGCAGGTGGTTTTGGTGACTGGAGCCAGCTCGGGACTTGGGGCAGCGACCGTTTGGCGGTTCCTGGAGGCCGGGGCGAAGGTGATCGGAGTCGATCTTCGACCTGCGGGTGCTGGGATCGATGGGAATCGAGGCGACTGTTACCTTCACCAGTGCGGCGATGTGACCGACGAGGCGGCGATGCAGGCGATCGTCGATCAATCGCTCGAGCGATTCGGAAAGCTTTCGGTGGTGGTTTGCTGTGCAGGTATCCTCCATGGGGAGCGGGTTTGGGGGCTCAACGGACCTGCGTCACTGGAGGCGTTTCGGCGTGTTGTGGATGTCAATCTGGTCGGAACCTTCAACGTCGTACGGTTGGCCATTCCCGCGATGGCAAAAAGACCGGACGGCGATCATCAGGAGGACGGGGGGCTTGTTGTTCTGACCTCCTCGATCGCCGCCTACGATGGACAAATCGGCCAAGCCGCCTATGCAGCCAGCAAAGGGGCGATCGCTGGGATGGTGTTGCCCATGGCGCGCGAGTTAGGAAAGCATCAGATTCGCGTCGTGGCGATTGCACCTGGGGTTTTCGACACCTCCATGATGCAAGCGGCTTCTGAGAAGGTGCGGCAGCCACTGTTGGCGCAGACGGTGTTTCCCAAGAGATTCGGGAAGCCAGAGGAGTTCGCTTCCCTGGTTGAACATGCAGTCGAGAATCCGATGCTCAACGGATGCGTGCTCCGACTGGATGGCGGATTGCGGATGTGACGCAAAGAGCCGGAGAGGCCGTTTACCTACAGGCTACGGCTTGGCTCTGGCATGGCGCGCAGAATCACCATGGAATGCGGCATCGCCTTTCTGGCTTTCTTCCGCAGCTTTCGCAGTATTGCCCCGGTGTTTCCGGTATGGGAGGAGTGCGAGCCAAACGGTCGAAGGGAACCGGTAGGGCAGCAACGCTAAGAACGTGTGGGCATCTTCAGCCGTTGTCAAGTTGCGTGCCGTTCGATCAGCATGGCAACGGCTTCACCGCCACCCAGGCAGAGCGTTGCGACGCCCAGCCGACCCTTGCGATGTTCGAGCGCGTGCATCAAGGTGACCAGGATTCTCGTGCCACTGCATCCGATAGGATGCCCCAGTGCAATCGCTCCACCATGCACATTGACGCGATTCGGATCGAGTCCCAGGTCGCCAATGCAGGCAAGCGTCTGGGATGCGAAGGCCTCGTTGATCTCAAACAGATCGATATCTCCACTGGCGCAATCGGTTTGGGACAGCAGTTTCCGGACCGCTCCCACTGGCGCGATGAAAAGATCCTCCGGCTTGTGGCTCATCACCGCACAGCCCACGACGCGAAAGGCGCATGGAGGTTTCATCCGACGATACAGGTCCTCGCCCAAGACAAGAACCGACGCAGCTCCGTCGCTGAGCGTCGAGGCGTTGCCTGCGGTGACAGTTCCTTGACGGTCGAATGCAGGCTGAAGCCTCGATAGCTTCTCCATAGAACTATCGCTGCGAGGGCCGGCATCTTGGGAAACGGTCAGCCGACCGTCGACATCGATGGGGACGATTTCTGTTGCAAAGAGCTGTTGCTGCTGCGCAGCGATCGCTCGTTGGTGGCTGGAAAGTGCCCAGTGATCCTGATCCTGTCGAGTGATCGCATGCTGAACAGCCACCCGATCGGCATAGCTGCCCATCAGGCAGTTGCCGCGAGGGCAAAGCAGCCCATCGACTTCGATGGCATCCAGGAGTGGCTGCGTCCCATACTTCCAGCCTGTGCGTGAATGCCGCAACAGATGCGGCGCCTGGCTCATGCTCTCCATCCCACCAGCCAATGCGGCTTGGTAGGTGCCTGCCAGGATGGAACGCGTCGCCAGCATGACTGCGAACATACCCGAGCCGCAAACTTTATTGACGGTCGCCGCGCCGATCGAATCAGGTAGACCTGCAGCGTGGAGGGCTTGGCGAGCTGGTGCCTGTCCGGCGCCGGACGAAAGGACCTGGCCCATGAAGATCTCACCGATCTCTTCGGGGGCGATAGCCGATGCGCTGACCGTTGCCGCAATCGACCGTCCCGCCAGTTGAGCGGCTGTGATTTTGGTGAAGTCGCCAAGGTATCTGCCGATGGGAGTTCTTTTGCCACCCACAAGCCAAGCCGATCCCATCAGCGACTCCTTCATGTCTCGACCAAGTATTGTTTCGTGGAGCAGAATCAATCCAACACGGACTACCCATCACCCTCCGACAGCACATACACAGGCTGGAGATCATTTCGAAGGCTAGCCTGTGCAATTCCCCCCTATTGTACGAGTCGTCGTTGCACGTCAACAAGTTGCAGATGGAAGGTTGAGCGGGTTGGTTTTCAGGATGGCGGGAATGGCCAGTGGCGGGGCTCCAGCGTCACAGGAACCGAGAATGACAGGATATTCCTGCCAGCTGGGGCCTACGCACCTCGCTTGGAGAAGGAAGTAGTCATCGCGAAGGGGGAATGATCCAGTCTGGTGTCGAGCATTCGATTCTTGATTTCTAGAGATACCCGCGGTTGGAGCCCTTCGGGAAGTTCGCTCTAATAGCGGTTGGCAGACGCCAACCGGATTACGGCGAAGAGAAGCCGAGCCGGATGCAAAGGATCTCTGCCCTTTTGTCCATCTTTCAAGGGAGTTCGTGATGGGGTATCGACAACGGCTGGCTTGTGGCCTGATGAGTTTTTTAGGACTAGCGTTTTGTTCCCAGGGCATCGCGCAGTCAACTTCCAGTCGATCGGAGACACTCGATCGCACGGTCCTTCCGATTCGTGAACCATCGGCTCCCAAGTACACCGAGTTGGATGCAAGGCAGGCAAAAGCACCGACTCGGTGGGATATCCGAGCACCCAAGGATGCGCCCAACGTAGTAGTGGTGCTGATCGATGATATTGGTTTCGGTCATTCGAGTGCCTTCGGTGGTCCGTGCCAGATGCCAACGCTGGATCGGCTGGCGGGCAATGGACTGAAGTACAACCGATTTCATACGACCGCGCTCTGCAGCCCGACTCGTACCGCCCTTTTGACTGGCTACAACCACCACAGCAACAACGCCGGCGCGATCATGGAAGTGGCGACAGCTTTTCCGGGGAATACCGGGATTCGGCCGCAGTCGATCACCCCGATGGCTGAAGTGCTGAGGATGAATGGTTATGCCACATCCGCGTGGGGGAAGTACCACGAAACGCCACCGTGGGAAGTCAGTGTCAGTGGCCCATTTGATCGCTGGCCGACTCGATCAGGCTTCGACGAATTCTACGGATTCATCGGGGGCGAAACGAATCAGTGGGATCCAATGATTGTCCATGGCACCACGCCGATGAGGAAACCTGAGGGAGAAGAGGATTACCACTTCACAACCGACATGACCAACCGTGCCATCGCCTGGATGCGATCGCAGCAGTCGCTAACGCCAGACAAGCCGTTCTTCATGTACTTTGCAACCGGAGGGACGCACGCTCCTCATCATGCGCCGAAGGCATGGATTGAGAAGTACAAAGGGAAGTTCGATATGGGCTGGGACAAACTGCGTGAGCAGACGTTGGCAAGGCAGATCGAGCTGGGGGTGGTTCCCAAGGGGACCAAGCTGGCGGCCAAGCCGGAGGCGATCAAGGATTGGGATGATTTGAGTGATGATGAGAAGCGATTGTTCGCGCGGCAGATGGAAGTATTTGCCGGGTTCGCTTCGCATACCGACCATGAAGTTGGCCGTCTGGTGCAGGGCATCGCCGACCTCGGGGAGCTCGACAACACCCTGATCATCTACATCGTGGGTGATAATGGGTCCAGCGCAGAAGGTGGCATGCTGGGGATGTTCAACGAAGGAACCTATTTCAACGGGGTGGCCGAGTCGACGGAGTTCATGCTGAGCAAGTTGGATCAGTGGGGTGGTCCCGAATGTTTCAATCACTTTGCTGCAGGCTGGGCAGTGGCGGGAAATACCCCTTTTACCTGGACCAAGCAGGTGGCGAGCAATTTCGGCGGAACAAGGAACGGCGCTGTCGTTCACTGGCCAGCTGGGTTCCGGGCCAAGGGGGAGGTGCGAGATCAGTTCCATCATGTGGTCGACGTAGCACCCACGGTGTTTGAAGCTGCCAAGATTCCAGCACCTCGCGAGGTCAATGGCGTCGCTCAACGACCAATCGAAGGGGTCAGCATGGCCTACAGCTTTGATGCCGCCGCTGCCGAAGACCAACGCAAAACCCAGTACTTCGAGATCGGAGGGAACCGAGCGGTTTATCACGATGGATGGTTTGCTGGAACCATACACAAAGCACCCTGGGAAGCGCAGCCGCGGCGTTCTTTGACGGAGGATATCTGGGAGCTTTATCACGTCGATGAGGATTTCAGCATGAGTCGTAATCTGGCGGCGGCGCAGCCAGAGAAGCTAAAGCAACTGCAGGCGTTGTTCACAGAAGAGGCGATCGAGCATCATGTGCTGCCGATCGATGACCGCACGATTGAGCGGTTTGATCCGAAGGTTGCCGGACGTCCCGACTTGATGGATGGCAGAACGAAACTGACCGTTTATCCGGGGATGGTGTACATGAGCGAGAATGCCTTCATCAACGTGAAGAATGCGTCGGTGGACCTAGTAGCTGACGTGGAGGTTTCGGGCACAAGGAACCACGGCGTGCTTCTGGCCCAAGGGGGCCGATTCGGTGGATGGTCCTTCTGGGTCGATCATGGCCGTCCTGTGTACAGCTACAACTTCCTTGGATTGGAAGTTTTCCAGGTAGCAGCCACCGAAGCGATGGCCGACGGCAAGCATTCGCTGAAGATGGCATTCGACTACGATGTTGCTAAGGGGCGAGGCGCCGGCGGCACCGTTTCCCTATTCATCGATGGCAAGAAGGTTGGCGAGGGCAACGTCGGTAAGACGCACGCCAACATCTTTTCGCTGGATGACACGGCCGACACGGGCGTCGATACCGGGACGCCAGTCGATGAAGCCTATGGAGAAGGGCAGGGAAATGCCTTCACTGGAGTGCTCGAAAAGGTACAAGTCGAGGTGCGCTAGGGCTAAATGCAGCTCGATACAATCCAATTTTTCCTTGGGGCCGTCTGGGAGTATCCACTTTCCAGGCGGCCCCATTCTTTTAGGGTTGATAGGAGATTCCTGGGAGCGGGAGATCGAATCAACCACATCAGCATGAAAATCCCCATTGCAAGGGCATTGGATGATTTACGAGGGGGCATGAACGACCTCTGTTGCAAAGCAAGGAGCCCTGTGGTCGCAAAGAGACGTGTGATCGCAAGGAAACGATCAGAGGGCGGAGGCGAAAGCCGCAGTAGGACGAGCCGCCCAGAGATTTGCGGAAAACTTTGCAAGCGGCTTGGCGGGATGGAAATGGCTTTGGGTGGCAGTTCTCAAGGTTCTACCAAGTTGGCTTTGCGTCATAGCGGAAGAGGGCCGTCTCTTTCTTGTGCAGTGCTAAGCGGGCAGTGGGGCCTGATTCTCTAAAAAAAATTCTGCGGCTACGAACCCTGCGAGCGGTGGGCCGGTCTTTGTTGTTGAAAAGCATTCAGGCAGTAGGGAAGCAGGTTATTCCACGTGC
>Ga0315902_10005097_pt1 | contig 18630 bp, 13 predicted proteins | sample LakEriMetagenome_9_FD_203523 | JGI IMG/M metagenome (GOLD analysis project Ga0315902, IMG submission 203523) | Freshwater fungal communities from buoy surface, Lake Erie, Ohio, United States - Buoy 12 MA117 | ecosystem: Environmental > Aquatic > Freshwater > Lake > Lake biofilm | place: USA... | reverse complement strand
AGCGGTCGCGGAGGCCCTTGAGGATCTCCACCGCCTCGTCCTTCGTGGCCGGCTCCACCATGATGATCTGGAACCGCCGGTCGAGCGCCGAATCCTTCTCGATGTACTTGCGGTACTCGTCGAGCGTCGTGGCGCCGATGCACTGGATCTCACCGCGGGCGAGGGCCGGCTTGAGCACGTTGGAGGCGTCGATCGCGCCCTCGGCGCCGCCGGCGCCGACGAGCGTGTGCAATTCGTCGATGAACAGGATCGTGTTCTTCGCGCGGCGCACCTCGTTCATCACCGCCTTGATCCGCTCCTCGAACTGGCCGCGGTACTTCGTGCCGGCGACCATCATGGCGAGGTCGAGGACGACGATGCGGCGGTCGGCGAGCAGTTCCGGCACATTGCCGTCGACGACCCGCTGGGCGAAGCCCTCCACGATCGCCGTCTTGCCCACGCCCGCCTCGCCGAGAAGGACGGGGTTGTTCTTCGTGCGGCGGCAGAGGATCTGGATCGCCCGCTCGATTTCCTTCTCGCGTCCGATGACGGGATCGAGCTTGCCCTGGCGGGCGAGTTCAGTGAGGTCCCGGCCGAAGGAGTCGAGGGCCGGCGTCTTGCTCTTGCCCCCCTTGGGACTGCCCTCGCCGCCGCCGCCCCCGGCGCCGGCCGGCTGCCGGCCGCCCATTCCGGCCCGCTCGCCCCCCTCCTCCATGCCGTGGCCGAGAAGGTTGAGCACCTCCTCGCGGACGTCTTCGAGCTTGAGGCCGAGGTTCATGAGCACCTGGGCGGCCACGCCTTCCTGCTCGCGGAGCAGGCCGAGGAGAATGTGCTCGGTGCCGACGTAGTTGTGGTTGAGGTTGCGGGCCTCCTCCATCGAATACTCGATGACCTTTTTGGCACGCGGGGTCTGGGGCAGCTTGCCCATCGTCACCATGTCGGGCCCGCTCTGGACGAGCTTTTCGACCTCCATGCGGATTTTCCGCAGGTCGATGTCGAGGTTCTTGAGGACGTTGGCCGCGACGCCGCTGCCCTCTTTGATGAGCCCGAGAAGGACGTGCTCGGTGCCGATGTACTCGTGGTTGAACCGCTGGGCCTCCTGGTTGGCCAGCTGCATCACCTTCCTCGCCCGGTCCGTGAAACGCTCGTACATCGGGGTCTGCCCTCGTGGAATGGCCCCGGAAGCCGGGGCGGCTGCGGATGGCCGGCGTGCCATTTCGGCAGGCTGCACACCGTCTCCCTGACGATGGTGCAAACCCTACGCCAAACCGTCCGGAAGATTGTAGGAGCGGCCCGCCGGAATGTCTGTGGCGGGCCCTCGCGGGCGGTGAAAAAGCCAGTTCAGGCGGCCGCGCCGCTTCGGCCCCCGTGGGGGACGGAAACGACGGGATCCGGCTCGACGCGGAGGATCGTGGGGCCTTCCGCCGCGGCATCGGGGCCCGCGCCGGAATCCAGCAGTGCGATTTCCCGATCGATCGCCGCGCGCCAGCGGCCTCCGGAGTCGCTGCGCGACAGTTTGGCGAGCGCTTCCCGCGCCTCCGCCGTTCGGCCTACCCGGCGGAGGAGCGTGGCCCAGAGGAGCTGCGCCTCGCCGTCGGTGGGGGCGATCGCCAGCAGGGCTTGCAGGTGTGCCTCCGCCGCCAGCCAGTCGCGGGCGAGGTAGGCGTCGCGGGCCTGGGTGAACAGCCCGTCGGCGACATCGGCACGCACCCGAGGGATCGGCGGCGGAAATGTGGAGACGGCAGACGCCGTGGACACGAGCCAGACCGCCGCCGTCGCCGTCCACAGACCGATCGAGAACCCGAGCCCCGTCAATTCCGGCCAGATGAAGGTCGTCAGCACCGCCACGTCGAGGGTGACGGCGAACGCCAGCGACAGCACGAGCCCCAGCCGGCTGCCGCGCAGCCACAGCCACGGCAATCCGGGCCAGACGAGCGTGAGGTAGCGGAGGGCGGCCATGATGGCTCCAGGGGGGTCCGCAGGGGCGGGGAGTGTAGGAATGTCGGCCTCCCCGGCCAAGGCTGATGAGACGGCCGCGCCGAGGTGGTAAAACGGTCTGCTACTGCCGGAAGCAGGATCGGGTTGACTTTTTTTTGGCAGCGGAATCCGTGAGGGGTTACCCGTGCCCAGGGAGCCGGCGTAGGTGGCCAGCGCAGCCCGGAGGGCGAGAGCGCAGGCACCTTCGAGTGAGCGAAGGGCATGGAAGCCCGGAGCGAACGGCCGGCGAGCGGGCGTGGGTGACCCCGAACCGTGCCCAAGCGAGTGTCGACTATTGGGTGCCGAGGGTAGTAACTCCGTGGCTCGGGGCCACCCCCTCCCGAACCATCGCACCCACGAACTTTTTCACAGCGTGCCGATTCGGCATTCCAACGATAGTGGAGTCATGGACGAACAAGCGTTGAGCGGCGGCGGCACGGCGGGCGTCTGGCGGGCGATCGACGCCTCGGCGAACCGGGCCGCCGAGGCGATCCGCGTCGTCGAGGATGTGGTTCGCTTCGTCCTCGACGACGTCGCCCTCACGGGCTTGGCCAAGGAGTTGCGTCACGAACTGTCCGCCCTACTCGCGTCGGAGCCGCTGCGCGAGCGAATCCGGGCGCGGGACGTCGGCGGTGACGTGGGCGCCGGCATGGAGGCGGCCGCCGCGCTCGGCCGGTCGTCCGTCGCCGATCTCGTCGCTGCCAACGCCGCGCGGGCCGCCCAGGCGCTCCGCAGCCTCGCCGAATGTGCGGCGGTGGCGGCGCCCGGGGCTGCCGCTGGGTTCGAGCGGCTCCGCTATCGGCTCTACGACCTGGAACGCCGGGCGTGGGTCGCGGTGCGGGCCCGCGACCGGCTCGCGGGCGTGAACCTGTGCGTGCTGGTGGATGGTTGTGCCGACGGCCTCGCGTTCTCCCGGCTCGTCGAATCGCTCGTCGAGGCGGGCGTGCGGATGCTGCAGATCCGCGACAAGCGTCTTGTCGCCCCGGCCCTCGTCGACCGCGTCGGTCGGGCTCTGGCGATCGCCCGCCGCCGGCCGCCGGAGGAGGCGGTGTTCGTGATCGTCAACGATCGCGCGGACGTGGCCGCCGCCGTCGGTGCGGCCGGTGCGCACGTGGGCGCCGACGACCTCCCGGTGCCGCTGGCCCGCCGCGTGCTCGGTCCGGACGCGCTTCTGGGCCGCACCGCGCATGACGTGGCCGAGGCCCGGGAAGCCGCCGCGGCCGGTGCCGACTTCCTTGGGATCGGTCCCTGCTTTCCGTCCGTGACCAAAACCTTCGCCGAGTTCGCACCGCACGCGTTTTTGCGGACGGTCGCGACGGAGATCGCCCTCCCGGCTTTCGCGATCGGCGGTATCACACTCGAGCGACTCGACGACCTCGCGGCGTTGGGCATCAGGCGGGTCGCCGTGGCGTCGGCCGTGACGGCGGTGTCGGATCCGGCCGCCGCGGCGCGGGCGTTCATCGAGCGGCTGGCTGTTCTTTAAGCAGTTCCACGATCGCGGCGGCGACCTCGGCCTCGTCGTGGGGGCGGTAGCCGACCCACACGCGGCGGATCCGCGCGTCGGGGCCGATGAGCAGCGTCGTCGGGAAGGCGTCGAGGCCGATCGTCGTGAACAGCATGTCGCGGCCGAGCGGATCGCTGCACGCCCAGGCGCGCAGGTCGAGTCGCTCGCGCTCCAGGTACCCGCGGGTCTCGGCGGCCACTTCCTCGAAGTCGCTCGGGCCGGGATTGCAGGACACGGCGACGAGCTGGAACCGCGGCTCGTCGGCGAGCCGGTCCGCGAGCCGGACCAGCCCGGGCAGTTCGCGGCGGCAGGGCGGACACCAGGTGCCCCAGAAGTTGAGCAGTGTCACGTTGCCCGCGAGGCTCGGCGGCGCGGCGTCGGGGTCGGCCACCGCCGCGATCGGCAGTTCGCCCAGGCTTCGGCCCACGGCCGGATGGAGCGGCGCCGCCGTGTCGCAGCCGACAGCCAGGCAGAGCCCGAGCAGCGTGGCGGCACGGGCAACGGCGGCGGCAAGGTTGGCTATCATCGTCCCGCTGGTATCCGGCACGCGTGGAGACATCTATCCAAGTGTACGAAGTCGAACTGAAGTTTCGCGTCGCCGACCTGGCCGCCCTCGAGAGCCGGCTCGCGGCCCTCGGGGCCACGCTCCAGCCGCCCGTGGTTCAGGTGGACCGGTATTTCGCGCACCCGGCCCGCGACTTCGCCGCCACCGACGAGGCCCTGCGGCTGCGCCAGGTCGGCGACGACGTGGCGATCACCTGGAAGGGGCCGCGGATCGACGCCACCACGAAGACGCGCCGCGAGATCGAACTCGACGTGGCGGCTCTCGGTCCCGGCGCCGCCACGACCGCCCAGTGGACGGAGCTGCTCGAGGCCCTCGGGTTTCGCCGGGTCCGCGAGGTGGCGAAGCGGCGGCGAACAGCGACGCTCGATTGGCAGGGGGCGCCGGCGGAGGTCGCGATCGACCGCGTGAGCGGCCTCGGCGACTTCGTGGAAATCGAGACCCAGGCCGATGCCGAAACGCTGGACGCGGCCCGCGAGCGCGTCGAGGCCCTCGCTCGGGCACTCGGCTGCCGTGCCCCGGAGCGCCGCAGCTACCTGGAGCTGCTGCTCGCCAGCGGCTGACGGGCGAACGTGATGCACACGGGCACCGGCACCTCGATGCTCGTGCCGGTGAACGAAAGCCGGCCCGTCGCGGGATCGATCGCGAACACCGTCACGGTGTTCGATTCCTGACCGCCGGCCAGCAGGAATCGGCCCTTCGGATCGATGGCGAAGGCCCGCGGCGTCTTGCCACGGATCGGTTCGGCACCCAGGAACGACAGCTTTCCCGATGGCGGATCGATCGCGTACATGGCGATCGAGTGATGGCCGCGGTTCGACGCGTAGAGAAACGTCCCCGTCGGATGGACGGCGATCTCGGCCGTCGAGAAACCTTTGCGATCCGTGACGTCGGCGGGCAGCGTGGAGAGCGTCTGAATCTCCGTGAGCGATCCGGCCTGCGGATCGAAGGCGAACGCCGTGACCGTCAGGTCGAGTTCGTTGACGCAGTAGCCGAACCGGCCGGACGGATGCAGGGCGAAGTGCCGCGGGCCGGCGCCGGCCTTCGTGGTCGCGGCGGCATGCGGGGCAAGGATGGCTCGCCCCGCGTCGAGCGAGTGGACGAACACCTTGTCGAGCCCGAGGTCGCAGACGATGGCGAACCGGCCGTCAGGCGTGGGGTCGATCGAATGGCCGTGCGGCTTCTCCTGCCGGCCCGGGTTGAAGCCCTCGTCGGGCTTCCGATCGTAGGCGTGCTGCAGAAGCCCGCCCGGGGACCCGGCGACCACGGGCTTCAGGCTGCCATCGGCCTCGAGCCCCAGGCAGATCGCGCTGCCGCCCCCGTAGTTCGCCGCCAGCGCGACTCGTCCGCCGGCATCGACCGTCACGTGGCACGGGCCGGCGCCGCCCGCCGGCTGGTGGTTCTTCGCGGTGAGGCTTCCGTTGGCGGCATTGATGGTGAACGCCTGCACGGCTCCGCCCGGCTTGCCGTCGGCGTCGGCGACTTCGCTCACGGCATAGAGCACCGGCAACGCCGGGTGCAGGGCGAGGAACGAGGGACTGTTTGCGGCAGTTGCGAGCACCGGCGCGGAGAGCGCACCGGTCGCGTCGTCGAACCGCGACACGTAGATCCCCTCCGAGCCCGTCTTGCCTCCGCTGTAGGTACCGAACCACACGAGCCGCTCGGCGGCGTCGGCCGGCGCGGCCAACGCGACGACGAGAATGACGAAGAGAACGCGGATGGACGGCATCGGGGAAACTCCTCATGCTGCCGGAAGCAAGACTGCGGCGGGCCCGGCCGACCGGTCCGCCGACCTTCCTGATCGTACTCGCATGGCCGACGGTTACAACGACGAGCGTTCACCCATCTTCGCGGCAACGCGCGAGCGGCGTAACACGCTGTGGCTGGAGTGCTATCAGGTCGTCGTTCGCGTCGGCTGGATCTTCAAGACCGAGACCATCATCATGCCGGCCGTGCTCGACGCGGTCGTCGACTCGGGCCTGCTCCGTGGCCTGCTGCCGGTGCTCAACCGCGGCGGCCAGAGCCTGCCGCCGCTCGCCTTCTCGGCAGCGCTCGCCCGCCGGCCGGTGAAGAAGTGGACGCTCGTCCGCACGACCCTGGCGATGGCCGCCTGCTTCGCCGTGCTGGCGGCGGTCTGGACGCCGCTGCAGGCCGCGCGGCCCGACATCCTGGCCATCGTGTTCCTCGTGGTCTACGCGGCGTTCTCCTCGGCCAACGGGCTCACGCAGCTCGCCGCGGCCGCGCTGCAGGGCAAACTGATCGCCCCGGGGCACCGGGGCCGGGCGATGGTGGTGAGCGTGGCGGTGGGCAGCGTGCTGGCGATCGTGGCGGCGCTGGTGCTCCTCGGCCCCTGGCTCGGGCAGCCGGACGGGTTTCCGAAGATCTTCGCCGTCACGGCCCTGTTCTTCGCGATCGCCGCGTTCGTGCCCGCGCTGCTCGACGAGCCGGCCGATCCGGTGGAACCGCGGCCCATGTCGGCCGCCCACGGCTGGGTCGGCCGCGCCGTCGCCCATGCCTGGGGCGGCATCGCGGACTGGCGGCGGACGCTGGCCCGCGATCCGGCGCTCGTGCGACTGTGCCTCGTCGCCGCCTGCTTCTCGGCCGTGCTCATGCTCTTTCCGCACTACCAGGCCTTCGCCCGCGACCGCCTCGGCAGCGGCCTGGGCAGCCTGCTGACATGGGTGGTGGTGCAGAACGCATCGACGGGCGTCGTCAGCCTCGTCGCCGGGCCGCTCGCCGACCGGCGTGGCACGCGGCTGGTTCTCGTCTGGCTGGTGGCGCTGTCGTCGCTGACACCGCTGGTCGTGACGGCCCTCTCGCTGCTCCCCCACGCGACGGCCGTGCAGTGGTTCTGGATCGTGTACGTGCCGCTGGGTCTCAATCCGATTTCGCTCAAGATCTTCACGAACTACGCGCTTGAGCTCGCGCCGCGGCGGGCCGATCACCCGCGGTACGTGAGCATCGTGGGCGGGGCGCTCGCGGCCCCGTTCGTGATCTCGCCGGCCGTCGGCATGGCGATCGACCTGCTCGGGTTTCGCCACGCCTTCGTCGTGGGGGCGGCCGTGATCGCCGCGGGGGCGGTGGTCGCAGGGGGGCTGCCGGAGCCGCGGCACGCCGGAAGCGACGCATAAAAAGCGGTTGCCCCGGGCCGCGCGTGGGGCGTATGCTCCCGGTCTGGAGTCGGGAATCACTCCGGTTTACGCCACCATAAAAAGGATGTGTCATGAAGAGCCGTCTTCTCCCGGTCGCCGTGCTGCTGTTCGTCGCCATGGTCTGCTCCACCGTCGCCGTATCGGCCGCGGTCAAGGAGCCCAAGGACGCCAAGTGCCCCGTGTCGGGCAAGGGATGCAACCCGGAGAAGAGCGTCGATTTTGCCGGCGGCAAGGTGTACTTCTGCTGCGGCAACTGCGCCGGCGCGTTCGAGAAGGACTCGGCGAAGTTCGCCGCCAAGGCGCACCAGCAGATGGTGAGCACGGGCCAGCTCGTGCAGAAGGGATGCCCCTTCAGCGGCGGTCCTCTCAAGGACGGCACGAAGATCCAGGTCGGTGACGCCGAGGTCGGCTTCTGCTGCCCGAACTGCAAGGGCAAGGTCGAGAAGGCGTCGGCCGACGACCAGGTGAACCTGGTGTTCGGGAAGATCGAGAAGGGCTTCGCGCCGGCGAAGTGACTTTTCGGCAGGGGTCGGGGCTGCCCGTGCCCCGTCGCCGGACGTTCGCTGCGGCCCTCCGGGCCTGCGCTCACTCGGAGTTGCCTGCGCTCCGCCATCCATGGCTCCGCTGGTCAACTACGCCGGCTCTCAGGGCACGGGCAGCCCCTCCCGTTGTGCGTATTGAGGGAGTCCGGCTCTGACGCATGGGGAAGGTCTGAAGCCCTCAAAAGTGACATAGGGTGAGCCGCAAAGATTTGAAATACTCCGCGGCGCGAGGCCTCTCGCGGAGTATTTCATGCGCGTTTTCCTCTCGGCCGGCGAGCCCTCGGGCGACCACCATGCGGCGCTGCTCGTGCAGGCGCTGCGGGCGGCGCGGCCGGAGGTGGAGTGCGTGGGGCTCGGGGGGCCGCAGATGGCGGCCGCCGGCTGCAGGCTCGTGGCCGACATGACGCGGCTCGCCGTGATGTGGTTCCTGCGGGTGATCCTCAACATCCACCGCTTCGTGGACCTCGCCCGGCGGGCCGAGCGGAGCTTCCTCGACGCCCGGCCCGACGTGTGCGTGCTCGTGGACTTCCCCGGCTTCCACTGGTGGCTCGCCTGGCGGGCCAAGCGGCACGGCATCCCGGTCGTCTTCTACTGCCCGCCGCAGGTTTGGGCGTGGGCGCAGTGGCGGGTCAAGAAAATGCGGCGGCTCGTGGATCACGTGCTGGCGGCGCTCCCCTTCGAGCATGAGTGGTTCACCGCTCAAGGGATGCGAAGCACGCTCGTCGGACATCCGTTCTTCGACGAACTCGATGTTGAGGGAACGCCGCCTGCGGCGTCATCACGGCCGCTCGTGCTCCTGCTGCCCGGCTCGCGCGGCCAGGAGATCGAGGGCGTGCTCGGCTCGCTCGTCCGCGCGGCGGCGACGATCCGCCGCGACGTGCCCGATGCGCGGCTCGCGATCGGGGCCCTGCACGAACGGCACGCCCGCCGGATCGAAGAGGTGCTGCGAGCGACCGACACGGCGCCGAGCCTCGGCATCGAGGTGCACGCCGGACGGACGCGGAGCCTGATCCACGAGGCGACGGCGGCGATCGCCTGCTCGGGATCGGTGTCGCTCGAACTGCTGGCGGCCCGCGTGCCGACGGTGATCGTCTACCGGATCAGCGGCCTGGCCTACGTCGTGCAGAGCTGGTTCCGCCACGCCCGGTTCATCACGCTGGTGAACCTGCTGGCGTGCCGCGACCCCGTCGGGCCGGTGCGGCCCGTGCTCCGGCCGCCGGCCACGGTGCCCCCGGCCGATCCGGAGGCCGTGTATCCGGAATACCTCGCCGTCCAGGATCCGGCGGTGCGGGCGGCGGCGCACGTCGTCGAGTGGCTCACCGATCCAGCGGCCCGCTGCCGCGTCGCGGACCGGCTCGAGGCGATCGCCGCGGACGTGGTGCGTGGCGGGTCGGCCGAACGGGCGGCGGCCGCGGTGCTCGCGATCGCCGGTCCGCCCGCGGTGCCGATGGTGGGCCGGCGGGCCGCGTAGCCGCTTGCCACGCCGTCCGCGCAGGCTGAAGATGGGCGCCGCGTCGTCGCCGTCATTCTCGGAATCCCACCATGCTGCTCGCCGAACCGCAGGAGACCGGGGCCGATTGGCGGTTCGACGTCCTCGGCATCCCCGTCCGTGTCTCCGTGTGGTTCTGGCTGGCGGCGGCGCTGCTCGGCTGGAACGTCTGCCAGTCGTTCTCCGGCGGCGACCAGCGCATGCTCCTGCAGATGCTGGCGATCTGGATCGGCGTCGTGTTCGTGTCGATCCTCGTCCACGAACTCGGCCACGCCCTGGCGTATCGCTCCTTCGGCCAGGGGGCGAGCATCGTGCTCTATCACTTCGGCGGCCTCGCGATCCCGCAGGCCTGGGGCCGGCGGGTGCACCTGCGGCCGCTGCAGCGGCTGCTCGTTTCGGCGGCGGGGCCGGCGGCGCAACTGGCCCTGGCCGCCGCGGTCGTGGTCGGCCTGCGGGCGGCGGGGATGTACGTGCCGTTTCCGCTCGAGAGCCTCGGCCAACGCCTGGGGCTCTACGCCGGCCGCGAGTTTTCGTCACCCTTCGCCTACGCGGCTTGCGACTTTCTCCTCTTCGTAAACGTCTTCTGGCCGCTGCTCAACCTCGTGCCAGTGCCGCCGCTCGACGGCGGTCAGATCGTGCGCGAGGGGCTGCTCGCGCTCGACGTGCCCGACGCCCACCGCATCGCCGGGATGATCGGCGTGGTGGCGGGCGGCGCGGTGGCCTGGTGGGGCTACACCCGCAACGAGCCCTATTTGGGCATCATGTTCGCGATGCTCGCGGCCTCGTGCTTCCAGTCGCTCTCGGCAGGATCCCCGCCGTGGCGGCGTTGGAATTGAGCCGGGTCGGCCCCGGGGCCGAGCGGTTCGTCGTGCTCGGGGCCAGCAACGTGTCGCGTGGGCTGGCCCGCCTGACCGCCGCGCTGCGGGCCCGGGGCCCGGGGCCGGTGGACCTGTTCGTGGCGGCGGGCCACGGCCGCGGCTACGGGGTCAACACGCGTGTCGCCTGGCGGCGGCTGCCGTCGATCCTCGCCAGCGGCTTGTGGCGGGCGCTCGACCGCGAGCGGGTGGAGCGACCGGCGGCGCTCGTCACCGACGTGGGCAACGAGCTGCTCTACGGGCTCGGCGTGACCGCGGTAGCAGGGGCGGTACGCGAATCGGCGGAGCGGCTCCGCGATCGTGGCGCCCGCGTCGTGATCACGGGCCTGCCGCTGGCAGGCATCGCGGGCGTGGGGGGCGCGCGGTACCGCCTCCTGCGGACGCTCTACGTGCCGGGCTGCCTGCTCTCGCTCGCCGAGCTCAAGGCCGCCGCGCTGTGGCTCGACGACGAGTTGCGGGCGATCGCCGCCGATATCGGTGCCACGTTCGTCGAACAGCCCGGCGAGTGGTACGGCTTCGACGCCTTGCACGTCCGCCGGCCGCACCTCGACACCCTTTGGCAATGCATCGGTGACGCCTGGGATCTGCCGGTGGCGGCCACTCGACCACAGCCATCGGTCAGGGAGTGGGCCGTGCTGGGGTCACGCGCCGCGGAGGTGCGGTCACTGGCCGGGCGCTCGCTGCATACGCGCCAGCCGGTCGTCGAGCGGGCCGGGCTGCGGGTGTGGATGTATTGAGCCTTGGGCAGACGTGTTCCGGCGTCTGCTAAGGCTGCGGCCCGGCCGGCACCACCTCGTGCTGTGGTGTCTTTGCCCCGAAGAGGCAGAGGATCGCCAGGATGGAGAGCCCCGAAGCCGCGAAGAACGCGTACTGGTAACTCCCGAATGCGTCGTACACGTAGCCGCCGATGATCGGCCCGAGCAGCGCCGACACACCCCAGGCGAGAAAGAGCAGCCCGTAGTTCAGCCCCATGTATTTCGTGCCGTAGAAGTCGGCGGACGTCGCCGCGAAGACCGAGAGCAGCGTGCCGTAGCAGTAGTAGACCACGATCACGCCGATCGAGAAGGCCACCACGCTCCCCTGGAATGCATAGAGCAGCGGCATCGCGATCGCCGAGACGAGCATCATCAGCCGCAGCGTGTTCACGCGGCCGAACGTGTCGGAAAACCACGCGGAGAGAAAGCGACCGCTCATGTTGCCCACCGCGCCTGCCAGCAACCCGATGGTGGCGACCTTGGGAATACCGGCCTTGGTGCCGAACGGCACGAGTTGGCTGATCAGCATCAGTCCGGCCGCCGAACCCAGCAGGTACGCCAGCCACAGGCAGTAGAAGGTGGGGTGCTGCAACATCTCGCCGGTCGGCACGTCACGGCTCGTGCGGGCGACGACCTTGGCCTGCGACGCCGGGTTCCAGCCGGCCGGGCTCCAGCCGGCCGGCGGGTTGGTCAGGAACCAGGCGCCCACCGTGGCCAGCATGAGGAACATCGCGCCATACAGGCGGAACACCGCCTGCCAGCCCATCGACTCGATCAGCATCCCGGCCAGCGGTCCCCACACTCCGGATCCCAGGCCGTACGCGGCGATCACGGCGCCGACCGCCGCGCCGCGCCGATCCGGGAACCACTTGGTGACCACCGGAATCGTGATGCAGTACCCGATGCCGTTGCCGGCGCCGATCATCATCCCGAACGCCAGGTACAGCCAGGGCAGCGAGTTCGTCATGCTGCCGAGAAAGAACCCCAGCGCGAACAGGATCCCGCCCACCAGCGCGAGCGGACGCGGGTTCATGCGGTCCTGGAGCCGCCCCGCCACCAGGAACCAGAACCCGATGTTGAGCACGATGATCGTGAACGTGATCGATGTCTCGGTGCGCGTCCAACCGAACTGCTTCTCCAGGGGCGGCACGAAGGTGCTCCACGCGTACGACGTGCCGAGGACGACGTTCAAGAGCATGCCGCCGACCAGCGGGAGCATCCGACTGGGTGCCTGTTCGACGGTGGGGTGTGTCGCGCTCACGTTGCGACCTTGCGGTTCGGAGGGGGCGGCCTTGGAGGCCGGACTCACTTCATCGTCGGCATCGACAGGTTTACCGCCTCGCGCTGTTCGGGCCACCGCGCGGTGATGGCCTTGGTGCGCGTGTAGAACTTGACGCCTTCGATCCCGTGGACGTGCAGATCCCCGAACAGCGAGGCCTTCCAGCCGCCGAACGAGAAGAAGGCCATCGGCACGGGGATCGGCACGTTGATCCCCACCATGCCGACCTGAACGTCGTGCTGGTACGCGCGGGCGGCGGCGCCGGAGCGGGTGAAGATCGCGGTCCCGTTGCCGAACTCGTTGCGGTTCACGAGTGCCACGGCTTCATCGTAGCTTCGCACGCGGAGCACCACGAGCACCGGCCCGAAGATCTCTTCCTTGTAGACCCTCATCTCGGGCGTCACGTGATCGAAGAGCGTGGGACCGAGCCAAAAGCCGTTCTCGTAGCCCGGCACCTTCAGTCCGCGTCCGTCGAGCACCAGGTCGGCGCCTTCCCGCACGCCGATGTCTACGTACCCGGCGACGCGATCGCGATGCTCCTTGGTGACGAGCGGGCCCATCTCCACGTCCTTCCGCTCGCCCGGGCCGACCTTGAGCAGGGCCGCCTTTTGCTTGATCTTGGCGACCAGGTCGTCCCCCACGCCCCCCACCGCGACGACCGCGGAAATCGCCATGCACCGCTCACCGGCCGAGCCATATCCCGCCCCGATCAGGGCGTCCGCCGTCATCTCGAGATCGGCGTCGGGCAGGACCACCGCGTGGTTCTTGGCGCCGCCGAGGGCCTGCACGCGTTTCCCATTGCGGGCGCAGGTCTCGTAGATGTGCTTCGCGATCGGGGTGGAACCCACGAACGAGACCGCCGCGACCGTGGGGTGGTCGAGGATCGCATCCACGGCTTCCTTGTCCCCGTGCACGACGTTCAGCACGCCGTTCGGCAGTCCGGCCTCCGCGAGCAGCCGCGCCAGCAGCATGCTCGCCGACGGGTCTTTCTCGGAGGGCTTGAGCACGAAGGTGTTGCCGCACGCGAGGGCCACTGGAATCATCCACAGCGGGACCATGACCGGGAAGTTGAAGGGCGTGATGCCGGCGCAGACACCCACCGGCTGACGCAGCGAGTACGCATCCACGCCCGTGCCGACGTCCTCCAAGTACTCCCCCTTGAGGAGGTGCGGAATGCCGGTGGCGAACTCGACGACCTCGAGGCCGCGGGTCACCGAGCCCCTGGCGTCGTCGAAGGTTTTCCCGTGCTCCACCGTGACGATCCTGGCCAGCTCGTCCCGGTTCTGCTCGAGCAATTCGCGGAACTTCATCAGGATGCGGGCCCGCCGCAGCGGCGTCGTCCCACGCCAAGCCGGCAGGGCCTGTGCCGCGGCCCGCACGGCGTGGTCCACGTCCTGGCTGCTCGCGAACGGCACGCGCTTCACGACCGCGCCCGTCGCGGAATCCGTGACCTCCCCGCTCCGACTGCCCGTCGCAGGAACCTCCTGATTGTCGATCCAGAACGGAAGCGACGAAACCGCGGCGACCTTCTTGGTCGGCGTGGCTGCGCCGGTCTCAGCACCGAGCATGAATCACCTCGATTGGCATGGGGGGCATCCTGCGGACCGGGCGGTCGGGCGTGGCGCGGCGATCGGGGCCGCGGGGCAACTCGATCGTGGTGGCCACGCCCCAGTTTCGCCGCCGGCGACGCGGCAAGTAGTATACAGGTCCTGCCCGCGGTCCATCGCCTTCCTCCGCATCAACCCGCCCGCGAAAGGAATCCCCATGCAACGAATCGGACTCCTGCTCCCGTTCCTGCTGCTGTTCGCCTGTCCGTCGTCGGCCCAGGACGATCGCCTGAAGCCGGAGGCCGCCGCTCCGCAGAGCGATGACGTAAAGATCGTGCGCGAGATCCTCGATGCCAACGGTTGGAAGACCGTGGCTCCCCAGGACGTCGCGATCGTGCGCGACGGGCGCGTGGTCGAACTCGACCTGCGCGGGGAGTTGCTGGAGATCCGCCGCAAGCCGGAGGGCATGACGGTCACTCCGGCCTTCTTCTACTACCTGTTCATCTCCAAACTGCCCGATTCGGTCGGCAGGCTCACGGAATTGGAGCGCTTGGACCTCGGTGGACACCAGATGCACGAACTGCCTGCCTCCCTGGGCAAGCTCACCAAGCTGAAGTTCCTCAACCTGAATCCCCGCGGCTACAAGAACCAGCACAGACTCATGTACTACGGCGACAAGCGGTACCATGAGATCGAGCGACTCGAGAAGACGTACGAGCAATCCGGCCGCCTGGCCGAGGCGAAGAACTTCCTGCCCGGTGCCTGGGTGCGGCGCCTCCCGGCGGAACTGGCCGCCCTGACCCGCCTGGAAACGCTGGATCTCTCGAACAATCGGCTCGAGACGTTTCCAGAGTGGGTCGGCGGCTGCGATGCCCTGACCACCCTGCGCCTGGAGAACATGGCGATCGAGGAACTGCCGCCCGGCGTGCTCGAACTGGAGCGTCTGGAGGCGCTCGACCTCTCGCACAACCGCCTGCGGAAGCTGCCCGCCGCCCTGGGAACCCTCTCCCGCCTGGCGGACCTCGACCTCCAAGGCAACGGCCTGGAGGCGATCCCCGATACGATCGGCGGCCTGGTCGATCTGACCCGCCTCGATCTGTCCCATAACGCGATCCCGGCGTTGCCGGGGTCGATCGGCACGTGTGGAAAATTGACCGACTTGGCTGCCGACCACAACCGGCTGGAGACGCTCCCCGACACGATCGGCAAACTGACGTCGCTGCGACGGCTGGCCCTGAATCGGAATCGCTTGCGGGAATTGCCGGATTCGCTCGGTGACCTCGCGGCGCTGGAGGAACTGTACCTGCAGGAGAACCAGCTCGCCGCCTTGCCGGCTTCGTGTGGCATGCTGGCGAAGCTCCGAATCCTGCACCTCATGTACAACCGGCTGACCGCGCTGCCGGAGTCGATCGGTGACCTGCGGGCGCTCGAGGTCCTGTTCTGCTACTTCAATCAACTCGAGGCCCTGCCGGCGTCGGTCGGCAACCTGAAGGCGCTGGTGCGGCTGGAAGCCGATGAGAATCGCCTGACCGCATTGCCGGAGACCCTCGGCCAGTTGGATGCCCTGCTGCATTTCCATGCCGACAACAACCGGCTGACGGCTCTGCCGCCGCGCATCGGCAAGCAGCTCGACGGCCTGCGGGTTTCGGGCAACGGCCTGACGGTGCTGCCGGGCACCCTTCGGGCCAACACGATCGTGGCCCGCAACAATCGGCTGAAGGTGATCCCCGACGAGATCCTGACGTCCGTCGGCTCGCTGGACCTGACCAACAACGAGGTGGAATCGATCCCGGCCGCGATCGGTCGCGCGAAGCGACTGCGGCACCTGAAGCTCGGCCATAATCGCCTCTCCGCCATTCCCACGGAGATCGCTGACGCCGATGCTCTGAAGATTCTCGCCCTGCACAACAACGGCATCGCGGCGATCCCCGAGGCGGTGGGCTCTATGGAGAGCCTGGTTGAGTTGGACGTGCGGGACAACCAGATCGAGACGGTTCCGGGCGCGCTTGCCAACCTCGGCAAGTTCGTCGGGTTCGCCGCGGCGGACAACCGCCTCGCCACGCTGCCGGAGGCTCTGTTCTCCGGGGCGAGCAAAGCCTACCTCCACCTCGAGCACAATGCGCTCTCTCCCGAGGGCCTGCCGCCCGCGGTCGCCCAGTACAAGGGCATGATCGACGTGGCCTACAACCACCTGACGCCTGTCGCGGACGATGTGAAGAAACGGCTGAAGGGCATGCTCTGGCAATACCGGCCGGATGCAGATCCGCCGCCGAGTTCCGGAAAGGTGGTGCGACCGCAGGAGCGAGCTCCGCGGGTCGTGCTCCCCACCGATTCCGGTCGTGGCCCGCTTCCCATCCCCGACGCATGGAAGGCCAGGGCCGTCCAGAAGACCGACTCGGTGTGGTGTCGGCGGCTGCAGACCCTGATTGCGGACGTCACGCCCCGCCTCGAGAAGCTCGACGCCGACGATCCTCTGGTCGCGCGGTACCTGCCACGGCTTCGCGAGAAGCTCATGGTCGCCCATGTCGTTTGCATACCTGACGGCAGTGCCACGAACCAGATCAACATGATGATGGCCGGCATCGCCCTCGAGGGATACTTCGCCTTCTTCCTCGACAAGCTCGAGCACGGGCGGGACCCGGAGTTGTATCTGCCCGGGGCGATTCTGGGCAGCGCCTTCCTCGCCAGCGATGGCTCGGTGTCGGCCTATTCTTACACGGTTCCCCGGTCGTACGACCCCAAGCATCCGCAGGCGTTCATGGGCCTGTGCCAGGCGATGGGCGCCCCGGATCTGTACGTGAACTCTCCGTACGTGAACATGTTCCAAATGAACTATCTGGTCACCGAAGTGCTGCATGAGGCGGTGCTCGACCTGGCGAAAGACGTGCACATCGACCCCTTTCGGGTCTGCCTGACCTCGCACTCGCAGGGGGGCGAACTCGTGTATCAGGCGGCCTGGCGGTATCCGGACACCTGGGCGGCGGTGGCGACCGCGTCCTGCGACGTCCGGACGCCGTCCCGCTACAACCGCTTCTGGCAGACGCAGTACGCGGGCGGGCCGCCGGTGCGGATCACGGTCGGCGACCGCGACTTCTTCACCGAGTGCTGCAAGGAGGTCTACCAGGGGTTGCGAGACAAGGGGGCGATCGTGGACTGGGGCTCCTGGAACGGCGATCACGGCCAGATCGTCTTCTCCCAGCCATTCATCTACCAGTTGATCACCGATCACTTCGACAAGTGGAGGCTGTATCCCTACCCCGAGCGGATCGTGCATCTCATCGAAGACACTCTGACGACGCGGGCCTACTGGGCCAACGCCTACCTCAATCGGAAGTACGATCGGCGCGAAGATCTCTGCGAGACCTGGTTCTGCGTCCGGGCCGACAAGGCCGCCAACACGATCGTGATCGAGCACGCGAGCGACCGCATCTCGGGCTTCGATTTTCACCTCACGGCGGCGCTCGTGGACCCGACCAAGCCCGTCAGGATCGTCGATGCCGCGGGCAAGACGCTGTTCGAGGGCCGGGTGCCGGCCGACGGACCGCTCATGGTCAAACGCTACGACGCGGACAGCATTCCTGCATCCTTGCCGGCGTACCACCGTACGGCCGACTATGTCTCCGAGGCCGCCCCCCGCGCGATCTGGGAGCAGTTGCGAGACATCCAGCAGCAGCGCTTCGGCCAGGCATCAGCCGTTCCGACGCAGCCGCGGATCGGCAAGTGACCGATCGAAGGCCAGAATGACGTCGGCAATCCGACTGCCGCGCGAGCGCGCATCGGCCGATTCCGTTCAGACGAGCAGATCCGTCAACACGTGGGCCTCCTCGACGCCCGTGAGCCGGACGTCGAGCCCCTGAAACCGGACGGTGAGCCGTCGATGGTCGAGGCCCAGCTGATGGAGGAGCGTGGCATGGATGTCGCGCACGTGCGCGGCGCCGGCAACGGCGTTGAAGCCGATCTCGTCGGTCGTGCCGTGCGTGATGCCGGGCCTGAAGCCGCCGCCGGCGAACCACATCGTGAACGCGTCGATGTGGTGGTTGCGGCCGGTGGTCTCCCGCGGCTCGCCCATCGGCGTGCGGCCGAACTCGCCACCCCAGATGACGATCGTGTCGTCGAGCAGGCCGCGCCGCTTGAGGTCGAGCACGAGAGCCGCCGAGGCCTGATCGACGTCCCGGCACTTGGCGGGCAGATGATCGTCCAGATTTTCCCGGATGGTGCCGTGGTGATCCCAGCTCGTGTCGTAGAGCTGGATGAACCGGACGCCCCGCTCCACGAGCCGGCGGGCGAGCAGGCAGTTGCGGGCGTACGACGACTCGGCCAGATCCTTGATCCCATAGAGCTGCAGGGTCTCGGGCGTCTCGTCCCGTAAGTCGATGAGTTCCGGGGCGCTGAATTGCATCCGGTAGGCCATCTCGTAGGAGCCGATGCGGGCCGCGATCTCCTCGTCGCCGGTGGCGACCAGGCGAGCCAGGTTCAGGTCACGGACGGCATCGACCACCCGCCGCTGCGCGGCGTCGTCCACGCCCTGGGGCATCGAGAGGTTGAGGATCGGGTCGCCGCTCCCGCGGAGCGCGACGCCCTGGTAGCTGCTGGGCAGCATGCCGCAGCCCCAGTTCACGCCGCCCCCGCGGGGGCCGCGAGGGCCGCTGAGCATGACGACGAATCCCGGCAGATTGTCGCACTCGCTCCCCAGGCCGTACGTGATCCACGCCCCCATGCTCGGCCGGCCGAAGATGCCGGTGCCGGTGTTCATGAAGAGCTTGGCGGGCGCGTGGTTGAAGAGGTCGGTGCGGCAACTCCGCACGAACGTCAACTCATCCACGATGCCGGCCGTGTGCGGCAGGAGGTTGCTCACCCAGGTGCCCGACTCGCCATGCTGCGCGAAGCGGAATCGCGTGCCGAGCAGCTTCGGCTTGGCCATCGAATCCATGAACGCGAATCGCTTGCCCGCCACGAAGCTTTCCGGGAT
>Ga0315902_10005092_pt1 | contig 18647 bp, 18 predicted proteins | sample LakEriMetagenome_9_FD_203523 | JGI IMG/M metagenome (GOLD analysis project Ga0315902, IMG submission 203523) | Freshwater fungal communities from buoy surface, Lake Erie, Ohio, United States - Buoy 12 MA117 | ecosystem: Environmental > Aquatic > Freshwater > Lake > Lake biofilm | place: USA... | reverse complement strand
GCGCGAACGGCGCGCAGCACGCTGTCGAGAAGAGTTGATCGAGTCACAGTGAACTGTTCGCCCCCATTCATGGGACGAACGACGGCTTGCTGATTCGCGCGTTCGTCGGTGCCGATGATCACGGCCACGCGCGCATTGCTGCGATCGGCCGCCTTCATCTGGCTCTTCATCGATCGATTGTCGTAGGCGCGATCGGCACGGAGTCCGGCCGCCCGGAACTGATCGGTGAGGACGGTGGCTTCGAGTCCGCCGGTCGTGTCGATCACGAACACGTCGACCGATGACGGTGCAGCCGCGAAGACCCCTTCGTCGTCACACGCCAGCAGGGTGCGATCGAGACCGAGGGCGAATCCGATTCCGGGCGTGGCTGGACCGCCGAGGTCTTCGACCAGTCCGTCGTAGCGACCCCCTCCGCCGAGTGCGTTCTGCGCCGAGTCGAGTGTTCCGCCGGCGTACTCGAACGTCGTGAACCGGTAGTAGTCGAGACCGCGGACGAGGCGCTCGTCTCGGGTGTAGGGAATGTCGAGTGCATCGAGTCCGGCCCGAACCTGGGCGAAGTGCTCGGATGCGGCGGCGCTGTAGAAGTCGTCGATCCGAGGGGCTGACTTCAGAACGTCGGCGTCTTCGGCGCGCTTCGAATCGAGAACCCGCAGTGGATTGCGCGCGAGTGTCGACCGCGTTTCCTCGGCCAGCTCGGACGAACGAGCGGTGAAGTGTTGGCGCAGCTCCTCGGTGTAACGCTGACGGTCGGTCGGTTCACCGAGGCTGTTCAGCCGCAGAGTCACTTTCTGCAGACCGAGCGACTGGAAGAAGCGCCAGCCGAGGGCGATGACTTCGACGTCGACCGCTGGATCGGTGGGACCCAGAACCTCGATACCCACTTGATCGAACTGCCGATAACGGCCGCGCTGTGGCTTCTCGTAGCGGAAGTTCGGCCCGCTGTACCAGGCCTTCCACGGCAGGGTGGGACGGTGCTGTACGTACGCGCGGCACACGCTGGCGGTCTGCTCGGGTCGCAGGGCCACGTGGCGTTCGCCCTTGTCGACGAAGTCGTACATCTCCTTGGTGACCACATCGGTGGCCTCACCCACCCGACTGAACACGCCGATGTCCTCGAGGAGCGGAGGAATGATCTGCTCGTAACCAGCCGCTTCCACCGTGTCGGCGAAGACCTGCACGAATCGCCGCCAGCGGGCCGATTCGGGAGCCAGGATGTCGCGCATCCCGGGACTGGTCTGGAATTCGGGCACCCCACGAGGCTACCGGTCGGCCCCAACGGGCCCAGAGACACTTGGCCCGCGGTCGAGGGGTGAGAGCGGTCAGTTCGCGGCGGTCTTCTGAACCACGCGGTACGCGTCGTAGACCGCATCGATCTTCTTGATGGTGCGGATCACGCTGTCGAGGTGGCTCGGGTCGGCCAGTTCGAACTCGAAGCGCATCTTGGCGATGCGGTCGTTGCCCGTGTGCGTGCTGCAGGCCACGATGTTCACGTGTTGTTCGGACAGCGCGTTGGCGACGTCGCGCAGGAGCCGACTGCGATCGAGTGCCACCACTTCCACGCCCGCCCGGAAAACGCGTCCGGTGGCCGAACCGTCCCACTCGACATCGACGAGTCGGGCGGACTGATCGTGGGCCAGTGATGCGGCGTTGGCGCAATCGGTTCGATGAACACTCACGCCCCGGCCACGGGTGAGGAAGCCGATGATGTCGTCACCGGGAACCGGTGTGCAGCACTTCGACAAGCGGACGAGCACGTCGTCGAATCCCTCGACGTGGACACCGGTCTGAGTGCCGCCGCGCCGCAACTCGTTGGGATGCAGCACCGACATCGTCAGGCGCTCTTCGGCCCCTTCACTCTTGTAACGATGAGCCACGCGCTGCGAGATCGCCTTGGCTCCGAGTTGGCCATCGCCCACGGCGGCGAGAAGCGACTCGACATCGGCGTAGCCGTGCGACACCGCCTCCTCCTGGAAGAATTCGCTTTCCATCACGTGGGAGATGGGAAGGCGCTCGAGGCGGAACTCGTTCTCGAAAGCCTCACGACCGAGTTCGATCAGATCATCGCGACGCTCGCGTGAGTACCACTGGCGGATCTTGTTGCGCGCTTTGGGTGACGCCACGAAGTCGAGCCACTCCTTCGACGGAGCAGCGGTGTCGACCTTGGAGGTGAAGATCTCGCAGGTGTCGCCCGACCTCAATTCGTGAGTGAGCGGAACCAGGCGTCCGTTGACGCGCGCGCCGATGCAGGTGTTTCCGATTTCGGTGTGCACGCAGTAAGCGAAGTCGACCGGACAAGCGCCGAGCGGCAAGGCGATCACGCGACCCTTCGGGGTGAACACGAAGATCTCGTCCTGGTCGAGATCGGTCTTCAGGCTCTCCATGAACTGGGCCGGGTCGGCGATTTCGCTCTGCCAGTCGATGATCCGGTTGAGCCAGTCGATGTCGGGCGTTTCGTCGCCGGCCTTGTACGCCCAGTGGGCGGCCACTCCCCACTCGGCCCGTTGATGCATTTCGCGGGTTCGGATCTGGATCTCGAGCGGTTTGCCGCCCGGCCCGATCACCGTGGTGTGGAGGCTCTGGTACAAGTTGAACTTGGGCATCGCCACGTAGTCCTTGAAGCGCCCCACGACCGGCTTCCAGTGCCCGTGGATGCAGCCGAGGGCCGCGTAGCAATCCTTCACTGAATCGACGACCACGCGAATGGCGACGATGTCGAAGATCTCGTCGAACTCTTTACCCTTCTGGATCATCTTCTCGTAAATGCTCCACAGGTGCTTTCCGCGTCCGGTCACCTCGGCCGTGATGTTGAGGTCGCTCAACTGACTGCGGACATCGGCCATGGCCTTGGCCAGATAGATGTCGCGCTCGGGGCTGCGGGTGATGACGAGGTGATCGAGTTCGGCGTAACGCTTCGGATACAGCGACGCGAAGGCCAGATCTTCGAGTTGCTGTTTGAGGCCGCTCATCCCGAGACGGTGAGCCAACGGTGCGTAGATCTCCAGGGTCTCGTTTGCGATGCGCTGCTGCTTCTCGAGCGGCATCGAGGCGATTGTGCGCATGTTGTGGAGACGATCGGCCAGTTTGATGATGAGAACCCGGAGGTCCTTGGCCATCGCCACCAGCATCTTGCGCATCGTCGCCGCTTGCTGAGCTTCCTTGGAGTCGAACTGAATACGCTCGAGCTTGGTGACGCCATCCACGATGGCCGCGACTTCGGGACCGAACTCACGATCGACGTCGGAGACTGTGATCTCGGTGTCCTCGACCGCATCGTGAAGTAGCGCGGCGGCGATGGTGGTGTCGTCGAGACCGATGTCGGCGACGATCTTGGCCACGGCGAGCGGGTGGTTGATGTATCCCTCGCCACTCTTGCGCGTTTGGCTCTGGTGAGCGACCCGCGCGACTTCGTAGGCCTTGGCCATGAGGGCGGTATTGGCCTTGGGGTGCCGACGACGGTACGACGAAAGAACCTGAAAGAGCTCGTCGTCGGGTGTGCTCTGGTGCCGCCGCCAGGGCAGCAGTCGGGTCACCGTCGACATGGGGCCTCCGGTGCGTCCGACATCAGAACTCGAGAAGTGATTCGATCCGCCGCTTACCGAGAACGGAGCGGCCGTTCAACGCCTTCAATTCGATGAGCATTCCGAGACCCACGATCGTGGCCCCGAGGGTTTCGACGAGGCGACACGTCGCGGCGGCGGTTCCACCAGTCGCCAACACGTCGTCGATGACGACCACTCGTTCGTCGGGGTGAATCGCATCGCGATGAATCTCGAGTTTGTCGGTGCCGTACTCGAGTTGGTACTCCTCGCGCACGACGGCCCACGGCAACTTGCCGGCCTTGCGAACGGGAACGAAACCCGCTCCGAGCGACACGGCGACCGGAGCGCCGAGAATGAAGCCGCGAGCCTCGATACCGATCACACGATCGACCCGCTCGGAAGCGAAGCGCTCGGCCATCTGGTCGACAGCGGCCGCTAGAGCGGGGCCATTGCCGAGCAGCGGAGTGATGTCGCGAAAGGTGACCCCGGGCTTCGGGTAATCGGGAATGGCCCGAATGTGGTCCGCCAGCGACTTCGAGGTCATGCCAGCAATCTACCGACGACGCTTCTTGCGAGGTCGCGGCGGGTGTGTGAGCACCGACGTGGCCGAGAGATCAGTCGTCTGAACCTCGCCCGAGGACGCCTCCACCCGCTTGACCGCGCGATTGCCCGAAGGCAGTCCGGTCACGACCATCTGCTGAAGAGCATTCCCGGTGACATGGGCGCCTCGGAGGGAGGCGAACTTCGGTTCGCGCTCCTTGAGGAGTGCGTACAACGGCGTGGCGATGAAGACCGACGAATAGGCGCCGGTTGTCACGCCCACCAGAAGGGCCAGGGAGAACTCGCGCAGGGCGATGGCCCCGAACACGCCGCTGCCGAGAACGAGCAGCGACAGCACCGGGAGGATGGCCGCGATACTCGTGTTGAGCGAGCGCATGAGCACCTGGTTGGCCGACACGTTGACGATGTCGGCCACCGGAACACGGGTACCGCTGAAGCGCTTCACGTTGTCCTGCACCTTGTCGAACACGACGATGGTGTCGTATAGCGAGAAGCCCAGGATGGTGAGGAACGCCACGATCGTTGCCGGGGTGACCTCGAAACCGGTGAGCGAGTAGATGCCCACGCTTACCAAGACGTCGTGGACCATGGCGAGGATCGCCGACAGGGCCATTCTCCATTCGAAGCGCCAGGCGATGTACAGCGACACGAGCACCAGGAAGATGATGAGTGCTCGAACGGCCTTCTCGGTGATGGTGCGACCCCACGACGAACTCACCGAACTGACCGACACTTCGTCGACCGAGACCCCGGCCACCTCGGCCAATCGGTTCTGAACAGCCGTGCGCGTCTCGGTCGGCTCGTCTCCGACCTGGACGCGGACGAACTCTTCGGTTCCCGACGTGAGGGTCTGGATCTTGGCGCTGGACGATTCGACTCCGCTCTCCTCGAGCACGGAGCGGGCGGCGTCGACGTCCATGGTGGCGCTCGCTGGAACCTGCCAGGCCACCCCACCTTCGAAATCGATGCCGAGGTTGACGCCTCGGGTGAACAGCGAGACGAGCGAGATCACGATCAGCGCCAGCGACAGACCGAAGCCGCGACGACGCTTGCCGTAGAAGTCGAACGACGTCTGGCCGTTGTACAGGCGGCCCCACAGAGACTTGGAGACGACGACGTCACTCATGCTGGACTCCCCGCTGGGCTCCCGGCTGCGTTAGCAGACGAATCGACACCGAGTGCTCGGCCACCGCCGAAGCGGCGTCCGCGCGCGATCAGCAACATGGTGGGGCGAGTGAAGAACCACGCCACGACGATGTCGCAGAGTGTGGACAGGCCGAGGAAGAACGCGAATCCGCGAACCGAACCGACGGTGAGATACCACAAGGTGAACGCGCCGATGAGCGACACGATGTCGGCCGCGATGATGGTCCGCCAGGCCGACTTGAAGCTTCGTTCGGCCGAGTTCCGCATGGTGCGACCGGCCCGCACTTCGTCCTTCAGTTTCTCGAAGAACACCACGTACGAGTCGACCGTGACTCCGATCGACACGATGATGCCGGCGGCTCCCGAGAGGCTGAGGGCCAAGCCGTTGGTCTTCGACAGGAGCGAGATGACGCTCCATTGAATGGCCCCCGAGACGAGCAGTCCTCCCACCACCACGAGGGCCAAGGTGCGGTAGTAGAAGAGCATGAAGAGCAGCACGAGAGCCACGCCGATGAGTCCGGCGATGATCGCGGCCTGAAGAGAATCGTCACCGAGAGTGGGTGACACCGTCTGGACGGCCTGAACCTCGAGACGCACGGGAAGGGCTCCGCTCTTCAACACACGTGCGAGGTCCTTGGCTTCCGATTCGGAGAAGCTGCCGGTGATGTCGACGCCGCCGCTGAACGACGGCTGGTTGACGGTCGGGGCCGACTGCACGACGCCGTCGAGGACGATGGCCATGCGACGAGTCGGGCAGGTAGCTCCACCGCTGAAGCACTGGGACGCCCCGATGTTCCAGAGGTCGGCACCGGCTGCGCCACCCTTCAACGTGACGCGCACTCCCCAACCGCCCTGGACGATGTCGGCCTGGGCGTCGTTGTTGAACACCTCGCCACTCGCGAAGGCCGGACCGAGTTGGTAGATCTCGCTGCCGTCGGCGTTGCGCGCGATGATGGTTGCGGTCGGATCGCTCGGGTCGCCTCCGGCCAGATTCGGGTCGACTGTCGACTCGGCGGGTACGTCAGTGGATGCCGTGGCGTCGGTCGCCAAGGTTGTCGTGGACTCCGCGGGAACCGTCGTGGACGACTCGACCGTGGTGACCGCGACCGCCGTCGTCACGGGGACGGTGGTGGTGGGTGTCCCCATCGGACGACGCGACGGACCGGGAGACGCTGTTGCCGGCGGTGCCAGCGTGAGTGAGATCGGTGGTGCGGCGATCGTGGTCGACGCGCCGGCATCGGCGGGGACCGTCGTGGACGAACCGCTGGCATCGCCCGGCGGAACGCTCGCCGGCGGGTTCTCGTTCGACGTGATCGGAGTGGCGGCCAGCACGGGTCGCAGTAAGACCTCACCTGTCACCTGGACGAGACGAATGGCTTCGTCCTGGTTCTCGACGCCGGGCAAATTGACGACAATGGCGTCGCCCTGGCGGATGATTTCGGGTTCGGCCACGCCGAGCGAGTCGACACGCTCACGAATGCGTTCGACGGCGATGTCGAGCGATTCGGAGTTGTACTCGCCGACGGGTTCCTGAGTGACCGACACGCCACCCTGGAGATCGAGGCCGAGCGACGGCTCATTGCCAGCGGCGAACGTCGCGCCGAGGGCCAGAGCCACCACCGAGAGGAAGATCGCCAGCGACGTGGCGAGACGACGACTCACCGGGTCACTCTTCCGTCGCGGCTGATTCGGGACCGCCAGCCGGTTCGGCGCTGGGGTTCACCTTGCGCGCGACCGCCGCTCGCGACACGCGAATCTCGACGTTCTCGGCGATCTCGAGCCATACGACGTCGCCGTCCATGGCGTTGACGAATCCGTACATCCCCGAATTGGTCAGGATCTCGTCGCCCTCGCCGATGGACTTCTGCATGTCGGCCGTCTCGCGCATCCGGCGCCGCTGCGGCCGGATCATCAAGAAGTACATGGCGAAGCCGATGAGGGCCATGAACACCAGGGTGAACACGAAACTTCCACCCGAGTTCTGGGTGGAGTCATTGGATGCGAGAAGTGCGTTGAGCATGTCCGTCCGTTCGAAAGGCAACCTGTGGAATGTTAGTGCCCGGCCCCGGAACCAGGCCGGATTCGCCCGGTTCAGCCCCAGGTAGTGAGCACCGAACGACGCAATTCGTCGAAAGTGCCCGACTCGATGGCCGTTCGAGCGCGGTTCATCAGGTGGAAGGTCCAGGCGATGTTGTGGAGCGATACGAGGCGCGAGGCCGTGGGTTCGTTGACCTGGAACAGGTGGCGGAGGTAGCCGCGCGTGTGACGCGCACAGACGTCACACGGGCAGGACTCGTCGAGGGGCGACTCGTCGAGGGCGAAGCGCGCGTTCTTGACGTTCAACCGACCCTGGTCGGTGAACGCTGTTCCGTGCCGCCCCAGCCGGGTCTGCATCACGCAGTCGAACTGGTCGACGCCCAGTCCGATGGCCTCGACGAGAGACGCCGGGTCGCCCACTCCCATGAGATACCGCGGACGGTCGGCGGGGATGGCTTCGAGTGCGGCGGCCAAGGCCGGAACCATCTCGTCGCGAGTCTCGCCGACCGAGAGGCCACCGATGCCGTAACCATCGAAGTCGAGTGCGACCGTGCGTTCGGCGCTCTCACGTCGCATGGCCGGGCTGATACCCCCTTGAACGATGCCGAACAGGGCCTGGTCGACGCGAGTGTGATGACCACGTGCGCGCTGAGCCCACGCCGAGGTGCGTTCGAGGGCGAGCCGCACGACGTCGGGTGGAGACGGCAACGGTGGGCACACGTCGAGCACCATCTGGATGTCGGCGCCCAGCTTCTGTTGAACGTCCACGGCCAGCTCGGGGGTGAATCGGTGCGAACTACCGTCGTACGTGGAGCGGAACGTGACGCCGTCGTCGTCCACCTTGGGCTCGAGGGAGAAGATCTGGAATCCGCCCGAATCGGTGAGCGTGAGTCCGCGCCAACCCGCGAACTTGCCGAGACCTCCGAACTTCTCGACCGTGTCGGCGCCCGGGCGCAACATCAGGTGGTACGTGTTGCCGAGCACGATCTCAGCACCGAGTGATTCGTAGTCGGCCGCACTCAGGTACTTGATGGCACCACGTGTGCCCACGGGCATGAAGCACGGAGTGCGGTAGGAGCCGTGCGCGGTTCGCGCCGTACCGGTACGGGCTGTGCCATCGAGGGCGAGGAGGGTGAAGTGAACCGGATGCATCAGCGGGACAACAGCATGGCATCGCCGAACGACAAGAAGCGGTACTCGTGCTCGAGTGCTTCTGCGTACAGGTGGCGCCAACGAGGGCCCACGAACGCATCGATCATGAGGAGCAACGTGGTGCGGGGAAGGTGAAAGTTGGTCATGAGGCGGTCGACGACTTTCCACTCGTAACCCTGACGAATGAAGAGGTTGGTTCGACCTTCAAGTCGCTCGGTGGTGGCCGCGGACTCGAGGCTGCGGACCGACGTGGTGCCGACCGCGAGCACGCGTTGCGCTTGAAGGCAACGCTCGAGAACTTCGGGACGAACCGAGTACCACTCGCTATGCATCTTGTGTTGGCTCGGATCGTCAGTACTGATGGGTGTGAAGGTGTCGCGACCGACGATCAGTTCGACGCGCAGGATCTCGACTCCGAGAGACTCGATGGCGGAGAGGAGTGCAGGGGTGAAATGCAGACCGGCCGTTGGCGCAGCGGCGGAAGCGGCGCGACGGGCGTACACGGTCTGGTAGCGCGTCGGTTCGTCGAGTCGGGCGGTGATATACGGCGGAAGTGGCACTTCGCCGAGACGCTCGAGAAGATCGTCGACGGACTCGTCGGTCGGATGAAGAGTGATCTCGAACGTGTCGTCGTTGCGTGAACGGCCGTCGAACGTGACGGCAGGCCGTCCGTCGCGATCGTGCAGGATCTCGCCCGACTTGAGACGACCGCCCGGCTTGACCATCGCTTCCCAGCGGGACCGATCGTCCGTCACTGCTTCGAGAAGTAGCAACTCGACATGTCCACTGGTCGACCGTCGGACGTGAAGTCGTGCGGGCAGCACACGTGTGTCGTTGACGACCATGACGTCGCCCGGCTCGAAGAACCGAGGGAGTTCGCGCACGATGGTGTGCTCGATGCGATCACGATGGTCGACGAGGAGACGGGCCGAGTCGCGCGGCTCGACCGGGGTCTGGGCGATTCGCGACTCGGGGAGGTGGTAGTCGAAGTCGTCGGTGCGCATCAGAAGAGAGCGGGCGGCCCTCCGGCGGGAAGTGGAAGTCCGAGGTGCTCCCACGCCGACGCCAAGGCGACCCGGCCGCGCGGTGTGCGGGCCAGGAAACCACGTTGGATCAGGAACGGTTCGTAGACGTCTTCGACCGTCTCGGGTTGCTCGCCCACGGCTATGGCCAGTGTCGACAACCCGACCGGACCTCCGGAGAACTGTTGACAGATTGCCGACAGCAGCTGTCGATCGGACTTGTCGAGTCCGGCCCCGTCGACACCGAACACCGCCAGGCCTCGATCGGCGGTGTCACCGTCGATCTTGACGAGTCCACCCACTTCGGCGAAGTCTCGAACGCGACGTAGTAAACGATTGGCGATTCGCGGAGTGCCGCGGCTGCGGCGAGCGATCTCGTGTGCACCAGTGGCGTCGATGTCGAAGCCCAGAATGGAGGCGGCTCGGCTGACGATCGACGTGAGTTCGTCGGTGTCGTAGTACTCGAGTCGGGCCACCAGGCCGAATCGATCGCGCAGTGGTCCAGTGATCATGCCGGTGCGCGTCGTGGCCCCCACCAAGGTGAACCGGGGCAAGGTGAGACGAATGCTCGACGCCGCTGGCCCCTTGCCGACCACGATGTCGATCTGGAAGTCCTCCATCGCGGGATACAAGATCTCTTCGACGGTTCGACTCAAGCGGTGAATCTCGTCAATGAAGAGAACGTCACCGGGCTCGAGTTTGGTCAGTATCGCGGCCAGGTCGCCGGCGCGCTCGAGGGCTGGGCCCGACGTGACGTGCAGTCGGGTTCCCATTTCGGCCGCGATGATCACCGACAAGGTGGTCTTGCCGAGTCCGGGCGGTCCGGCGAACAACAGATGGTCGACGGCTTCGCCACGAGCGCGGGCCGCCTGCAGAACGATCGACAGCTTCTCTTTCAGTTCGCGTTGACCGACGAATTCGCCGAGTCGACGAGGACGCAAACCGACCTCGTCGAGCGCATCGGTGGCGTCGAGGTGGTCACCTGCGGGGTCGAGGAACTCATCCCGCACGACGGGCTCCGAGATTGGCCAGTGCCGACCGCAAGATGTCGGCCGCGTCGGTCTGTGTTGACGTGTCGATGTCGCGGAGTGCTTCGCGAACTTCGGCGTCGGTGTAGCCGAGTCCGAGCAAAGCAGTTCGAACATCGCCCACCGATGTCGTCTCGCCCGGGCGCGACGGTTCGTCGATCACCGGAACGTCGAGACGGTTCTTGAGTTCGACGAGGAGACGTTCAGCGGTCTTCTTGCCGACTCCGGGCACGAGCGTGAGCGCCGCGATATCGGACGATGCGACGATGTCGACGAGTGCGCGTGGCGCGTGGGTGGACAGAATCGACATGGCCATCGATGGTCCGATGCCGTGGGTGGCGATGAGCACGCCGAACGCCGCTCGTTCGTCGCGTTGGAGGAACCCGAAGAGAGTCTGCGCGTCCTCGCGAATGTGATGGTGCACGTACAAGAACGCGGGCGAAGTCGGCTCGAGTTCGGCCAATGTGCGCGGTGTGACGTGAACGAGATATCCGACTCCCCCGACCTCGATGAGCGCGAGACCGTCGGGCATGCGCTCGACCACGGTTCCGCGCAGGCTTCCGATCACGGTTGTACCCCGAGAGCGGCGCGGACTCGTTCACGCGTGGGAGCGACCGCGAGGTAGCACAGTGCAAGAGCGGCCGCGTCGGCCGCATCGGCCGGACGCGGCGGCGAATTCAGACCGAGACGCTTCTGGACCATGATCTGAACCTGGGCCTTGTCGGCGCCACCCCACCCCGCCACCGAATCCTTGACCTGAGTGGGAGTGAATTGAACGACGTCGCAACCGAAGCGTTGAGCTTCGGCCAGTGCCAAGCCGCTCACCTGGGCCACCCCCATGGCGGTGCGGGTGTTGTTCTGGAAGAAGACCTGCTCGACCGCCACCGCATGTGGCCGGAACTCGTGCAACAAGGCCAGGAGATCGTCGTGGATTCGTCGAAGCCGTTCGGGCAGGGCCTCGTGTGGATCGGTGCGCAAGACCCCGAGTGACAACGCCTTCGGGGGAGATTGGGCCTCGATGACCGCGTATCCACACCGGGTCAGACCAGGGTCGATGCCCAGAACTCGGCGGCCTACGAACATGCGTACGATCCTACCCCGCCCGCCCCGGGGCCTCGGCGGATCCGACCAGCCCGGCGGGCCCGGGCCGTGGAGAACGTCAGCGAGCTGACGTGAGAGCGGCGGTCAGTTCGTCGACCGACCGGAACGTGAGGCCGGCCAGTGCGCGGTGGGCGTACCGCACCGTTCCTCCAGCATCCACGACGAACACGCTCCGTCGCATGAAGCCGAGCGGTCCGAGAACGCCGTACGACCCGGCGACCTTCTTGTCGACGTCGGCCAGCAACGGAAAGCGGAAACCGTGCTTGTCGGCGAACTTCTCGTGGCTCGACACGTCCTGAGCGGAGATGGCCAGGACCACGGCGTCGAGGGTCTCGAACTGCGCCAACTCGTCGTTGTACGAGTTCAACTGCTTGGTGCACACGGGTGTGTCGTCACCGGGGTAAAAGACCACGACGACGGGACGGCCACGGTATTCGGACAACGAATACGAGCGACCTCCCGTTCCGGGGAGTGTGAAGTCAGGGGCCTGATCGCCGACACCGAGAGCCATGTTCGCCTTTCGTCGAGAGAAATGAGTCGTATCAGCCGACGCTCTCCAACATGTCATCGGAGATGTCGAAATTGGAGAACACGTCCTGGACGTCGTCGTTGTCCTCGAGCGCTTCCATGATCTTCAGGATCTTGCGAGCCGTCTCGGCGTCGGTGACCTCGATCTGGGTGGACGAAACCATCGTGGAGTCCGCCGATTGAACGCCGAGACCGGCCGCCTCGAGGGCAGCCTTGACGTCGTAAACAACCGACGGCTCGGTGAGGATTCGCCACGAGGAACCGTCGCGAGTGATGTCGTCAGCTCCGGCGTCGAGAGCCGCCAGCATGACATCGTCCTCGGGCGCCGAACCATCGAGCAGGATCACGCCGCGTCGGCTGAACTGCCAGCCCACTGCACCCGGCTCGGCCATCGAACCGCCCAACTTGGAGAAGATGTTGCGAATCTCTCCACCGGTGCGATTGCGATTGTCGGTGAGGGTCTCGACCATCAGAGCCACACCACCAGGGGCGTATCCCTCGTAGACGATCGATTCGTAGTTGCCGCCGTCATTGACGCCAGAACCCCGCTTGATCGCGCGGTCGATGGCGTCGTTGGTCATCTGTGCGGCCTTGGCCTTCTGCACGACGGTGCGAAGAGAAGCGTTGGTAGAAGGATCACCGCCGCCTTCGCGTGCGGCCACTTCGAGTTGCCGAGCGATCTTGGCGAAGAGTTTTCCGCGTGCCTTGTCGGCCGCACCCTTCTTGTGCTTGATGGTTGCCCATTTGGAGTGTCCGGACACGGTTCACCTCACGGCTAGTTGGGACTCGACGAGATCGAGAAACAGACGATGGATACGAGTATCGGCGGTCAGTTCGGGATGGAAGGAGGCCGCCATGATGCGACCCGAACGAATGAGAACGGGTGCATCGTTCCAGGAGGCGAGAACCTCGACGCCACTCCCCAACTCCTCGATGGCCGGAGCGCGAATGAAGATCGCGTGGAACGGTGAATCGAGCGACGTCACCGACAGATCGCACTCGAACGAGTCGACTTGGCGTCCGTACGCGTTGCGACGAACCGTGGCGTCGATGGCCGAGAAAGAAATCTGGTCGTCGCGGCCATCGAGGATGTCGGTGGACAACAGAATCATGCCGGCACAGGTGCCGAACACGGCGAGACCCGAGGCGATCGCCTCGGCGAGCGGGCGAGCCAGACCGGACGACACGAGCAGATTGCTCATCGTCGTACTCTCTCCACCCGGCAACACCAGACCATCGAGGTCGGTCAGATGTTCGGGGCGACGAACCTCGACGACGTCGACGCCGAGAGCGACGAACTTCTCAGCGTGAGCCGCGAACGCGCCCTGGAGAGCCAGGACACCGATGCGGACCATGGCCTGGGGGCCTCGTCACCAGCCGCGCTCCGCGTATCGCTGGTTGATCTCGTCCATGCCGATTCCGGTCATGGGCGCACCCAAGCCGCGGCTGACCTTGGCGAGGATGTCGGGGTTGTCGAAGTGAGTCGTGGCTTCGACGATCGCCTTGGCGCGTACCGCCGGAGTTTCGCTCTTGAAGATTCCCGACCCGACGAACACCGCCTCGGCTCCGAGTTGCATCGCCAATGCGGCGTCGGCCGGTGTGGCCAGGCCGCCCGCGCAGAACAGCGGAACGGGCAACTTGCCGGTCTGGGCGATTTCCTGAACGAGCGGCAAAGGAGCCTGCAACTTCTTGGCCCAGTCGAACAACTCGGCCGAATCGGCAGTTCCGATCTTGCGAATGTCACCGAGAATCGATCGGAGATGGCGAACGGCTTCCACCACGTTGCCCGTTCCGGCCTCGCCCTTGGAACGAATCATGGCCGCACCCTCGGCGATGCGTCGCAGTGCCTCACCGAGATTGGTGGCTCCACACACGAACGGAACCGCGAACTTGTACTTGTCGATGTGATGCGCTTCGTCGGCCGGAGTGAGAACTTCACTTTCGTCGACGAAGTCGACACCCAGCGACTGAAGGATCTGGGCTTCGACGAAGTGACCGATACGAGCCTTGGCCATCACCGGAATCGACACGGCCTTCTTGATGCCTTCGATCATTTCGGGATCGCTCATCCGGGCGACGCCGCCATCCTTGCGAATGTCGGCCGGAACACGCTCGAGTGCCATGACCGCGCAGGCGCCCGCATCCTCGGCGATCTTGGCTTGCTCGGGCGTGACGACGTCCATGATGACGCCGCCCTTCAGCATTTCAGCGAGACCGCGCTTGACCGGGAACGAGCCGGTGACCGGAGACGAAGACATGAGGGCAGGCTAACGGCGGGTCGAACGAGCCGAGTGATCGATTGGCGGGCCGGGCGTCACGGCCAATCGACGTCGGATATGGCCTGGCCGGCCGGAACCTCGGCCGCTTGACCCTTGCGGATCAGTTGAACCCAGGTCCGTCCGGGCGTGAGTGCGATCTCGGTGCCGTCATCGGCTGTCAACGTCCAGGCGGAGTTCTTGTCCGCGCGTGACCATGTGCCCGTCACCATCGAACCTCCGGTGAAGACCCAGGCGACACCCTCACCGGTGGTCTGGGCTTCGGGACTGCGCGAGTCGGCCACGCTGGTCTTGTACTCGCAGACCAGGATCACGACGTTGTGGGTGGAGACGCGGGTGCCGTCGGCTTCCACGTGCGGGTCGTCCTTGTGGCTGCGTACGAACAACTCGGTGCGCTCGTCCCACTCCCACGATGACCGCATGTTGCCGTCCATGTTCACCTTGACACCCGTGACCGGACGCCACGACACCGCATCGGACGGCGATCGGTACGTGAACTGGGCTGACGGCCGACCTCCCCGACCTTCCTCGGCGGCCCAGATGGCCGAGGTCTTGGTGAAGAGGTTGTGCGGCGCCCGCTTGTCGGACGAACGGTAGTAGCCGCCGTTCGGACCCGCCTCACGCACGCTCATGTTCACCAGATCGGACTTGTTGATGAGACTCGTCACGGTGTCGTTGCCACCACTCCACACCAACAACGGGCGGTCGAGGCTGGTGCCGAGACTGATGTCCTGCGTACGGCCCGAACGGATGGGGCCGACCGGATCGGCGCCCTGAGAGTGGAACACCGCGGCGAATCGCGTCCACGATTCGACGTTCTCCTCGTACACGATGTCGGCTGCGACCAGACCCGACTGCGGCCACGCGCCGGGGGCATTGTCGATCTTGGCGATCAGAGCCGGTCGGTCGATCCAGGCCGCGTCGGTGATCGGCAGTCCGGTGAGGGGGAAGCTCGGAAGCTCGACCGGTGCCGTGGTCGTCGTGTCGGGCGTGGTCGAAGCGGTTGGTGATGTGACAGGTGATGTCGATTCGACGACCGAAGACGACGGTGCCGTCTCGGCTGCGACGGTGATGGTCGCACCCTCTCCCCCGCCACACGCGGCCAGAACTGACGAAACCGACACGACGATGGCGACGAGACGAGTGGGCTTCAGGGTCACGGTCGGCTTCATCACAACTCCTTCAGCAGTGCGATGCGTTCGTCGAGGGGTGGATGGGTGTCGAACATTCGATGGAACCACCCCAGGCGACCTTCGTCGCGAACTCCGGACAGTGGTTGCTCGATCCACATGTGCGCGGTCGCCATCGACGCCGAGTGTGTAGCCGTGGTGTCAGCCTTCAACTTCTCGAGCGCCGAGATGAGGCCGGGTGGGTATCGAGTCATCTGACAGGCCGAGATGTCAGCGAGCGTCTCGCGTCGACGACTCACCGCGGCCTGCATCGCCCGCGCGATGAGAGGCGACAGCAACAGCAGAACGAACCCGATCAGGGCCAGAGGATTTCCGGAGTCGTTGCGGTCACCGGCCCGACGGGCGCGACCACCGTTCCACCACATCATGCGAATGGCCAGATCGGTCATGATGGCCACCGTCCCCACGAGTGTCACGGCAATGGTGCTCACGAGAATGTCGTAGTTGCGGATGTGCGACAGCTCGTGTGCGATCACACCTTCCAACTCGACGCGCTTCATCTGGTCGAGGAGACCGGTGGTCACGGCGATCGCCGCGTGGCGCGGATTGCGGCCCGTGGCGAATGCGTTCGGGGCGACGTCTTCGATCACGTAGACACGGGGTTTGGGCAGGCCGCTTGCGATGCAGAGACCTTCGACGAGATTGTGCAGACGCTGGTACGTCTCGGGATCGGCTGGTTTGGCCCGACTCACTGCCAGAGCGATCGAGTCGGACTTCCAGTAGGAACCCCACGCAATTGCCAACGCGATGACAGCCGAGATCAGGAGTGAGAAGGGGCCTCCGCCGGACAGGTAGCCGACAACGGCGCCAATGGCAACGACGAAGAGTACGAAGCCGGCCACGAGAAAGGCCGAGCGGCGCTTGTTGGAACGAATCGCGTCGAACATCGGGTCAGAACGACACGGACGGCGGGGTCTGAGCGGCTTCTTCGGCTTCGAAGAACTCACGACGTGAGAACGTGCCGATCTTGGCCACGATCACGGTCGGGAAGGTGTCGAGTTTGTTGTGATACGAGAGCACGGAGTCGTTGTAGAACTGCCGCGCATAAGCCACTCGGCTCTCGGTGGCCGTGAGCTCTTCTTGCAGGTTCAAGAAGTTCTGGTTGGCCTTCAGATCGGGGTAGGCCTCCGACAGCGCGAACAGACTCTTCAAGGTTCCGGTCACGAGATTGTCGGCGGCTGCCTGCGAATGCGGATCGGACGGTGCGGACATCGCCGCGTTGCGCGCGTTGATCACGGCCTCGAGAGTCTGTCGCTCGTGAGCGGCGTACCCCTTCACGGTCTCGACCAGATTGGGGATCAGATCGAGACGACGCTTCAACTGGACGTCGATCTGCGACCACGCGTTGTCGACGGTGTTCCGAGCCCGAATGAGTCCGTTGTACGTGACCACCACGTACACGAGGAGGAGGGCAACGACGATGAGAACGATGATCCAGGTCACCGGGGCAGTTTACGGCGCAGCCAGGCACTCAGGAGTGCGCCCAGATGACGAATCACGCCGAACACACGGCGCAATTGGAGAAATGTGCTCGGCTCGTCGGCCGGAACCTGCGAAGCGATCACCGACCGATAACGATCGACGTACGCGCGAGCGAGACGATCCATCGAGAACTCACTCGCCCGCTCGAGACCCTTACGTTTCAATTCGTCGGCGAGTCGGTCGTCGGCGAGAACACGGATGAGTGCAGCGGACAATGCGGCATCGTCGTCGGGCTCGACCAGCAAGGCGTTCACTTCGTGCGTGGCGACGTTTCGATAGCCGTCGATCGAACTGGCCACGACCGTCGCTCCGGCCGCCATTCCCTCGAGGAGTACGACACCGAAGCTCTCGCCCCCCAGTGAGGGGGCGCAGAAGACCCGCGCTCGGCTCAGCCGATCGAACTTCTCGGCATCCGTGATACGACCCAACCACGACACGCGGGAGTCGTCACCGTACTCGCGCTTCAAACGAGCGGTTTCGGGGCCGTCCGATGCGATCCAGACCTGAAGGGTCGGATCGTCGATGCGGCGTAGCGAGCGAAGCAACACGTCGAGACCTTTGCGGGGCTCGTGACGACCGAGGAACAGGACGGCCCGCTCGCGACGAACGGCTGAGTCCTCGAATCGATCGAGCTCGACGCCGTTCGCCAGGATCTCGTACTCCTCGCCGAGATAACGCTGGGCGAGATCACGGGCGTCGACGGATACGGCCACACGATGATCGATCGACTCGGCCAAGGATCGGACGACCTTGTTGAGGTACTTGTAACTGGCGCTGTCGCCAGCGGCATGGAACGTGGCCACGATTGGAGCCATGTGCATCATGAGTGCTGTCAGCGTCGGGCCAGGTGACAGCGGCTCGTGCAGATGAAGGACGTCGAATTCCTCGTCACGGAGAACACGTATGGTGCGCAGAGCCGCCGCCGGGTCAGGTGCGATCGGTGCGATCGATCCATTGGCAGCGGTCGGCAAGGAGTCGCCGAGCGGCGTCACGAACGTGTCGGGTGGAGCGCCGTCGCACGGCCCGAGGACGCGCACCTCATGACCAAGTCTCCGCAACGCGCGGGCCAGGCCCAGGACCTGCCCTTGCACTCCCCCGGGCAGAGTGAGCGAATACGGACAGATGATGCCGATGCGAAGGTGTTCGTTCGGCGACATCCCCGTCAAACTACCGAGGTCACCCGTGTCGTACGGTCGGTCCGGACGCGCGGATGTACGGTGACCCCGTGACACTTCCCGCTCTGTCTCTCGTCGCTACACCCACCAAACGCCGTCCCGTGATCGAATTGGCACAGCGCGCCGAACAACTCGGCTTCCCGGCCATCGCATGTCCGTCGCTCGGCAGCGCTCTCGGTCTCTGCGCGAGCCTCGCTCACGAGACCTCGTCGATCCGGTTCTACACCGCGATTCAGGGAATCTACGGTTTGACGGCCCACGAGATGGGTACGTTGGCCAGCCACGTACACGAAACGAGCGGTGGACGATTCGCCCTTGGCCTCGGAGTGAGTCACGAACCGATGGTGAAGCGTCTCGGCGTGCAAGCCGGACGGCCACTGAGCGACATCCGAAACTACGTCGACATCCTT
>Ga0315902_10005089_pt1 | contig 18649 bp, 10 predicted proteins | sample LakEriMetagenome_9_FD_203523 | JGI IMG/M metagenome (GOLD analysis project Ga0315902, IMG submission 203523) | Freshwater fungal communities from buoy surface, Lake Erie, Ohio, United States - Buoy 12 MA117 | ecosystem: Environmental > Aquatic > Freshwater > Lake > Lake biofilm | place: USA... | reverse complement strand
TCTCGCTGCGACGTGCCTCGTAGCCAAGCCAAGATCGCTTCAGGATTGCCAACCGTGGCGCTCAATCCAATACGCTGGACATCGTGACTCGAGTAGCGACGTATCCGCTCCATGACGCTCATAAGGTGAGCACCTCGGTCGCTACCAGCAATCGCGTGCACTTCGTCAATAATCACGAATCTCAGGTCGCTGAACAACTCTTCCGCTGATACCGACTGCGAAACCAACATTACTTCGAGCGACTCGGGGGTAGTCATTAGAAGTTCCGCCGGATCCTTCAGAAACTTCTTCCGCTCGTTGGCCTGCGTGTCGCCATGCCAAACAAACCGCCTGAGCCCGACCATTTCCGTGTACAAATCAAGTCGGTGGGCTTGGTTGTTGAGCAACGCTTTGATTGGAGCAATGTAAATCGCGCCAACACCCTGGATAACCTGGCGTTCAACGAGCTTCGAAAGAGTCGGAAATATGGATGCCTCGGTTTTCCCTCCCGCTGTAGGAGCAAGGACTACGGCATTCTTGCCAGCCAGTATTGCTTGGCCGGCTAACTCCTGCACAGGACGTAGGCTAGTCCAACCAAGTCGAGCGACGATGGCTTCCTGTAGTCTCGGTTCAAACGAAGCAAAAACGCTCACCAAGTATCCTCCGCAACGGCCAACGAATCGTCGTCGTCAATGAGTTTTGGTGAGCCAGTTATTACATATTGCTCTTCTGCCGTCAGCTCTTGTGGCTCAAATCCGTATTCCGTTATAGGATTATAGTCGTCGTTCTCGTCAACCAGATCTAGTTGGGTTACGAACTGTCGAAGAAACTGTCGAGGTACGACGCCGACGTCACCTTTGAACCCCCTGGTGACTTCGGCGACCAAGCGATCGATGAATTCGACGCTCACTTTTGATTCAATATTTATTCGATCCCTGGCTGGGTACAACTCCCGAAGCTTGATAGCAACGCTGCGAAGCCTAGCTTCGTCAAATGGCGTCAGTTCGAGCTGAGCTTGGCGAAGGCTTGCGAACCGCCCTTGCTTCATGAACCTGATTCTCTCATCAAGTGGAGCTAGACCAGCGACGCCCTGACGTGTGTCAAAAAACTCTGGAGTTCCGGTGAAAACCCAGAGCAAACCAGGATAGGATCCGGCAGCATCAGCAATCTGTCGGATTCCATTAAGAGATTTATGGCGGGAATCCTTTCGCATGCGGAGGATGGTTTCGGCTTCGTCAATTGCAATCGTTAGGCCTTTGTAGCCCGCTGCCTTAACGATAGCCAGAACACCACGCAGATAATCTAGCGCATCGCGACTGGTTATATCACCTTTGATTCCAGCGAGCTTCTTCGCGTTTGCAGCCACGTTACCGCTTCCGCAAAGCCAGGAAATCAGCGAGCCTGCATCAGCTAGATTACCTTGTTGCTTCAAATCGAAGATAGTTTGGATGACTCGCACGAAATCCTGCGGCGCTTTGCCTCCAGTCAGAACGGCCAAATCCTCGTCAATGCGTTTGCGGACCTTCTGATCGAAATCCTCCGCTTCCTCGTCTTCTCCGCCATCAATCAATGCTTCCTCCACTTTTGCAATCCAGCGGTCGAGAATGTCGCCCATCGCACCTCTAGGACAGACGTTGGTTCCGAGTTCGATCATCACTTTGCGGTACACATCATCAAAACGATGGAAACGAAGATCATTGTCAGATACGACAACGAAGCTGGTCACAAAACCTTTCTCCTGAGCATCCAAAAGGGTGAGCCTTGCCATAAAGGTCTTACCGCAACCATATCCGCCGCGAAGAAACTTGATCGTCCCCTCGTCATTTTGAGCAAGCTCTAGCTGGCGATCCATTTCGCCACGGAGTTTTTCAATCCCGACTGCGAATGCGTCGATCCCGCGTTCGGGTACCAACCCCTTACGCAGAGATTCAAAAATGTGCTGTATGTCCCTGTGAGTCATCGTTGTCATGATTAATCCGAATCCTTTGTTCTCTTTTATTCAGTCCGTTGCTCGCGGACGTATCGCTTGATATTGCCGACGACATCGATCCTCACTTCAAAAGGCGCACGAGCCGCATGGGATTCGAATTGGGTAGCAAAGCGACGCGCCTTGCGAGGGCCTCCAAGTAGGTTTTGCGCCTCTTCGTCTGTCACAGTACCGTGTTTTTCAAGGTGATGGAAGAACCTCCTTACACCTTCATCGTCAAATTTGTTGACCCAGGAATCCGCAGCAATTTCAACTGAGGCGGAGCCCTTTGTGCCGTCAGGCTTGTGCGATGGCGACGAGTGACCGACGACGGTCACTGTGAAGCGATCCTCAACGACTAAGGGACACACATCGGCTTGGGCTGCGGGATGATAGAACTCGATGCGGGACCGTGTATCCTTGTTACCCAGGAGCCTAAAAAATACCTCAAACGGCGAACCAACTTTCGCCAACAGGGTTCGCGACTTCAGCTCTGTCCCCTCACCTCGAACTTGACAAAGTTCGAGAGTCACATCGGTTTCTTCAACAACTCTCAATCCTACCTCAACCTGAATGTCTTCCTCGAAACCTAAACCGTTGTGCTCACTGTCAAGCTTCAGAGTTGCACTAATACAGTGCCAGCCACCAACCGGATCCAGTCGATTTACATTTGTGAATTTAAACTTGAGATTTTGTCCTCCAGGGACGGTACGGTGGCTGATGGTGATAACAGGTATCAATCGTTCTTGCAATGAATTGCCACCATGTAAGAAGTTCAGAGACTTATCCCCAATGTCGAACGCCGCTGTTGTCTCTGGAAACATAAGGTGTTCTTCGTAACCTTCGTATCCGAGATCTTTAAGAGACACATGCTGCTCGCCATTATGCTCTGCCGATGGCGGACGCAGGATATGCCGTCGACTCGGATCGACCTTGCGCCCGTGCGATTGGACTGTACCAATACCATCCTTAATCAGAAAACCATGGTCGGCAGTTATTACAAACTGCTTAATCCCTGCTTCTCGCAGCAACTGCCAGCCTGCGCGTATATTCTGCATCGCATAGTCGAAGACGATGGGCCCAAGATCCTTCTCCCCGGCGTCGTCGATTTCTCTACTGTGAACGTATACGATCTTTGCTCCGGCAATCTTGCGACGGAGTTGCTTTGAATCCAGTCCGCCTATCTCTTCCAAAGTAAGAAGGGGACATGTCCGACCGCCAATGCGTTCGTGCATAGCACGTTTTCGGCTATCCGGATCCTTTACTAGGAATTGACCTGTGTGAAATCCTTGAATCTCAGACCCACTGATGCTTGGGCGCAATTTTCCGCCATGACCTACCGGAGCAAGCGCATTCATCCCGACTGAGGTAATGGTTGGCAATTCGGCGAGTCGGCCATTCAAGTGCGCTGTCGTCCCACGTGAAGACTCGATTTCGCCAAACAGCTCGGCAGCCATTTCGAATCGAAATGCGTCAATTGCAAAAATAGCGACACTATCGTCGCCTTGGCAAAGCGGCACTACAACCTGATCAAAAAATTCTCGTTGCTGGTACTTGGCAGGAGGTAAGAAACCGTGGGACTTGCAAAACCGACTAAACTCTAAAGCCCATGCATCTGCCCAATTTCGCCAAATCTCGCGTACGCGATTTAGTCGTTCTCGGACTTGGTCGAATTTTGGGAGGCTTGGATACAGTAAGGCTCGTCGCTGCTGTTCCAGGTGCCGATGAGCGCGGTCGACAGCGGCTCCTCGGGAAATATAAGCGTCGATAACGTCTTCGTGGCTATGAAGGGGGCCAATCGATAAACCCGCATCACCGATCGCACAACCGAGCTTCCCGGCTGATAGCAACAACTGCCACACACTGCGTCGTTCCGGCTGGTCATGCAGCCAGAATGATTTGCCTTCGATGCGTCTTTCCGCCCATTCGGCAGCTTGCTTCCACTGCTCTTTTTCTAGAGCTGCCAAAGTTCCCTCAAGGATGCGCTCTTCCTCGAATCGGAATGTATCGATCGTTCCAAGGTCTTCCGCCGTGGCGCATTCCCGCTCGGCGTCCAAAAAATTCTCGATTTCGTCCGCTGCGTTTGCGTAAAACTTCGGGTGCCTTTCACGAAGGTGATCAAGGAGTTCGCAACAGGCATCCTTGAGTGGTTTTGCAAGGTTTACTGCCGCTGACAAGCGAGCATCGTTCGGTTTGCGTTTCAGGTCATGAACGTATTCAACAGCCATTGCCCATCCAGCAATAGCTATCGCGGTGTCGTCGATTCGAAGCGAGTCGTTTTTGCCGAGCAATTCAATTCGCCATACATCTGGCATTCCTAGCATAGCAGCCACGCGATTCCAGATTGGCCCTGCTGACTGACCTCCATTTACTCTCGCAGCGATCGAACCGGGTTCGCGAGTCGCGCTTGTGAGATCATCAAGAAGAGCACGCGGAGTCATTGCCTGCAACTCCGTCAACATCGAACTGCCACCACTTCTCAGGATGTCGGCAAGCCACTCGTCCGCATCAGCGAGCGTCGGTTCGCCAGCCGATAGAAATGTTCGAATCTGCTCTGGTGGTACACGGCCTGTTGCTGAATCAGTGACAAGCGTCGACAACCGTTTCTCAAATCGCGTACCAGCCAAATACAGCTCAAGCATCGGCGTCTGCCTAATACTGTCGTTGTTGTAGCCTGGCATGTGGACCAGAAGTGGATGCCGACTAGAGCCGCTGCTGAGCAACTGTAGATCGAAAATCAACTGAAGATGGCTACCTCGAAAGGCTTTGACGGCATAGGGTAAATCACCGGCAAGATGCAGTTCCATCAAGGAATCGACAAAGTTGGTAAATGCCCCGCTTGCGTCTAGCCAAACAACAATCTCTTTGCGCAGAATCAAAGCGCGAATTTCAGATTCGAGCGATTTAGAGACGATGCCTGAAATAGGAGCTATTTTGGAATTTTGCATCATAAGTCTTTAATAGCCTCCTCCCATCCATCCAAGTACCCATCTGAGCCACCTTTACCTTCGAGCATCCGTCGGCGTCCCGTTTCCTTCTGGGGAGTCCCCTCGATCAATTTGGCACGAGCTTCCGATTCATCAGGTGCGATCAAACGAAAACCATACTCTTGCTTCTTGATGATTCGAGTCTCCATGTCCCAGCACGCCTCAGGTTCAGTCGACCAAAGGCCTGGTTCAATGATGGTCAGTTCTTCAACGATCTTCCCCGGTGCATCCTTGCGGCGACGAAGTGCTTCTTTCTCGATAGTAGCAATCGCATCTAACGCATGATCGCGTAAGTAGGCCTTTCGATGCTCGACATCGCCTCCGTCCCCTCGGTAAGACGCTTCCTCGATCCTGAAATCCGGACCGATTTCATTTTGTAACCGCAGCTCCCAGGCCCAAGCTTTGGCTGGGTGGTACTTCCAGAAACAACCGTGCGCGACGCCAAGCGACGGATCCTTTTGACACTTGTCATCAACTCGCTTTGGGAAGTATCGCATCGCTAAATGCGACCAGTCGTAATCCTTGTTGCCCTTGGAACTAGCAACCGCCAGTTCCTTCCACCACTTCTTGGGATCCTTCCACTGCGGTTCGAGCAGAGGCCAAAGGGCTGCACTATTGATCATTACTCCATCATCAAGATTTGGATCGTAGCGTGCATCGACCTCGCGTTTCGGACATTTGTCGTCTGTGGGTGGTGGACCTTTTTCCGCGCATTCCTTGACTAGAGCGATGAATTCGTCCAGTTCCTCTTTCCATTTTTGAACTTGTAGGAACCGAGCATCCGATCCTTTTGCGCCCTCAGCACGAGCTTTGCGGAGATCCTCTAGTTCACCATCGATTCGGGGCAATGCAGTTCCAAGCAAGTGATCGGCTAAGAGCGAACGTAAGGTGTTTTCGTTCCAGCGATGGATGTTGATCCATGCAACGAAGGTCTTGCTCTTCGATGAGAGTGGCCAATGAATAGGCCTGTTTTCGTACATGTCCTTATGTACACTTCGAAAGAACTCAGCACTAAGCCAATGTCTTAACGATTTGTTTGTGTCGATAGTAGCCGAATTCGCTACCCACGACGAATGCAAAACTTCGACAGCTGGGTGACCGAGACTGTCGCGCAGATCATTCTCGTCAAGCGAGCTATCAAGAAATATGATTCCATTTGGCAGTGAATCAGAGACCGCTTCGCATGCTGAGTCGACAACTCCCATCCCATTACTGGTAAATCGGCCTATTGCAACTCCAAACGAATAACTTACCCAGTCGGATGAAGAGCTTGCAACGTAGTCACCATCGAAAGAAACATACTCGGCGTCACTATTGACTGCGAGATCAGCCCATTTCGTTGCAGCTTCCCATCGACTCCGACCGGGAAATTTGAAATCAACGGAACACTCTCTCGCTGACTCATGCGTGAAAAACTCTGTCTTCAATCGCTGAAATATTCTATTGCAATTCGGTATGTTGAAGAGGGGAATCCTATCGATATCGCCTGGCTGGACATTTATTGTAGGGTTTACAGCTTGGACAAAATCCTTTGTAGTCTCTGTGTTGAGCATACAAAGAGTTTCATGTACCAACTCAGGGAAGACACATGGAGATGCACAGTCGAAAATGCTTCGATACAAAACAGTCCTTGCACAGAAGTTTGAACCTATCTTTGGGAGGGCGATTAACGGCTGGAAATAGAACTCCGTACTTTGAGGATATGCGCCATAAGCTTGGTCGAGAGTCACGCAAATCTCAAGTCCATTATTCCTCCAATCAATTACGTGAGTAAGATTATCTATCCAACCGCGACCCGCAGCTCCCATCAAATGTGGGACAAAATGAATACCTCGCAAGCCAGGAAATTCTCGATCTATCGGGACTTTGAGAACGTCATAAGGCTTGACTTCCCAAACATAACGTATGAATCGTCTGTTGTCTGACGTTCGAAGGCCGATCCGCGATTCCATTTGATCGCTCAACTTGGGCGCTTTCTCATAAAGCTTTATGAACGCTTCAGGCCACCAGTAAACTAAGGGCCATTCCGGAACGACATTCAAAGCTGCTGGATCGAAGTCGTGACGACCGATCTGGCAAAGAGTCGCAGCACGTTTACGCTGGGTTCGCTCGCTATCGCGAGAGCGATCACTTTGCGGCGTTGGACAAATAGCCCAACTGGTGCCCTGAACAGAACCTTTCGTAAAGATACTCACAGCAACGGATACAACTTCATCAAGGGTATCCTCGAATGCACCTCGATCAAAGTCTCCTAACGCTTGTAATTTATGGCACCTCAATAAATGCTCGCGCAGCTCTGAAAACTGCTTGATAAACATCCAGTTCCGCATGGTGAGCATCGACGAAACTCCCCCATTTCGGACGAGCTGTAAGCCTCGCATTAGGAATGCCGCGTAAAGATCCGCCTTGCCAAGATGATAGTGGTTTTCAATGTATTGGGATGATGCTAATTTGCTGGTGCCCTGGTAGGGCGGATTCGCCACGACCAAATCATAGCTGCCCTCCCTGACCAAACGCATGAATCTCACGCCGGCTGCTAGCTGCTTTCCCCGCGTCCGCAGGCCAAGATCCTCACCGCTTGTATGAGACTGGAGAAAACGTTCGAGTCCCTCTAGCAAACTCTGCCGCGTTGCCATTGCGTCAAAATCAATGGTTTGCTGATTCTCGATCGGAGTCCCAAATAGATCCCGTGTGTATTGAACAGGGCGAGTTGCTATCGCCATTTCATGCTTTGTAACGGCTTCATCGACAGCCTTGTCAATCTGCAACAGCGATCCTAAGTGATCCGCTCCTCGAAGCGCTTGAACGATCGTGTCGGTTAACTGGGCCGGCATCCCCGTCTCTTTCTCAACGACTGAGCGCAATTCGACCAATGCAGGGTCATTGTCAGGTAAACTTGCCAACTGGAGATTGGACGCAACGAGGTTCAAGTGCCGTGGATGTGCCTTTTGGCATGTCGTCTGAGCCTTGAGCCAGAGAGCTGCTGCTGCGATTTGTACGGCTCTAGCATCAAGGTCGATGCCGTGTAGATTGTGTTCAAGAATCGACTCTACGATTGCTTTATCCGACCAACGCGCTTCACCCTGTTCCCCGCGATGTAGGGATTCTTCTTTGTAGAGCGAGAATAGTAAGTCAAACGCGACGACCAAGAAATGGCCCGAGCCAACGGCTGGATCGAGGATTTTCAGTTCTCGTACTGTCTCGGGAGCATGTTCTACTGCGTCGTCGGGGATCTCCTGCGGCACGTAGTACGCCCACTGCTTTTCAAGCTCCGTATGCAGAGGCATCAGATCCGTCAGTTCTACTTCACCAGCATCACGCTTGGCTCTCCATTCTATCCGCCGTTGCTCTAACGCGGCCAGTGTGCCGGTAGACTCTGCTAGGGGCTTCCATCCGTACTTTTTGCATATTGCTAACCACATTGGTCCAAGGCTATTTTGCAACAGCCAATCGACCATGTAACGCTCGGTAAACATCTGCGTTTTGCTTGCGATCTCATGCGGCTCGATCTTTCCGCCATCGTTGATCTTGGCATCCAGTGCTTCACGCTCAGGATCGTTCCAGTACTGATAGACCCAACCGAGCGTCATGTCGTCAGTCCAGCAGGTTGCTAATTCGGGATCCGCAAACGCATCGACCACGGCTCGTAGGGTTTTGGTTGGAACAGGAATTAGATCCGGGACACCAGCGTTGCCATAAAGCCCCGGCATATCGATAGCCAAATCGTCGAAAACCATCTGCAACAAGAATGCGTACCCTTCAGATTCCTCGCCGCGAACGATCTCTTGTGCGAAGTAGCGAATCGATTTGTAGGCATCGCTGTTCCATCCCTTGGAAACCAAGTCACCACGACGAAGCCCCATCCCCTCCATCAGCCGGAGAATCAGCATGCGATTGAGCAGTGTGTAGGCAGCCTGCTTCTCAAGATCCCGCCGAAAATCTTCGGCTTTGCGTTTGGTTTTCTTGCCTGCTTCACCACGCACTTGCTCGGCGATCCAATCCTCAATCCGTCGGCGACGCGTCGCATTGGCTTCGCTTAGCTTGGCCTGATCGATTCGGCGAATCGAGTACTTGAACGTCGAGTCATTGGCCGACTTAAAGTCTTCCAGAAGTCGAGCGCGCAAGGCACGGATCGTCTTGGATAATTGCCCCTTGGCTTCTGGTGTCATTACCATCGGTGCTACGCTCAACTTATCCGTATCGTGATGTTGGCTTCTAGTTGATTTAGAAGTTCCTTGCGAATCTCGTCGACCAATTTTTCAACATCGTCTGGAGTAGTGAGAACCCTATTACGATAGTTCAAATTGACCGGTCTGACGATCTTATTGCTCTTCTCGCTCAAAATCTCATCGAGCTTTTGATCCGCAGCGGCTTCGCAGCGTTGTAGTCGGACCTGAAAGGCATCCTTGAGTTCAATCAATGGTGGGAATAGAGCGTCTGCGGTTGTGTTGGTTTCGGCGCTTTGGAACTCTCGTAGCACTGCTTCTGATTGCTCAGCTGTTAGTGTGCTGTAGCCAGATCGTTTCTTGACTCGTCCGCGTGCTATCTCAGTCTGTTGCTCTTGCCAACCCAGAAGTTCGGATCGTTTTCTTTGGTATGTATCCTCGACCGTTGAGATGTCGCCGTCAATGTCCCCAATGTCGAGCCAGGGACGCTCGGTTTTCAGGTGCGTTCGAATCGTATCTACAGCGGCGATGAATACTGGGTCGTCGAACTCAATCGATTTCAGTTGCTTAGCTTGGAATTCTAATACGCTACTGGCATCGTTCACCTTTTTGACTAAACCGTCTTGAAGCTCGGACGAGTACAGCTTTAAGAGTCGGATCCCGTCACGCAAGGAATCCAGATTTTTCATCACCTGTTGTACGGTGGGTTTTGACTGACGCACTTTGGCAAGGCATTTCTCGATAGCTGTTTTGAGTAAACCAAACTCTGGAGGGATGGAAACCGGAGTAGGCAATCTCATTTGACCAAGCAGATTCAGAACGTCAAATAACTTTCGATTTAAACCGTGAAAGTGGGTTTCTACGGCATCGGCGATTGCTCCTACCTCTCGACCGATATTTAGATTAAATTCCTCCTCAAAGAACCTGCGTATCTTGTTGATCTGGTTCGGATTGATGTCATTTTCCTCTGCCGGAAAAAAATCTGCGCGACGGAAGTCTCGATCGCTGTTGAATAGATCCTTGGTCCCCACATCGCGGAGCGAGTTAATCTCAGCACCGCCGTCGGACATTTGCACCTTGATCTTGGAGGCTCGTATTAACCCAGCAATGCATGCCTTGATGACTTCAGGGCGGTATCCGTAAGGTGGCCCACCGAAGTGCGTTAACAACGTGGAGCCATTGACCCCGCCATCCCCGCGTATCTTTTCGTTGATACGACTGGGAACGACCCCGCTGCATGTTGGTTCGTAGCGTCCCTCATCCAAATCCAAGATGCCAAGTTCTTCACGCATGAATTTGGCAGAAGGCCCAATAAGATCCTTTTGAAGTAGTTGCTCGATTTCGGCTGGACTCACTGTAGTACCATCGAAAAGGTTGAAAAGCTCTTTCAGGATCCTTGCTGTAGCGCGGTTCGCAGCGGTCGAAAAAGCATCTCCTTGTTGCTTGGCTTCATACCGCTCACCGCGAAAATAGAACGTTCCAGATTTCCAACAGTCCGCTACTTTAACTTTGAGCTTTCGGAGACCTTCTTCAAGTTTGACTTCTTCTTCGTTTAAGCAGCTTTTCTTCTGTGGATTTAAAGAATTCCGACGCGGCTTATATTTTTTGACCATGCGTTCGGATTTCGCCAGCTCGCTGACTTGCTCCTTGATGGATTCATTCTCGCCGCAGACCCAAATCAATCTATTTCGAAGAGCCGATTCATCACTCTTCTTAATCCAGGCCGACTCGGTCCGATCCTCGGACGGTAGGAATCGAAAGTCGATAGTTACGGATGCGGGATCCCTGGGATCCTGTATTTTAGTGTCCGGTTGCATTGGCCCATCATTGAATAAGCCTGCGAGCGGGAATGGACGGTCACCAAGCTTGGGGCGTTCAACTTCAGCCAATAAATCCTTGAGTGCTTCTAGAACTTGTTCGCTCACCTTGTCTGACGATGCACCGCCGTCTCGACGTTCTCGTTCCCATTCTTCGCCGGCAGAGGACTGGATCTTGTAACCTAATTTGTCGGAATATCCAAGCAGTCCCTGGGAACGAAGCAATTCCAAGGACTCTTTAACTTCAGATACTTGATCGCCTACACCAAAACGATCGTATAAGCATTTTGCGACAAGCTCGGGTGTTGTTGGTTCGGCTTCTTGTATCAATTCCAGCAATGCAACTGCCTTTGCGGCTCGCAGTGCTAGATCGTTCTTGAGTTCTGCGCATTTATTCATGATTCTTGACATGCTAGACTGTGTGTCTGAATCAAGTGCCGTATGTTGGATCTCGTAAATCTGATCAAGACTGACTACTCGTCCAAATTCATCATCGGCTAACTTCAGATCACTGAAGAGGTCGCCGAGCAATTGCAAAAGACCACGAATAGCCTGATCGTCACCTTGAGCTCGTGTTGAACGGGTTCGAAGTGCTGATGTGATTTGCAGTACTAAGTCGATTTGGCCAGGAAGCATCGGGTAGATTTCGATGAATTCGTCTGCCGTTACCTCACTACAGCCATAGGCGTAGAGTTGTAACTCTGGTCGATGCCTATTGAATTCCTCCTTGAGCATGCCGATATGTTCGCTTTTCTTTTGCAGCAATCGTCGATGCACGACATCCCGGATATTTGTGGCTGCAAGGTGAACTCTCAAAGAAGGAGGGAAACGATCGCGGGCCCAAATGAGGTCAGAGTCGTCCGCTCCTTCGTCGAGTTTTTGCTGTCCGAGTGCAAGCATCCAAGCTTTACCTTTGAGCGTTGACCCTAAAGCGGTTGCGAATGCTCGAAGCTTGTCAGTTCGATCCTTGCTATATTGGCTGTATTGGGAAACTTCATCGATTACAAAAAAAACAGTCGCATCCTTCTTTCGGAACTTCACCATGTCGCCGATGTCACGTGTGGCTTCTTCTGCTGACTTTCCTGGAGGGGCTTTGCCTGCATAAGCCATCGACCAAGAAAGAGGCTCAAGATACTTCTTTCGATCCAAATGGAACATCGCTTCAGAGAAGTGCTGGTCGACTAGTGAGCTTTCTTTGAGTCGGGACCAAGGCTTACCGAGTTCCTTCTCGACAATTTCTAAAAATTTCCCGTACAATCCCTCGCGTTCAAGTTTGAGCTCGAACTCAGCAACTACTGGATCTTTGCTACTGTAACCAAGCCGCTGCTGTAATTGTCGAACGGCCACCGAGTGAACATGCTCGTTGTCCCTGGCTAGTGCGCCTACGTCGAATACCACAGAGATAGGGTTGATTTTGCTGCGAAGCTCATTCCATGCATCAATCATCTCTTGCCTACGCTGCGACCTATTGCGAGCAAGCCATGCCTCTGAGAGAGATGTTCCGTCGGGAAGAGATGCCCCATCAAGCGAGAGTCCCAGTAGCTTAGCAAAGCTCGATTTACCCGAACCATAAAAACCCGATATCCAAACGTTTGGAAGATCGGGCCCCCCAGCTTTGTCAAGTTCCCTAGTAATTCCTCGAATCAGCTTGACATACTGCTCGTGAATGCCGCTAGGGACACGCTTGTGGCTTGGATGATCTTCATTCCAACCACCCGTGATGATGTACTCGCCAACTTCGGCTGCGAGCGACTCGGGGGATTGCTGATGAAAATAGATGACCGGCGGAATACTCCGCGTGACGTCTTCGACGAATAGTTCTCGGATTTTCATCTTGGCTTATTACGAATAAATTCTAGGTCGATAATCACTGTCGGCGTTTAAAACTCCCATAAACGAAAGACCTGCTGGGCCTTGTCTTTCGCCAGGATAAAGCAAAACGACCGGTACGTTTTGTGTATTTCCATCCAAATGCTTTAGTAGTGCAGATGAGCGATAAAACGGGTACAAAGCTCCTGCGCGTCCAATCATGGCCACGGTCCGATCGCTCTTGTCCGGGTTTGCCTTAACGAACTCAGAGATGATTTTGCTGCAATCTGCTGCAATTCCATCGGGACCTTCGATCAATGGGCCAACGCGATCCTTCAAGTACTGAATGCCTCGGACGGGATCAATATTAAAGAGAGACTTCTCCATTTTGATCATGCCTTCAGCCCACTCTTCGCCCTGTGCGGCAATCCGATCCAAAAGGAGCTTTTGGAGGTTGATAGAAAGTACATGCCAGCCGTGTTGCCGAAGATCGTCCGTTAGGCGACGAACTTCGTTGCGTAAACTGAACTCTTCTTCGGGATCGTAACAGAGAATGGCAAACCGATAGTTCCGCATCGTGCTAATGCGAGGGCCATCCTTTTGGATCAAGTCGTCGCGTAATGCCTCGACAACATCGGTGAGGGCGGAATGATTGAAGAGTGGCATACTCATATCGAGGCTCCTTCAACTACGGGAGCACCAGCAACCCCGGTTGCATTTGCCCATTCAAGCATGGTTGAGTACCGCCACTCAAAACTGATCAGATCGCCTTGTCGGCAAAAGCCGAGGTGTTCAATCTTACGAAGGCGGCGAATAGCTTCCTCGGAGTCGATCCCAACTGAAGCTAGATACGGATTGCTGATGGCCGTTCCTGTGTAGGAGATTTCTTTCAGTAAGTACATGAGGTAGGTCAAGGCATGGTCGCTCACGCGTGGAAACTTGATGGTCCTTACACTTCGATTCGACGAGATAATCCCTGCCACAAGTGCGCAAGTCAGCATTTTGCTAGCGATTTTTTTTCTCGTTTGAATTTGCCATCTACCGGGCACGGCAACCTCTATCCAACGAGAGGTTAGGTCGCTATCGATGGTACCGCACGGGCCATAGTACCGCTCAACAAGGTACTCGCCGGTGAACTTTCGATAGATTGGATCCACGAGTTGCGTATGCCAATGGCAAATCAAAACGCGGTCGCTGAGTTCCATGGAATGCCACTTTCCGAGAACCTCCAATGCAAATGAAAACTCGTCGTACCGATGCCTCATATCCGCCATGAGCCGTTCAATACGCAGAAACGTCTTGGAGCCAAAGACTGCCTTTTCGAAGGCTTGCTCCTTGGAGATAGGGCCGCCGTTGGCAGCACACGCTCTCCAGTAGGAGCGCGAAGGATCAACTTCAAGTGTGCATTTCATCATTCGGGTATGGGGTTCGGTTGTTTCAGAATACTCCATCACTTCCCTTCCTGCTTGAAGTGCGGCATCGGATAGATATCCGCCAGCGGTGCCAAGCCTGCGACCAGCCGTCCGACCACGGCTTGGATCTCTTCTGGCGGTTGACCTTTGAGCCTTCGTCCCGCAGGAACGGTTGTGGTCGATTCCTTCCCATGCTTTGTAACCCAACTTGTGAATCTTTCTACCGACCATCCCGAAGTAATCATCGAGGCAACATCGGGGAGTACTTCCTCGATCGCTTTAGAATTCTGCTTGAACTGAAGTAGCCGTTCATCAACCTTTTCGTCAATTTCGAACCCTAAAGAGAACAGCGTTAACAAGCGATCCGGATCGTGGTCTTTAGCACGAATAGTTAAGTCGTGGATCTTCGCTGCCTGTCGTACAGATTGGAGCGTCGCCCACCGCCAAGTATTCGGCAGAAGTTCCTTCAGGTCGTATTCAGCTCCTTCATCAACAAGGTTTGTATCCCACCAACCCAAGCGCCGACTCGCGTTGTCATTCGAGGAACCTTTTTCTCCAGCCCATGCGACGATAAGCTGAGCAGACAGCAATGAATCGATGTCTCTTTGACGTATTTGGATATTGCGTATGGTTGTGTTGGCCAAGCTTGCGTCGCTCATCGTAACCTGCTTCCGGGGTGTGTTGACCTAAAAGTGCTGATAGCATACGCTATCTTTGCATGTCCAACAATCACCGCACGCACAAAAGCATCGAAAGGGCATCCATGCGATTTGGAGAGAGAGTTCGGGAACTACGTGTTTTGCGAGGATTTACACAGCAAACCATTGCTGATCGAATGAGCGTTAGCGTGTCGTACATCAGCAAAGTTGAGAACGCGAAACTCCACTTTGGCGACTACCCGTCCGAGAAGTTCATCCACAAACTCGCAGGTGAACTAGAAGCGGATGAAGACGAGCTGTTGTTGCTGGCGGACAAGATTCCGTCTTCAATTCAAATACGAATTCAACAAAGGCCGGACTTATTCAAAAGGCTAGCCAAGATGGATGAAAGCGAACTTGACATGGTTTCAGCGGCGTTGACTGACTGTATTCGAAGAATATAGAGAACCAAAATGGACGCGATACTATCCTCTTTCTGCTTCACAAAGGACTCGCTTGCAGAAAACAACAGCTACTTTCATCGCCTTCCGCCTGTTTGCTTTAAGACTTGGAACAGATTCGTTCCTGATTACTCAATTCTGTTTTTATGTGAAAAGTTTTATTTAGATGGACCTGCGTTAGAGCGTATCGAACGAGAGCCACTCTTTGCCAAGCATCTTGAGCTGGTTAAAGCACTGAGGGATTGTGGACGACTAGAAGTCAGGGACTTCCGTGCAGAAGTTGCGCCGTTCGCGTCGACCATCAGATCACACGTCGATTCAAGACTCGCTCATTTACCGGACTGGAGTGAACCTTTCTCGCAGGTGATCCAAAAATGGGACCGCTTCTACGAACAAGTTGTAGCCAATTACAGTTCAATTTGGACCGAAGAAGAGGCCAAGCGACACAAGGACATCGACTATGACGATGAGCTTCTACTTGATGAGGAAGAGAAATGGCCAGAAGAAAGAAAAATTCTGGCCTCAATGGCAGGCGGAATGTATGAGGGACTCGAACCTGGGCTTATCGAAACGCTGACACGTTGGGATGAAGAAATACCCGACTATTATCGGGACCGCGCTGTCGGAGTGATCTCAAGTTATGTCGAGCATGTCGCAGCCAGTCTTTGCCTTTCAGATGTGCTCAATGCAACTATACATGACTGGGAGGATATTGGGCCCATTTATGAAGCGGTAGTAACGGACACTTTAAGGATCTCTGCGCGGAAGCAATTGAGCCAACAACAACAGGTAAACGCACTAATCAATGTCATGTTTCCCGACTTTGAACCGCGAAACGCGACAGCGTTGGCAAAAGCCTTGGATGACAAAAGAGTCGGAGAGCTTCGAAGTCTTGTAGATGCTTCCCTGCGAGGGGAAGTCGTTTTCAATGTTGAATTCGCCAACGACGTTCTTCGTAAGGTTCTTGAAGCTGGCAAAAAAAGTGAGAAAGCTCGTCGCGTGACGGGGTGGCTCACAAAACCTTTAGGGTTTATTCCCCATGTCGGATTTTTTGTGGAAAGCGCGACTAACTCAGTCGTTGAAAGATTGATCAAGAAGAAGACCCAACAGGAACATTCTTGGTTTTACCTTCTAAGTGAAATCAACTCTTGAAGGTCCGTCAAAACATTGGGCAAAACCTCTTGAAATGCCTGTTGATCTGCTAGGTGTTGTGAAAAGATGGCTTCTACCTTTACATGGCTTGACTATTCGGAGCACGAGCGTCGCAAGATGCTCGATGTCATCGATTTGTTTGGCGAAAAGACAACGCGAGATGAGCTCGGGCTTGGTGGCGTGCGGGATGCATTTGCAGATCTGCTATTCCCGGGGACGACCACGATCCAAACGGTAGCAAAGTACTTTCTGTTCGTTCCATGGATGTATCTGGACCTAGAATGCAAGCAAGTTCCGTCAAGCAAGGTAGCCGAACGATCTCGCAAGTTCGAGATCGACTTGGCAAAAACGCTCGGTGATGCTGACGGAGTCATCGGTAAAAGAGCCAAGGATTCGCTCAAGAGATTGCCGAGCAGTGTGTACTGGCAGGGACTGATGGCTTGGGGCATCCGAGTCTATCCAAAGTCCCAAAGCGAATATCACAAATCGCTCGATCTCCACTATGCCAGACTGAAAAGCCGGGATGCGACTGCCACTGAGTTCGACGGCGAAGGTGTACATGGATCAGCGCTTGCCAATTGGCATCCGAGCATCGTTCAGCCACCAGAGGACTTCCCGAGTGCTGCCACAATGGAGTTGACGCTCGAAGAAGCGAGCTACTTGCGGGAACGCATCTTGACTAACTGCACCGACTCTTTACTAGCTCACCTTCTCAAGAGCAATGTTGACGTTCGCGGCGTTCCATTTGCGTGGGATCTAGAAATTCCACTTCCCGAGTCCTTGTCAAATCCGCTCGGTCACGCTCGGAACTTCTCGGAGGTTATGCACGGAGCGCAGCTGCTCTACAACCTCATCCTTGCGGAACAGAGCAACAATGACGATAGGCAAGACGAGTATCGTGAGCGGATGAATGATTGGTGGGGGATTATTGCGCAAGGCAATGAACGATTTGCGGATTGGAATCTCAAGCAATTCTGGGCGATCGTTTACAAGGTAAACCCTCGAATCAGTGCGCGGGCGAAACAGTTTATCGAGCTGTGGATTGCAACCGTGCAGTCTGCGATATCACTTGTTGGTGTCATGGATAGTTCTTCTGCCAGAGATCTGATTTCACAAAGAGAACACCAGATCAAGGGTTCGCTCGCTCGGACGCGTAACGAACGTGCCAGAAACCTCTGGAGCGGTGCGGCTGGTTCCGAACAATTGGACCTTCGGTGGAGAACAAGCCGGCGGATCATCACGGACATCTTGCGGTTGGAGGTAGGCACCGATGCTCCAGCCAACTGATCGTCGGCTACTGTTCGATGCACTCGCACCACCCTCCGGTTTCAAACTGGATTTTGCAGTCGGCACGACCTACACCTTAGACTTGTTTGCCTTGTTGTCGGCACCGGTCGCATTCGCGTTCTCGGACTGGCAGGACAGAGACGGTCGCCCCACTGGCGACCCATTGGCATTACTGAAGGCAGTGCGTGAGTATGCCGATCGCATCTGCTTGTTTTTTCAGGCCGGCCGTATTCATGTTCCGCAAAACTATCAGCCACTGTTAGCCAGCGTCGAATCTTCATTGGTTGAGACGCTCGCAGCGCGCGGCGGTAGCTTTCACCCCAAGGTCTGGTTCTTGCGATTCGAAAGCGCGAACAGCGAAGTGCTCTATCGCTTTCTGTGCCTAAGCAGAAACATGACGTTCGATCGCGCCTGGGACACGATGCTTTGCCTTGAGGGCCCGCTCACTGATCGAACGAATGCCTTTACGCAAAACCATCAGCTTGGCCGATTCGTGGAGGCCTTACCGAAAATGGCGATTCGTGGCGTTTCGAAGTCATGGAAGAAGCGGATAAACGATTTAGCCTACGAGATCCGGCGCGTCGATTTCGAGCGGCCTGACATGGTAGAGCAATTGCAGTTCTGGCCAATAGGAATCGTCGCTGGTTCTGATCCAGAGAAGGATTGGCCATTTGGAGAGTCGAAAAGAACGCTGGTGATTTCGCCATTCTTGAGCGGTACTGCACTTACGGACCTCGCCTCGACAGGAACGCAAGTTGAACTGGTCTCGCGGGCAGAACAATTGGAGCGAGTGAAGCCGGAAATACTGAAGGCTTATTCGAACGTTTGGATTCTCGACGACAATGCAGAACCGGAGCCAAGCGATGCCGAAGAATTGAACTCTGGGACCAGTGGCGAAAACGAAAGCCCGCAACCTGCGGCACCAGCGTTGGTGGGACTTCACGCGAAGCTCTACGTTTTAGACTACGGGAGGGA
>Ga0315902_10005087_pt1 | contig 18652 bp, 16 predicted proteins | sample LakEriMetagenome_9_FD_203523 | JGI IMG/M metagenome (GOLD analysis project Ga0315902, IMG submission 203523) | Freshwater fungal communities from buoy surface, Lake Erie, Ohio, United States - Buoy 12 MA117 | ecosystem: Environmental > Aquatic > Freshwater > Lake > Lake biofilm | place: USA... | reverse complement strand
TGCCCATGGACGCGCTGGACAGCATGGCGCTGCAGCAGCACATGCGCGACATCGGCCAGCGTTGAGCCTGCGGCCGGCCATGGGACTCTTCGAGCGCTACCTGACCCTCTGGGTGGCCCTGGGCATCGCCGCCGGGATTGGGCTCGGGCTCACCATGCCTGGCCTCTTTCAGGCGGTGGCGGCGCTGGAAGTAGCTCACGTCAACCTGGTGGTGGCGGTGTTCATCTGGATCATGATCTACCCGATGATGGTCCAGATCGACTGGAGCGCGGTGCGCGACGTGGGCCGGCGGCCCCGCGGCCTGGCGCTGACCTTGCTGGTGAACTGGCTCATCAAGCCCTTCACCATGGCCGCTCTTGGGGTGTTGTTCTTCGAGTTTGTCTTCGCGGGATGGGTGTCGCCCGCCGACGCGCAGCAGTACATCGCCGGCATGATCCTGCTGGGCGTGGCGCCCTGCGCGGCCATGGTGTTCGTCTGGAGCCAGCTGGTACGCGGCGACCCGAACTACACCCTGGTGCAGGTGTCAGTGAACGACCTGATCATGGTGGTGGCCTTTGCCCCCATCGCGGCCTTTCTGCTCGGCGTGACCGAGCTCACGGTGCCGTGGACAACCTTGGTGCTGGCCACCGTGCTGTACGTGGTGCTGCCGCTGTTGGCCGGCATGGCCACACGGGCCCTGCTCAAGAAGCGGTCCGAGGCGGCCATCACGGCCTTCACCGCGGCGCTGAAGCCAGCCGCCGTATGTGGCCTGATCGCCACCGTGGTGCTGCTGTTCGGCCTGCAGGCCCCTACCCTGGTGACACAGCCCTTCGTGATCGCGCTCATCGCCGTGCCGCTGGTGCTGCAAAGCTATGGCGTTTTTGCGTTGAGCTGGGTGGGAGCACGCTGGCTCAAGCTGCCGCACGACATCGCCGGACCAGCCTGCCTGATCGGCACCAGCAACTTCTTCGAACTCGCCGTGGCCGTGGCCATCTCTCTGTTCGGCCTGCACTCCGGCGCAGCCCTGGCCACCGTGGTGGGCGTGCTGGTGGAGGTGCCGGTCATGCTGTCGCTGGTGTGGTGGGTGAATCGACGGGTTTCAGATCCAGCGCCCACTCCGTGAAGGCAGTCTCACCGCACCGCCAGCAGCATCAAGCCACAGGGCAGCCGCTCGATGAGCCCGCGCACCACATGGGTCTGCCACCACTGGCGAGACCACGGCGCTTCTGGCCGGTGAGCCACCGCTACCAGGCCCGCTGACTCGCTGCGGGCAATGCGGACCAGTTCGTCTACGCAATCGCCCTCCACGACCAGGGCATCAACCCGAAAGCCATGCGCTTTCAGGATGTCAGCACCTCGCTCCAGCACAAAGCGCACATGCGCCTGTTCGGCTGCGGCGGCCTCCGGAAACGCATCCACGAGCCCCGCCGAATCTTGCTCATTCGATGGCCCCTGCAAGGCCGCCACCAGCACGAAGACGGCGTCAGGCCAGCGGCTCAAGGCCTCGGAATGCATCAGCGCTTGTTGAGCGGACGCCGTGCCGTCATAGACGAGCAGCACGCGCGGTACGTAGCCCTCGGACTCGCCGGGTGTCTTTGGGGTCACGAGCAGCTCCCGCCTGAGGCAAAGGAAGAGGTTCCCGAGAGCGTAGCCCTGACCCGTGAAAGTTTCTTGACCACGCAGGCGGGGGCGCCTGTCGACTTGTCACGCTGCCTTCATGGACCGCACGCATGATCACGAATGGCGACGCGCGGGTCACACGGGCGGGCCGCGCTCAGGGAGCGTCTGGATGCCGGCACACCCATGCCCACCAAGCTGAACGAAGTCTGGAGCACTGCAGACAGTGAAGGTCTGCAGCGCCTGCGGCTGGCCGCCGGCTGGGATACGCCCACCTTGGCGCGGCGTTCCAGCCTGTCGGTGGCCCAGGTGGTGCAGCTGGAAGAGGGCGGAGACTCTCACTTCTACACGCCGGCCATCAAACACCTGGCTGGGCGGCAAGCCATCAAGGCCTTACGGACTTGGGCAGCCAGCCAGACGGCCAGCACGCCCTCGCTCACCAGACTGCCAGAGCCTGACGATTCCGCTGCGGTTACCCCCCATGCGAAAGAGACCGCTCGATGAGGCCTGAGGCACCCGACGAGCTCGGGTCGCTGCTCATCTTGACGGCGGTGCCCTGCGTGCTGCCCATACCCGGCATCGGTAACGTGATGGGGCTGGGGATGATGGGGCTGGCTTGGGCCATTTGGCGGGGCGACTCCACGTTGGGACTGCTGGGCCGCACCCGCACTTCACCTCTGAACGCGCAACGCCGGCGACAGATCAGGCTTGGCATACGCCGGGTGCACCGGCTGGCGGCTCCCTGGTGCCGCCCCAGGTTGCAAAGCCTGGTGAGCTTGGCTCCGCGCTCCTGGCATGCCGCTGCGGCGGCCGCGCTGGTGGCCACCATGGGTGTCTTGATCTTCTTGCCCATCCCCTTGGGGAATGTGCTGCCCGCGGCCTCCATCACTTGCCTGGGCCTGGGTCTGTCGCACCGGGACGGCGTTGCGGCACTCTGGTCGGCGGGCTTGGCCGCTCTGGCGATGGCCTACACCGCAGCGCTGGCCGCGGGGGCTTGGACTTGGGTGATCGACCCGATATGGCAGGCTGTGGGCCTGAGTGGGTGAGCCGGAGCGGACCCAGGCGCTCAGGCCCTTGCCGCAATGAAGTTGCGGCCGCGGGTTGAGCTCATGGCTGCCTGGATGCGCGCTTGCGCATCCAGCACGCCCACTTCAGCAGGGTCAGCGGGCGCTCCCACCGTGGCCAGCCAGGCGCGCAGCCTGGCCACCCCTTCTAAGCGGGCGTTGTCATCATGGTCGAGCTGCTGGGGCCACACCTGCTGCAACAGGTGGTCCACCCGTGCGTCCGTGCCCTGGGCCAGACTCCAGGCCGCGGGTAGCCACAGGGCACAAGCCAGACCATGCGGCACGCCCTGCTCCAGCGTCACGGCGTAGGACAAAGCGTGGGCGAGTGCCGTGCGGGTCTGGGAGAAGGCAATGCCGGCCTGTAAGGAGGCCAGTGACAGGGCCTCGTGCGCGGCCACGTCACCTGGGTCGCCCAGCGCCACGGGCAACCACTTCAACACCTTCTGCGCAGCGGACACGGCCAGCACGTCGCTGAAAGGGTTGGCATGCCGGTTCCACATCGCCTCCAGCGCATGCGAGAGCGCGTCCAGGCCGGTGTCGCGGGTGACCTGCGTGGGGCAGCTGAGCGTCAACAGCGGGTCCACGAAGGCTTTCTCGGCAAAACCGAAAGGCTCATCGAAGGACCGCTTCTGGGCCGGTGCGGAGTCGGTGTCCCACACCGTGGCCCAGCGCGTGACCTCGCTGCCCGTGCCGGCCGTGGTGGGCACCATCCACAGTGGGGCCAAGTCCAGGTCAGGCCAAGGAGCCTGCCCACGCAGGGCAGCCGCCACGGGCTCAAACCCCGCGGGGTGGGTGGGCCCGCCACGGCCCATCAATTGGTCAGACAGCCCGCCCGGTGCAGCCACGGGGCGGCAGCGCAGCACCTTGGCCACGTCCAGCGTGGTGCCGCCGCCAAGGCCAATGAGCACGGTGTCGGGCCGCTCGGCCAGCACCGACCACACACGCCCGGAGAGCTCGCGGCAACGTGCCACGCTCGACAAGCCGTCAGGCACCTCCACCCAGTCCCGCAAGCGCGAGCCCAGCGCCTGTGTCCACCGATCGCGCCAGCCCAGGGCCGTGGCGGGCTGAAAGGCCATCACCACTGCAGCTCGTTCACCCAAATCGCGGGGCACGGCATCCGCGCAGCCGGCGCCAAAGCGCACGTCCACCGGCATGCGCCAATCAAACACAGCGACCGTCATCAGATGAAGCGCCGACGCAGCCGTGCCGACAACAGGTCAATGAGGCTGACGCTGACCACCAGGATGATGAGCACGGCACAGGTCTGCGCGTACTGGAATCCGCGGATCACCTCGAAAAGCACCACCCCGATGCCGCCCGCGCCCACCATGCCGACCACGGAAGCGGAGCGCACGTTGGACTCGAAGCGATACAGCGTGAAGGACACCCACAGCGGGAGCACCTGCGGGATGACGCCGTAGACGATCTCCACCAAGGGGTGGGCGCCAGTGGCGCGTATGCCTTCGACGGGGCGAGGGTCGATGGACTCCACCGCCTCGGAGAACAGCTTGGCCAGGGTGCCGGTGGTGTGGACGAACAAGGCCAAGACCCCGGCGAACGGGCCCAGCCCCACCGCCACGATGAACAGCAGCGCAAACACCATCTCATTGATGGCGCGGCAGGCGTCCATGAGTCGCCGCACAGGCTGATGAATCCACGCCGGCGCCACGTTGGCGGACGCCGCCAACCCCAAGGGCACCGCCGCCAGCACGGCCAGCAAGGTGCCCCACACGGCGATGTGGATGGTGACCACCATCTCGCTCAGGTAGATGCGCCAGTCCCTGAAATCTGGGGGGAAGAAATCGCTGAGGTAGGTGGCGATGTTGCCGGCGTCGCGCACGAGATCCAGGGGCCGGATCTCGGCCCCCTTCCACGCCCAGCCCAGGAAAGCCAGCGCTGCGGCCCAGCCGGCGTAGTACAGCCAGCCCGGGCGCTGCGCCGCCGCACGTTCTTGCAGAACGCGCAGGGACTGCAGCGAAGGCGCGGTTTCCTGGGGGAGGGCGGTTGCGACCGTCATGGCTTCACTTCTTGAGCGCTGCCAGCTTGCGGTCGATCTCGGCGATCAGCTTGGCCTTTTCGTCGGCGCTGAGCTTGGCATCTGCCTCGGCACGGCTGCGGTCACGGAACAGCTCCAGCTCGCGGATGGGGATGAGCTGGTCGTTGTTGGAGGGACGGAATCCGTCGTAGCTGTAAATGTTGTTCAGGATCTTCTTTTCCTGAGGGTCGCTCTTGGCATAGTTCAGGACGAAAGTGCGAACCTTCTCCTTGACGGCGGGGTCCAGATCCTTGCGCCAGACAAAGGGGTCGCTGGGAATGAGCGGGCTCTTCCAGATCACGCGGACCTGCTTGAACAGGTCAGGACGTGTCTTCTCGAGCTTGTCCATCTCTTCCGTGTTGTTGGCCGCCACGTCGATTTGCTTGGCCAACACAGCCTGCATGTTCACGCCATGGCTGGCACCGCGGATGGTCTTGAACGCCGTGCGGTGGTCGACCTTGTTCTGTGCGAACACGTAAAAGCTAGGTACCAGGAAACCGGAGGTGGAGTTCGGGTCGCCAATGCCGAAGTTGATGTTCTTGGAGTTCTTGAACACGTCGTCCAGCGTCTTGTAGGGCGAGTCCACATGCGTGATGAGCAGAGAGTGGTAGCCGTAGCTGCCATCGACAAACCGCACCTGCGCAAAGATCTCGCCGTTGGCGCGGTCTACCGCTTCCATGGCGGCCTTGTTGCCGTACCAGGCGACCTGCACCTTGTTGAAGCGCATGGCCTCGATCACACCGGCGTAATCGGGGGCGTAGAAGGACTTCACCGTCAGGCCGGTCTTCTTCTCCATGTCGCGGAAGAAGGGCTCCCAGCGCTCGCGCTGCACGTTGGCGGCGTCGGTGGCGATGATGCCGAAGTTGATCTCCTGGGCCTGGATGGCCCAGGCGGCGGCACTCAGGGACAAGGCAGCCAGTGATTGAAGAAGACGTCGGGACATATCAGGACTCCTCAAGAACAAACAGCAAGGGGAAAGGACTCAAGCGGCCCGCGCCTCGGGAAACAGCTCCGGTTGCACGGGCAGGCCGGCGGATTCAGACGGCGCAGAAAGAGGCGAAGAGACCGGCACTGAAAGCTGTGCGGGCAGCGGCATCGGCTCATCGATGAGCTCGTCTGCGGCGGTGCCGTAAAGGTCACGCAAGAAGGCAGGGGTCAAGGCGGAGGTGGGGCCGTCGAAGACCAGTTCACCCTGGCGCAGCGCAATGACGCGCTCACAGTAGCGCCGGGCCAGCGCCACGTGGTGCAGGCTGATCAAGAGGGTCATGCGGCGCGTCTGGTTCAACTCCAGCAGCAAGTCCATCACGCGGCGCGTGGACTCCGGGTCCAGCGAGGCCACCGGCTCATCGGCCAGGAGCAAGCGCGCGCCCTGCACCAGGCAGCGGGCCACGGCAGCACGCTGCTGCTGACCTCCAGACAGGGTGGAAGAGCGCTGGAAGGCCTGCTCTGACAGGCCTACCGCAGCCAGAACATCCAGGGCTCGGGCTTGATCGTCCAAGCGGAAGCGGCCCAGGAGCGACCGCCACAGAGGCGTCTCGGCGGCCACGCCCGTGAGCACGTTGGTCAACAGCGGCAGACGCCCCGCGAGGTTGAACTGCTGGAAGATGATGCCGATGCCGTGGCGCATCTCCCGCACCTTCGGGTCGAGCCGGCCTGCCTCCTGCAGGCACTGCCCGTGCACCTCCACGCGCCCAGAACCCGCATCAAGGGTCTCCAGGCCGCAGAGTGCGCGCAGCAACGTGGACTTGCCCGAACCGGAGGCGCCAAGGAGCGCTACGCGCTCACCGGGCTGCACCGAAAAGGACACCGAGGCCAGTGCGCGGCGCGGCCCACTCTCGGTGCTGAAGGTCTTGGAGGCGTCCCGGAGGCAGACGGACGGGAACTCTTGCGTAGACATGCCCCACAGCGTAGGGGCCCGATGTGACGGGCGCGTGACAGTCGACCTTGAACCGTCACAGCGCCCGCTTCATGCGGATCAGAACTCGTACTTCAGCGTGACCTGCACCGCCCACTGCGACTCACCGCTGGCCTGGCGGGTGACCAGGTCTTCGGTGCTGCCCAGGCTGTAGACATACTTGCCTGCGGCGTTCAGGCCCGCATAGTTGACGAAGCTGCGGTTTGAAGGGAAACCGATCTCGTCGATACGACCCCACTTCTTGTTGAGCAGGTTGCCGAAGTTCAGGATGTCGAAGCTGACAGACGCGCGATGCTTGCTGGTCAGCGCTGGCAGCTCTTGGGTAACACGCAGGTCGACGTTGTTCACCCAAGGGGCGAAGCTGTTGTTGCGGCCCACGACGCCGCCCTTGGCGGCCGCCAGCGCCGGGTTGGCGTTGACGATGTCCCAGAACTTCGCTTCCTCGGCTGCGCCGCCGCGGAACTCCACCTCGCCAGAGCCCGGTGCGCTGGGGATGTACATCAGGTCATTGCCGCCGACGCCATCACCGTTGAGGTCGTTGATGTAGGTCCAGCTGTAAGGCTTGCCGCGACGGCCTTCGTAGAACACGCCCACCGAGGTCTTCTTGTTCGCAAAGAAGGCCTTGGACCAGGACATGCTGGCGCTGACGCGGTCCTTCATGAGGTAGTTGGAGTTCTGCAAGACCTCTTCATTCGGGTTGAAGATGTTGCGGCCATTGAAGTTGGAGTTGGCCACTGAGGAGGTCAGCGGGCTCACCTCCTTGGCGGCCGTGTAGGTGTAAGCCACGCTCCAGCCGAAGCCGGCCGTCATGGGCTTGCTCAAGGAGAGGGTCACGGCATCACCACCCCCCTGATCCGTCTCCTTGGCCAGCAGCACGTTGTTGAAGGCCCGGTTGCGCAGGGTCTTGGCATCGACTGCCGTGGCACCGGTGCAGGTGCTCGCGGTGGATCCACCTGCCGTCCAGCACGCGGGGTTGAAGCCCTGGGCGTTGTAGAACAACTGCCGGCCATCGCTACCCGTCCTCGTGGCTGCGCCCAGGTTCAGGTGCTGGTAGGTGATGCCGGTGTTCGTCTTTGTGTTCATCCACTCCACCCCAGCGACCAGGCCGCCCACGACGGGCAGCTTGGGCAGCTCGGCTTCCAGCGCAAGATTGGCTTTCCACACCGAGGGCTGCTCAAGCCCAGGGGAGAGGAAGTCCACGTTGGCGGCAGGTGCAGACCCCGTCAAGCCGGGTTGTGACGCCGGGTTGGGGCTGAAGGTGAGCTGGGCTCCGCCGTTGGCCGTACCGCAGGCGCCGTAGGAAGTGCAGCTCAGCACGGCCGTGGCGATACCGGTGTTGGAGAAAGGGTTGGACAGCCAGACGTTGGCCGCAGCGCCCTGGAACAGGCCCACACCACCGCGCAGCTGCATGCGGCGCTCGGCGTTGCCCAGGTTCAGGTTGAAGCCCACACGGGGCTGTACCAGGTTGTTGCCATCCAGCGTCAGGGAATTGTCCAGGCCGTACGCCGCGGCGGCCGCCGCGTTGTACAGCGGCTTGGTGGGCACGCTCTGCTGGTCCACACGCAGGCCCAGCATGACGTTCAGGTTCTTGTTCAACTTCCAGGTGTCCTGGAGAAACACGCCGGTGTTGGCGTAGCTCCAGATCGCGACCGCGTCATTGAGGACCCGGCCCGCTCGCGCCGCCTGCACCGAGTAGCTGGAGGGCTTACCGAGGCGGAAGTTTTCCAGCACGGCGGACTGCACGGTGGCGGCATCGGCGGTGGCGCAGTTGACGGCGCCAAAGCTGTAGGTGCCGTTCTCGCAGCGGAAGGTGTAGTTGCCGTTGGTGTCCTGCAGGAAGGCGTTGTAGACGTCGTTGTCCGAGCGGTCCACGCCAAACTTCAGCTCGTGTGCGCCCAGCGTCCAGTTGGCGCCAAAGTAGGCGTCGGTGGTCTCGGTCTGCAAGATGTTGAAGTGGCGGCTGCGCTCCGTGCCCAGCAGCAGGTTGCGCGTGCCGGTGGCCACGCCCGTGGTGCCAGCGGGCAGCGCGCCGGTGAAGGCCAGGGTGATCTGCGGCAGGGCCACGCCGTTGACGGGTGTGGGGCGGCTGTCGTAGTCGCGTTTGGAAATCTTGGCCTCGGTGCTGAAGGTAGGCGACCAGTCGGCAAACCACTGGCCCACCACGCTTTCCAGCTCCTTGGCCTGGGTGTACCAGTACGAGCTCAGCGACAGGCCCGTGGCGTTGAAGCCCACCAGCAGCGGCTCTGACTGCTCCGTGCGCGTGTAGCGCAGGTTGGCCCGGTGCTTGTCGTTGATGTTCCAGTCCAGCTTGAGCAGCGTGTCCTTCACCGACAAGGCCAGACCCGAGGGCACGGTGGCCGTGCCGGCATCAAACTTCCAGGTGTCCTTGGCGATGGCAATCGCGCTGTCGACGGCCGACTGTGTGATGCCCACGTTGGTGCGGCTGCTGCCCAGGGGGCCGAAGTCCGGGCTGGTGCGTGAGCTGCTGAGCTCCTCGTAGCTGGCAAAGAAGAACAGCTTGTCCTTGAAGATGGGCCCGCCGAGGGTGAAGCCCTTGGTGTCTTCCTTGAACGCGGGGGCGTCGAAGTAGGTACCGGTGGTGCGGTTGAAACGCTGGCCGACCAGTTTGTCGTCGCGAGTGACGTAGTAGACGCTGCCCTTGAATTCGTTGGTACCGCTCTTGGTCACGGCGTTGATGTTGGCCCCGGTGTAGCCCTTTTGCGTGACGTCGTAGTTGCTCAGGTTGACCTGCACCGACTGGATCGCGTCAATGGAGATGGGCTGCTTGGCTGTGGGCAGGTTGTTGGCTTCCAGCCCGAAGGTGTCGTTGACCGTGACGCCGTCGATGGTGATGGAGTTGAAGCGGGTGTTCTGGCCGGCGGCGGAGATCTCGCCACGCTCCTTGTCCGTCTGCGCCAGGCGCGGGTCGGTGCGGGCGTAGTCCTGCAAGTTGCGCTGGATGGAAGCCAGCGACTGCAGCGCAGCGTTGTTCAGGTTGGTGCCGGCACCCATGTTGCCGCTGTTGAACTTGTCGCTCACGGCCGAACCCGTGACGACCACCGTGGTGACCGTGCCCAGTTGCACGTCCAGCTTGGTGGTCTCGGCCAGGGTCAGGAAGACGTTGTCACGCCTTTCGCTGGTGCCGCCCTTGCTCACGGTCACCGTGTAGGGTCCACCCACCCGCAGACCGCGGGCGCCGAAACGGCCGTCGGCATCGGTGGTAGCGGCGCTCACGGTGCGGGATTCCACATGCAGGATGGAGACGGTGGCCCCCGCCAGAGGCTTGCCGTCAGAGCCGGTGACCTGCCCGCCGAGAGCGGCGGTGGTGTTCTGCGCAAGTGCCGGTGCGGCCAACACGATTACGGCAGCCGCGCTCACCGCAGTTCTGGAAAACACATGAAAGAGGGAGTTGGACACGCAAGATCTCCTGAAGTTGAAACTGGTTGCCGTCTTGGGGGCTGTCTGAAAGCAAGAGCCACACCGTCTGGCGCTGGAGCAAGTCACGCGCTCAGCGCACACCGCGACCTGAGCGAAAGGAGACAGGCTAGGCCCCGAATGTGGCAATTCGGTGACGGTGGAGTCCTTTCGTGGGCCTTGGGGCCGTAGCGAGACATACGCCTGCTGCAGGTGTGTAAAGAAAGCGACACCCCGTTCTGTCCGAGCGCCCCAACAGGGTGCGCCGCGAAGAAGACTGCCCGTGCGCCATGCACAGTTGGGGTGGGAGATGTCTCCAGTGAAAGACCTTCCCTAATGGCAATCCCCCAAGCCCAATCGCCCGACTATTGCTATCCTGCCCGCGACCTTTGCAGGCGGTCCTGGTCCGCGGGCGCCGCCTCCACCCACAGCGCCATCTTCTGAGGAGATCTCCATGCACCGCAAGCTTCTGGCATCAGCCTGCTTGGGACTGACCGCCACCGCCGCACTCGCCCAGCCCGCGGTCGTCTATGACATGGGCGGCAAGTTCGACAAGTCCTTCAACCAAGCCGCCTTTGACGGCGCAGAACGCTGGAAGAAGGAAGCGGCCAAGACTTATCTGGAGTTCGAAATCACCAACCCGACGCAGCGTGAGCAGGCCAAGCGCCGCATGGCCGAGCGCGGGGCCAACCCCATCGTGGCCATCGGGTTCTCGCAAGGGTCCTCCCTCGAGAAGGTGGCCAAGGATTTCCCCAAGCTGCAGTTCGCGATCATCGACTCCGTGGTGGCACTGCCCAACGTGCAGAGCATCGTGTTCAAGGAGCATGAGGGCAGCTTTCTCGTGGGCATGATGGCCGCCATGGCCAGCAAGACCGGCAAGGTGGGCTTTGTGGGCGGCATGGACATCCCGCTGATCCGCAAGTTCCAGTGCGGCTACGAGCAGGGTGCGAAGTACGCCAACCCCAAGGCCGAGGTCAGCGCCAACATGACCGGCACCACGCCTTCGGCCTGGAACGACCCGGCGCGCGGCGCCGAGCTGGCCAAGACACAGTTCGCCAGTGGCGTGGACGTGGTGTTCGCCGCCGCGGGGGGCACCGGTATTGGCGTGTACCAGGCCGCCAAGGACGCCGGCAAACTGGCCATTGGCGTGGACAGCAACCAGAACCACCTGCAGCCTGGCACCATGCTCACCTCCATGGTCAAGCGGGTGGACGTGGCGGTCTACAACGCCTTCAAGGGCGTCAAGCCCGGCGTCGTGTCCCTCGGGCTGAAGGAAGGCGGCGTGGACTATGCGATGGACGAGCACAACGCCAAGCTGGTGACGGCCGACATGAAGAAGAAGGTGGACGCCGCCAAGGCCGACATCGTCAGCGGCAAGATCAAGGTCATCGACTTCATGGCGAACAACGCCTGCAAGTGAGACCCTGAGGTGACGTCGCCCGCCGTCCGCATGCGGCGGATCGACAAGCGCTTTGGCACGGTCCACGCCAACCGGGGCGTGGACCTCACTGTGGCTGCGGGCACGGTGCACGGCATCGTTGGCGAGAACGGCGCCGGCAAGAGCACGCTGATGTCGATCCTGTACGGCTTCCATCCCGCCGACAGCGGCGAGATCGAGGTCGAGGGGCGGCCCGTGCGCATCACAGACTCCCGCCAGGCCATCGCCCTGGGCATCGGCATGGTGCACCAGCACTTCATGCTGGTGGAGGACTTCAGCGCGCTGGACAACGTGATGCTGGGCGCCGAGCCGCACTGGCAACTCGGCCCCGCACGCGCCCAGGCCCGCGCCCGGCTCGAGGCGCTGATGCGCGACACGGGGCTCCGGGTGGACCTGGACGCCCCGGTTTCCCGCCTGCCCGTGGGCGAGCGCCAGCGCCTGGAGATCCTCAAGGCGCTGTTCCGCGGCGCGCGCATCCTGATCCTGGACGAGCCTACGGCCGTGCTCACGCCGCAGGAGACGCAGGCCCTCTTTGACACCCTGCGCCAGCTGCGTGCGCAGGGCACCACCGTGCTGCTGATCACGCACAAGCTCAAGGAGGTGCTGGCGCTGTGCGACGCGGTGACGGTGATGCGCGCCGGGCAGGTGGTGCTGGAGCGGCCCATCGCCGAGGTGACGCTGGACTCGCTGGCGCAAGCCATGGTGGGCCGGCCCGTGCAGCTCGGGCGCACGGCGTCCACCCGGTCCGCGGGCGAGCCCTTGCTGCGGGCGGAAGGGCTCACGCTGCGCGACGGCCTGGGCGTGCCCCGGCTGAGCGAGGTGTCGCTGAGCCTGCGCGCCGGCGAGATCGTGGGGGTGGCGGGGGTGTCCGGCAACGGTCAGAGCGAGTTGCTGGACGTCCTGGTCGGCCTGGCCGCACCGCAGGCCGGCACCTTGGAACTGGGCGGACGGCGCTTTGAGCCCACGCATTGGCTGGACCCGACCACCGCCCGCGCACTGCGCCTGGCCCATGTGCCGGAAGATCGCCACCGCCGCGGCCTGGTGCTGCCCTTCGCCGCCTGGGAGTCGGCCGTGCTGGGCTACCAGGGCCTGCGCCGCTACGGCCCCCGCGGCTGGCTGCGCCAGCGCGTGATGAAGGACGACTGTGCGCAGGCCATGGACCGCTACGACGTGCGGCCGCGGGCACCGCTGCTGCGATCCTCCAAGTTCAGCGGCGGCAACCAGCAAAAGCTGGTGCTGGCGCGCGAGGCCGCGCCGGCACCTCAGGTCTTGCTGGTGGGCCAGCCCACGCGTGGGGTGGACATCGGCGCCATCGAGTTCATCCACGCCCGCCTGCGGGAACTGCGCGACGCCGGCGGCGCGGTGCTGCTGGTGTCGTCGGAGCTGGACGAGATCTTGGCGCTGTCAGACCGCGTGCTGGTGATGAACGCCGGCCGCATCAGCGGTGAACTGCCCATCGAGCAATGCAGCGAGGCGGCGCTGGGGCGCCTGATGGGAGGCGTGGCGGGGAGCGCGTCGGGCGAGCAGGCCACTGGCGCGACGCACCGCGCGGCCCCGGGTGCGGCGCAAGAGGTAACCGCATGAGCAGCCCCCAGGAACTGCCGCGCTGGGTGGACCTGCTGGTCGTGCCGCTGCTGAACCTGGCGCTGGCGCTGCTGGTAGCGGGCCTGGTGGTGCTGGCTGCAGGCTTCCAGCCGGGGCAGGTGCTGGCCCTGCTGGTCAAGGGCGCCTTCGGTTCGCAGGCCGGCATCGCCTACACGCTGTACTACGCCACCACCTTTGTCTTCACCGGCCTGGCCGTGGCCGTGGCCTTCCACGGGGGGCTTTTCAACATCGGCGGGGAGGGGCAGGCCATGGTGGGCGGCCTGGGCGTGGGCCTGGCGGCGCTGGCCTGGTCGGCCCATCTGCCGGGATGGGCCATGGTGCCGGTGATGGTGGCCGCAGCCACCTTGTTTGGCATGGCCTGGGCAGCGGTGCCCGCGGCGCTGCAGGCTTGGCGCGGCAGCCACGTGGTCATCACCACCATCATGTTCAACTTCATCGCTTCGGCACTGTTGTCGTACCTGCTGGTGCACGTGCTCAAGGAGCCCGGCAACATGACACCCGAAAGCCGGGCGTTTGCCGAGTCCGCCCGCGTGCCAGGCATGCATGAACTGCTGGGTGCGCTGGGCATCGCATGGCCGCGCACGCCCTTGAACGCAACCGTGGGGCTGGCGGTGATGGCAGCTGTGGGCGTGCACCTGTTGCTGCGTCACACGCGCGCCGGTTACGCCCTGCGAGCGGTGGGCTTCTCGCCCGAGGCGGCACGCTATGCCGGCATGGCGCCGCGGCGCGTGGTGCTGGGCTCCATGGCGTTGTCGGGCGCGCTGGCCGGTCTGGTGGGCGTCAACGAGATCGCCGGCGTGCACGGCCGGCTTCTGCTGGACTTCGTGGCAGGGGCTGGATTTGCCGGCATCGCCGTCAGCCTGATCGGACGCAACCACCCGGTGGGCATCGTGCTGGCCTCGCTGCTGTTTGGCGCGCTTTACCAGGGCGGCGCGGAGCTGGCCTTCGAGATCCCCGGCTTCTCGCGCGACATGGTGTTCATGCTCCAGGGGCTGATCGTGCTGTTTGCCGGCGCCATGGCGCAGGTCAGCGCGGCCTGGCTGGCGCACGGCTGGTGGCACTGGCAGCAGCGCCGCCGTGCCAGCGCCGCCGACGGAGCGCCCGCATGATGGAGCTGATGGACGCCACGCTGCTGGGCTCCCTGGTAGCGAGCACGCTGCGGGTGGCCACGCCACTGATCCTGTGCGCGCTGGCTGGCGTGATGTGCGAGCGCGCCGGTGTGGTGGACCTGGGCCTGGAAGGCAAGATGCTGATGACGGCGTTTATCGCTGCCAGCGTGGGGGCCACAACGGGCTCGGCCGCCCTGGCGCTGGCTGCAGCCCTGGCTGTGGGGGTGGCGCTGTCCATGCTGCACGGCTACGCCTGCGTGAGCCACACGGGGGACCAGGTGGTCATGGGCATGGCCATCACCATGACGGCTGCGGGTTTGACCGTGGTGCTGGCCATCGCCTGGTTCTCGCTCGGTGGGCAGACCCCGCCGCTGCCCGAGAGCGTTCGCTTTGCGCGCCTGTTCGATGGCTGGGCAGACGCCGCCGGGGCGGTGCCAGTCATCGGCGGGGTGCTGCGCTTTGCCGCGCTGGCGCTGCTGGGCCACACCGCCTTCGTCTATGGCGCTTTCGCGCTGGTGGTAGGGACCTGGTGGCTGCTGTACCGCACCCGCTTCGGCCTGCGCCTACGCGCTGCTGGCGAGAACCCGGCCATGCTGGACGCAGCAGGCGTGTCGGTGAGCCGCCTGCGCTACCAGGCCCTGGCGCTGAACGGCGTGCTCGCTGCCCTGGCCGGCGCCTACCTGGTGCTGGCGCAGAACCCGGGCTTCATCCCTCACATGACCGCCGGGCGCGGCTACATGGCGCTGGCTGCGCTGATCTTCGGCAAGTGGCACCCCGTGGGCGCCCTGTGGGCCTGCCTGCTGTTCGGGTTTCTGGATGCCGTGGCCATGCGCCTGCAGGGCGTGTCACTGCCGCCAGCCCTGGGCGACGGCGAAGTCCCAGTGCAGGCCATCCAGGCCCTGCCCTACGTGATGACCGTGGTGCTGCTGGCCGGGTTCATCGGCAGCGCCCGGGCGCCACGCGCGCTGGGAGTGCCTTACGTGAAGGAGCGTTGAGGTGGTCGAAGATCCGATGTGGCTCGCGGCACTGCTGCAGGCCGCGCGTCAGGTGCGCGCTCACGCGCATGCGCCCTACTCGCGCTTTGCAGTAGGCGCGGCAGTGCTGGACGAGCAGGGGCGTGTGCATGCCGGCTGCAACGTGGAGAACGCGGCCTACCCGCAGGGTTGGTGCGCCGAGACCTCGGCCCTGGCGGCGATGGTCTCGGCCGGCGGGCGGCGCGTGGCCGCGGTGGTGGTGGTGGGCGAGGCGGCAGACCCGGTGACGCCTTGCGGCGGCTGCCGCCAGAAGCTGCGCGAGTTTGCCGCCGACGACTGCCCCGTGATCGTGGCCGATGGGCAGCAGGTGCGGGCGCGCTTCACGCTGGGCCAGTTGCTGCCCGTCAGCTTCGGCCCGCAGCATCTGGGCTTTGCGTCCGACCCAAAGGGCAGCCAAAGTACGAACGCCCGCCCTGATTCCACCTCAGACACGGCCCCCGACTTCGCCCCATGAACACGCCCATTCAAGACCTCCCACAAGCCATCCAAGCCTCCTGCGCCCGCCTGAAGGCCACCGGGCGCTCACCGCGCGTGGCCGTCGTGCTCGGCTCGGGGTGGGCGGGGCTGACCACGCAGGTGGCGCAGCCTCTGGAGGTGCCCTACGCCGAGCTGCCAGCCTTTCCCCGGCCCACCGTGGGCGGCCATGCGGCCCGGGTGGTGTTGGGGCGGATGGGTGCGAACGAGGTGGCGCTGCTGGCCGGGCGCCAGCACCCCTACGAGGGCGGCCAGGCTGATGGCATGAACGGGGCGATCCGCACCTTGGCGGCCTGGGGCGTGCAGACCCTCGTGCTGACCAACGCCGCTGGCAGCCTGACGCCTGACCTGCCGCCCGGCGGCCTCATGCTCATCAGCGACCACCTGAACCTGCCGCAACGCTCGCCCCTGTGGCAGGAGCGCGACGACCGGCGATTTGTGGACATGACCGACGCCTACTGCCCGGTGCTGCGCGCCCAAGCCCGCGCCAGCGCCGCCGTGGCTGACGTGCAGTTGCATGAAGGCGTGTACGCCTGGGTGATGGGCCCACAGTTCGAGACTCCGGCGGAGATCCGCATGCTCCGAACTCTGGGCGCGCAGGCCGTGGGCATGAGCACCGTGCCCGAGACCATCGCGGCGCGGCACGCAGGCCTGCGCGTGCTGGGCCTTTCCATGGTGACCAACATGGCCGCCGGTCTGGGCACCGAAGCCCTGAGCCACGCCCAGACCCTGCGCCAGGCGCAGGCCACGAGCGAGCGCGCCTGCGCGGCGTTGGCGGCCATCGTCCAGGGCCTGCCTCTCAAAGATCCCGCCTCTTGAATCCGCCTATTGCCTATTGAATGACCGTTCAGCCCGAGCCCTTCGACAAGCTCAGGCAACCGGTTGACATCCCACAGCGCCGCCACCCATGACACCCCACCTTCAACCAGGCCTCCACGATCTCAGCGACCTGGCCACCAGCGCCCGCCTGGCCCTGGCCTGCCTGGACCTCACGAGCCTGAATGAGGCCGACACCGAGGCCGACATCGCCCGGCTGTGCCAGCGTGCCACGGGGCCCTTCGGCCCAACGGCGGCGGTGTGCGTGTGGCCACGCCTGGCGCCCTTTGCGCGGCGTGAGCTGCCCCCTGAGGTGGCCGTGGCGGCGGTGGCCAACTTCCCCGACGGCAGCGCCGACACGGCGCGCGCCGTGGCTGATGCCCGCGCCATCGTCGATGCAGGCGCACAAGAGGTGGACGTGGTGATCCCCTACCGGCAGCTCGACGCCGCACCAGCCCTCCTGGCCGCCGTGCGCCGCGCTTGCGATGGGCTGGTCCTCAAGGTCATCCTGGAGACAGGCGAACTGGCCGATGCGCAGCAGGTGGCGCTGGCCTGCCGCATCGCCCTGGAGGCCGGAGCGGACTTCCTCAAGACCAGCACCGGCAAGGTGCGCGTCAACGCCACACCGCAGGCCGCGCGTGGCTTGCTGCACGCCATCGCGGCCGACCCCGCCGGCCGTGAACGTGTGGGCTTCAAGCCCGCCGGGGGCATCCGCACCGTGGCTGATGCGCAGTGCTATCTGGCGCTGGTGCGCGAGATCCTGGGCGACACGGCTCTGTCATCGAGGCGTTTCAGAATCGGAGCCAGTGGCTTGCTGGATGACATCGAAACCGTGCTGAGCGGCAGGGCAGGCACCACAGCTGCAGTTTCCGTCCGACCTTCGGCTTACTGAGGGGAGGCGCGGCGCCGCCAAGCAGTCCACTGCGCTCCATCCCACACACCGGGCGTTGGCTCGTCAACGCCACCGCCATCGAAGAGATCACACCCATGCGCACAACACCCATCCGCCGCGTGGCTCCCGTGTGGAGCGCCCTGCTGAGCCTGGCGGTGCTTGCAGGCTGCGCCACCGCACCGGCGCCGTCCTCAGCCCCAGCCGAGCCCGTCACCGTTCGTCTGATCGCCTTCAACGACCTGCACGGCCACCTGGAGGGAACAGGGCTGACCCTGCCCTGGCCGGACCCGTCCGACAAGACCAAAGTGCAGCGCCTGAGTGCAGGCGGAGCCGCCCACCTGGCTGGGTTGATGCAAAGCCTTCGCGCGGGCGCCAAGCACCACATCACCCTCAGCGGCGGCGACATGATCGGCGCCACGCCTCTGGTGTCGGCGCTGTTCTTCCACGAATCCACCGTGGAGGTGGCCACTCGCATGGGCGTGGACATCGGTGTCTTGGGCAACCACGAATTTGACGCCGGCAAGGACGAGCTGCTGCGCATACAGAACGGCGGCTGCGCTGAGAACAAGCCGGAGTCGCCCTTCGTGTCCTGCGCGCTCGGCCGCTACGAGGGCGCGAAGTTTCAGATGTTTGCCGCCAATGTGCGCAAGGCTGACGACAGCACCCTGCTCCCGGCCTCCGTGGTGCGCGAGTTCGGTGGCATCCGCGTGGGCTTCATTGGCGCAGTCACCAAGATCACACCCGGCATCGTTGTGCCCTCCGGTGTGGCGGGGTTGAAATTCCTGGACGAGGCCGCTTCCATCAATGCCGAGGCGGCCCGCCTGAAGGCCCAGGGCGTGCAGGCGCTGGTGGCTGTGATCCACGAGGGCGGTGATACCGGCACGCCAGGCCTGCCCATGGAGTGGAACGACGTGGGCTGCCCCAAGCCGCGGGGAGAGATCTTCGACATCGTGCGCAAGCTGACGCAGGACGTGGACCTCGTGTTCTCGGCCCACACCCATCAGGGCTACCGCTGCCTGGTGGACGGCCGCCCGGTGCTTCAGGCCACCTCTTTCGGCCGCGGCGTGAGCGTGGCCGACATCGTGCTCGACCCCAAGACACGCGACATCGACCGCGCCCGCACCACGCACCGCAACCTGCCCGTGTTCAACGAGCGCAGCGACCCAGCGCTGCGCGAGGCCATCATCGCCGCCGAGCCCGCACCCTGGGCCCAAGCCCTGCGGGAGGCCAAGCCAGTGGTGGCAGTGGCGACACGGGTGG
>Ga0315902_10005082_pt1 | contig 18667 bp, 19 predicted proteins | sample LakEriMetagenome_9_FD_203523 | JGI IMG/M metagenome (GOLD analysis project Ga0315902, IMG submission 203523) | Freshwater fungal communities from buoy surface, Lake Erie, Ohio, United States - Buoy 12 MA117 | ecosystem: Environmental > Aquatic > Freshwater > Lake > Lake biofilm | place: USA... | reverse complement strand
GTGCCATTTCTGGCAGGTTCCGAAGAACCGTCGCTCACTCAAAATACTGACAGGATAAGCTCTTGCGAACTTACCTATATTTCTTTGTGAGCACTTGATTTTTAAAGTATTGCGATGTTGCCGAAGCCCCATCGCCGCACGCCACCAAGCGCCCACACTTATCGGCTGTTAATTTTTAAAGAACTGCAGAATTCGTTGGCTTTCGCCTTGCTCTCTATCGTCTGCAAATCGTTATGTTTGCGACAGCAAAGAAGCGGAATTATGATTTGTTTCGCGATTTCCGTCAAGCCCTTCAGCTTGGCTATTCTCGCTTTGTCATGCTGTCGGATCGCTTTATTCACCGTCAGCAAAGAAGCGAGATTGTGCGCCGCTTCGCAATTTTCGTCAAGCGCGGTATTGACTGCCACTGCAAGTCACCCGGCTGACGAAGCGTTGTGTCCATCAACCGAAGAGCCGGCGATTATGCGGTGTTTCCGACTCGTCGTCAAGCACCTTAGCCAAAATAATTCAACAACTTTCGCTGAGCACGCCGGACGCTTATCCGCCATTGACGCCCCCAGAGCGTCTGATAGCTTTTTGAGAATGTTTTCCGCTGAAGGCGGCCGACATCAGACGTCGCGGAAGTTGGGCGACCGTTTCTCGATAAACGCTTTCATGCCCTCTTTCTGATCCTCTGTTGCAAAGGTACTGTGGAACAGTCGGCGCTCATATTGGACCCCGTCGGTCAGCGACGATTCGTAAGCGCGATTGACCGCTTCTTTGATCATCATCACCGAGGGCAGGGACATGGACGCGATGATGGTCGCCGCTTCCAACGCCACTTCCAGTAGTGCGTCGGCCGGCACAACCCGGGATACCAGTCCGGCACGTTCGGCTTCGGAGGCGTCCATCATTCGGGCTGTCAAGCACATGTCCATGGCCTTGGACTTGGACACCGCACGCGGCAAGCGCTGGGTGCCGCCAGCACCGGGCATCGTGCCCAGTTTGATTTCTGGCTGACCGAATTTCGCCGTCTCGGCCGCAATAATGAAATCACACATCATGGCCAGCTCACAGCCGCCTCCGAGCGCATAGCCCGCCACCGCGGCAATAATGGGCTTGCGCACACGCCGGATCTGCTCCCAGTTGCGGGTAATGTATTCGCCTTTGTACACGTCCATGAAGGTGTACGAAGCCATCGCAGCAATATCGGCACCAGCGGCGAATGCTTTCTCGTTACCAGTAATGACTATGCAAGATATCTGCTCATCTGCATCAAATGCCAGCAGCGCTTCGCCTAGTTCATTCATGAGCTGATCGTTCAGCGCATTGAGTGCCTTGGGACGGTTCAGCCTGATCAAACCTACTTTGGCATGTGTTTCAAGCAGAATGTTTTCGTAAGGCATGCAAAGCTCCTCTTTTCTGTTGGTATCGGGATTTCAAACATGCATTGTAGCTGCACAGCTATTTGCCATTAGTTTGAGATTGATCGAATCTGCTTGACACACGGCGCGGGGGCACTAAGGTATAAAACAAGATGCCTTGATCACCGCATGGAAAACTCTCAAGGCATTGTCTCTCCTGCTTTTTCTTGTGGCCACCTCGTCATGGTTCCATCATGCTCTCGGATATTACTCAGCTCAATGATTCTCATCAGCTGCTGCGTCAGCTGACTCATCAACTACGCAATTGCCGCGACCATGAGGTTGATGCGAGGTATGCGCGGCTGCTCGACTATATGGAACAGGTTTTCCGAACCGAACAGCATCTGATGGAAGAGCATGCATTCCCGGCGACTCAATGTCATCTCGAGCAGCACGCGCGGGTGCTGTGCGCAATGCACAGGGCGCACGCCGCTCTAATGCGTGGTGATCATGCGCTGGGCAGGCACGTGGGCGCGATCCTGCTACCGGGATGGTTCGAACTTCACAATGCCACGGTGGATGCTGCAATGATGCTGTGGACCAGTTGTCGAACAAGCCCTCCTCCACAAGAAGTAAACCATTCGACCTCTTGGCTCGCATCAGAGTCAGAACAACCAGAAGCTCGACCCATACCTCTACCATGGCGCAACCGGGAACGGCGCTCGCAGCCTCGTACCCAATTGCCATGAAATAAACCTCAGTTGGTTTGCAGTGCCAGCGTTCTTGGCAGCAACACCCACATCTGACCGGGCTGCTTCATCCTACCAGCGAGCTCTCCCGCCTCGGCACCAAAGCCCCAAAACAGATCCGCACGCACCGGATTACGAATCGCGCCGCCGGTATCCTGCGCCAGCATCAGACGGCGCAGCGGCTGAGCAGCGTTCGGCTGTGTGGTCGACAGAAATACTGGAGCGCCCAAGCTGACAAACTGCGGATCGACAGCGATCGACCGCTGCGCTGTCAGCGGCACACCAAGCGCGCCCTTGGGACCTTTGGCGGGGTCGGTAATTTTCTCCTCTCGAAAAAAAACGAAGCTGGGGTTCGCATTCAGCAGCTCCTGCCGGCGGGCCGGGTTGGCAGCGACCCATGCCTTGATACCCTGCATGGATGCTTGATCGAGCGTCAGCTCGCCTTTATCCACCAGGTAGCGGCCAATCGAACGATACGGATGTCCATTCTGGTCTGCATAGGCGACTCGCACTGTCTCGCGCGTGCTCTCGATGAACACACGTCCCGAGCCCTGCACTTGCAGGAAGAATGCTTCCACTGCATCATCCACCCACAGCAGCTCCTTGCCGACCAACAAGTTCTGCTGCATCAGTTCGGCCCTGCTGGGATAAGGAACGATCTTGTTAGCCGCAAGACGACCGCGAAGTCGCATGTTCTTCAATTCCGGATACAGTGCTCCGAGATCTATGGTGAGTAAATCCTCGGGTGTCCGGTACAACGCTGTCTGAAAAGGCCCCGATCGCGTGCGCGATCCTTTGAGCAAAGGCTCGTAATAACCCGTGACCATTCCCTGGATACTGCCATCAAGATTGCGCAGCTGATGCGGGATGAACTGTGACTCATAAAACGCACGGACTGATCGTTCGTCACCGGCATTGACCGAAGCTGCCGCAGAACATACCGCAGACCATTCAGCTCGCTTGCTGAGTGCCTCGCAGCTTGCCAGCATCGCCGGCCAGCTTTGCCGCAAATCGTCCTCAGCCCAGCCGGGCAGCTCACTGAAAGTTGCAACACGAAGATAGTCCGCTGGCTTCGCCGTCAATGGTGACGGCGGCTGGGGCGTGGCGGGCGCAGGCACAGGAACGCTGGCGGCAGGCTTGCTTTTGGGCGAAGTAGCACAGCCGGCCATGACAAATAGCGCAACGGTCAGCGCGACGATTACACTAGAGCGTTTTGTGATCGGAAACACGGGCTATGTGGTTGCTATTTCTGGAGGCAGGCCTTGCACTGGGCCTGCTGGTGTTTATTGTCTGGTGGACGATGTTCTCGGATAAAAACGACGACGACCGATGACGCAAGCGAAGGCTAGCGGCCGATTCATCAATGTAGCGTCCGAGGCAACGACAAAATAAATTCCGGGATCGGTGCGCCGAAACGCTCGCCATCCTCGGCCACGCAAAAATATTCACCGCGCATCGTTCCTTGCGGCGTGGCCAGCGAGGTGCCGCTGGTGTACTCGAACTGTTCTCCGGGTTTCAGCAAGGGCTGGTGGCCGACCACGCCCAGCCCCTTCACCTCCTGCACCTGATCGTTCGCATCGGTAATGATCCAGTGCCGGGAGACCAGCTGCGCTGCAACGCTGCCAGTGTTTTTTATAGTGACCGCATAGGCGAACACATAGCGCGAGCGATCCGGATCGGACTGCTCCTCAAGATATCGGGTCTGCACAGTCACAGTCATCTGATACGTAGACATAGGGGCGATGCTCTCTTTTTCGTCTTTTGGCATAACGGCGCTGCGGCTACAACGCACAGCCCGCGATTGCACACGAATTCAGCGCGCCATGCAAGCGGCGTCGGGCACCCGGAGGTAGAATTCCCGCTTCGCCAAGAGGGAATAATCATGCCCAGCTACCGCATCGCACCCAGCATTCTTTCCGCCGACTTTGCTCGCCTTGGGGAAGAAGTTCGCAACGTCGTCGCCGCTGGCGCAGACATCATTCATTTCGATGTGATGGACAATCACTATGTTCCCAATCTGACAATCGGGCCGCTGGTCTGCGAGGCGATTCGTCCGCATGTGCAGGTGCCGATCGATGTCCATCTGATGGTCAAGCCGGTCGACCGCATCATTCCGGACTTCGCCAAAGCCGGTGCCAACATTATCAGCTTCCATCCCGAAGCCTCCGAGCATATCGATCGCACATTGCAACTGATCCGAGACCAGGGCTGCAAGGCCGGACTGGTCTTCAATCCGGCGACCCCACTTCATCATCTCGACCATGTGCTGGACAAGCTTGATCTCATCCTGATCATGTCGGTCAATCCCGGCTTTGGCGGGCAGTCCTTCATCTCAGAGGCACTGAAAAAAATAAGCACGGTTCGCCAACTGATCGATGCCAGCGGGCGCGACATCATGCTCGAAGTCGATGGCGGCGTTAAGGTGGAGAATATCGCCGAGATCGCCAAGGCCGGCGCTGACACCTTCGTCGCCGGCTCCGCCATCTTCGGCAAGCCCGATTACGAGACCGTCATCAATGCGATGCGCAGTGAGTTGGCCACGGTATGAACCCGCCCCTCAAGCCGCTCGTAGGTATACGGGCCGCGATCATCGATCTGGATGGCACGATGGTGGATACCGCGCCGGATTTTCAGCTGGCCATCAATCGCCTGCGTGCCGAGCTGGATCTCGCACCGCTGGAACTGGAAACCATCAAAGAATTTATCGGCAAAGGTTCAGAGAACCTGATGCGCCGCGTGTTGGGTGTCGATTTTGATACGCAAGAGGTCGAACACCGGTTCGAGCATGCGATGCAACGCTATCAGCACCATTATCTTGAGATCAATGGCCTGCATAGCCAGGTCTATCCACAGGTGCATGAAGGGCTGGCGGTCATGCAGGAGCGCGGTCTGTACCTCGCCTGCGTGACCAACAAACCGATCTCCCTTGCGCGTCCGCTGCTGGAGAAGACTGGCTTGCTGGCCTTTTTCAGAGTGATCTACGGTGGCGACTCGCTACCCCGAAAAAAACCCGATCCGCTTCCCATGCTCACCGTCTGCGGTGATTTTGGCATCGCGCCGCATGAGGCTGTCGCCATCGGTGATTCCTCCAATGACGCCGAAGCCGCGCGCGCCGCCGGCTGCCGCAGCCTCACCGTTCCTTATGGCTATAACCACGGTCAGCCTGTTCAGAGCATCACCTCGGATGGTATAGTCGGATCTCTTCGGATTGCGGCGGATCTGATCGCCGCTTGATAACCACCATCATGTTTCTTGTCAAAAAAACTAAGCTGATCCCACCGGGTGCCTTCGAGGCCTGGCTGTGGCGACGCTGGCAAACACATATCGGCTGATATCGCTGGTTGCCGCTGGCTTGTTTGGGCCGGCCGTTTTTTGGACACACCGCCACTGACTTACAATGGCGGCCCGGAGAGGAACATGACTGAACTCGAATTCAAATCACTAGCCGCACAAGGCTATAACCGCATTCCCCTGCTCACCGAAGCGTTCGCAGATCTCGAAACACCGCTCACGCTGTACCTCAAGCTCGCACAGACACAACAACTTGGCAGGAACACCTTCCTTCTAGAATCCGTCGTCGGCGGCGAACGTTTCGGTCGCTACTCTTTCATTGGTCTGCCCGCCAGCACGCTGCTACGTTCCTATGGCAAGCGCACCGAGGTCGTGCGTCACGGCGAGATCGTTGAAACCTCGGACGATAATCCACTTGATTTCATCGCCAATTTCCAGTCGCGCTACAAAGTAGCAATCAGCCCGGGCATGCCACGCTTCTGTGGCGGACTCGCAGGCTATTTCGGTTATGACGCTGTGCGCTACATCGAGCACCGGTTGGAGAACACTGCGCCACCCGATGAGCTTGACTTACCCGATATCCAGTTGCTGCTGACTGAAGAACTGGCGGTCATCGATAATTTGTCCGGAAAACTGTACCTGATCGTCTATGCCGATACGACTCAACCCGAAGCCTTCAGCAAGGCTAAGCAACGTCTGAAAGATTTGCGCGCGATGCTGCGCCGGGCAGTCGATGTGCCTGTCACATCCGCTTCCGTACGCACGGAAGCCATCCGCGATTTCGTCAAAAAAGACTATCTTGCTGCTGTCGCCAAAGCCAAGGAATACATCATGGCCGGTGACTTGATGCAGGTGCAGGTCGGCCAACGCATACGCAAGCCTTATGTGGATTCCCCGCTGTCGCTATACCGTGCGCTGCGCTCACTGAATCCTTCTCCATACATGTACTTCTACAACTTTGGCGACATGCAAATCGTCGGTAGCTCACCTGAGATTTTGGTGCGCAACGAGGGTACGCCTGAGGGTAAGAAAAAAATCACCATCCGGCCTCTGGCTGGCACGCGCCCGCGCGGCGCAACGCCAGAAAAAGACGTGCAACTGGCAGAAGAACTGCTCGCAGATCCCAAAGAGATTGCCGAGCATGTGATGCTGATCGACCTCGCTCGCAATGACATCGGGCGCATCGCCGAGATCGGTAGCGTGAAAGTCACTGACAAATTCGTGATCGAAAAATACTCGCACGTCCAGCACATCGTCTCAAACGTCGAAGGCACGCTGCAATCCGGCATGACCAATCTGGATGTTCTGCGCGCCACTTTTCCGGCAGGCACTCTGTCCGGCGCACCGAAAGTGCGCGCGATGGAGCTGATCGACGAGCTGGAACCCGTCAAACGCGGCATCTACGGCGGCGCCTGTGGCTATCTGTCGTTTGGTGGTGAAATGGATCTGGCCATCGCCATTCGCACTGGCGTGATCAAAGATGGCATGTTGTATGCGCAAGCCGCTGCGGGCATCGTCGCCGACTCGATTCCCGAGATGGAATGGCTTGAGACAGAAAATAAGGCGCGCGCGGTGTTGAGAGCCGCGGAGCAGGTGCAAGACGGTCTCGATGGAGAACTGTGATGGCTGCCAACAGAATCGCGCGACTTATTTCGGTGCAGGCTAACCTGCACGCAGGGCAGGTTAAGCGCAGCGGCTGGAACCAAAATAAGGCGCGCGCGGTATTGAGAGCCGCAGAGCAGGTGCAAGATGGACTGGACGGGGAGATCTGAGATGCTGCTAATGATCGACAACTACGACTCGTTCACCTTCAATCTGGTTCAGTATTTCGGCGAGCTGGGCGAGGAGGTCCGTACCTACCGAAACGACGAGATCACGCTTGAGCAAATAGAAAAGCTCAACCCGGCGCGCATCTGCATCTCGCCCGGCCCCTGCACGCCGCATGAGGCGGGTGTGTCCGTCCCTGTGCTTCAGCATTTCGCCAGCAAGTTACCCATCCTTGGTGTTTGCCTTGGTCATCAGAGTATAGGTGCGGCATTCGGTGGCAAGGTCATACGCGCGAAAGAAGTCATGCATGGCAAGACCTCGCCGATACAGCATACGGGCATCGGCGTGTTCAAAGATCTACCTTCGCCTTACACCATCATCCGCTATCACTCGCTGGCGATCGAGCGCGAATCGCTGCCAGATTGCCTAGAGGTCACTGCATGGACCGATGATGGCGAGATCATGGGTGTACGCCACAAAGAGTATGCGATTGAGGGCGTACAGTTTCACCCTGAATCCATCCTCTCCGAGCATGGCCACGCCTTGCTGAAGAATTTTCTGACGAGTTGATTGCAGAGATCCCCATGACGCTAACACCGCAACAGGCGCTGCTGCGCTGTATCGAGCAACGCGAGATTTTTCACGACGAAATGCTTCATCTGTTCCGCCAGATCATGGGCGGCGAAATGTCACCGGTCATGATCGCCGCGCTGACCATGGGTCTGCGCGTGAAAAAAGAAACGATTGGCGAGATCGCTGCAGCCGCACAGGTGATGCGCGAATTCGCGACCAAGGTCGATGTGCCCGATGCCGATCATCTGGTCGATATCGTTGGTACGGGTGGCGATGGTGCGAATACCTTTAACATCTCTACCGCATCGATGTTTGTGGTCGCGGCGGCCGGTGCGCGCGTCGCCAAACACGGTGGCCGCAGCGTCTCTTCCTCGTCAGGTAGTGCGGACGCGCTGGAAGCGCTGGGCGTGAACATCAACCTCAAGCCCGAACAGGTTGCGCAATCGATCCAAGAAACCGGCGTCGGATTCATGTTTGCACCGAACCATCATGCGGCGATGAAGCATGCGGCGCCGGTGCGCAAAGAGCTGGGCGTGCGCACCATTTTCAACATTCTGGGCCCGCTGACCAATCCGGCCTGTGCGCCGAATATCATGATGGGCGTATTCCATCCAGATCTGGTCGGCATACAGGCACGCGTGCTGAAGCTACTCGGCGCACAACATGCGGTGGTCGTCTGGGCGCGTGACAACATGGATGAGGTATCGCTCGGCGCAGCAACCATGGTGGGCGAACTGGTGAACGGTGAAATCCGCGAGTACGATATCCATCCTGAAGACTTCGGCCTGCAAATGACTTCGAGCCGCAACCTGCGAGTCAACGGCCCGACAGAGTCCGTATCGCGCATCCATGAGGCACTGGACAACCAGACCGGTCCGGCACGTGACATCGTGATACTCAATGCCGGTACCGCCCTGTATGCGTCCGGCGTTGCCAGAGATATCACCGATGGTGTTGACCGTGCCAGAGAAGCGATCGCCTCGGGCAAAGCGCGCGCCAAACTCGATCAGTTCGTTCGCTTTACCCGGCAATTCGCGTGACAGAGAACACCATCAGCAAACCATACCAGCACACATCATCCGCACGCTACCATGTCCGATATCCTGAAAAAAATTCTCGACGTTAAAGCCGATGAAGTCAGCGCAGCAAAAAAACATCAGGACCTGGCCAGCCTGCGGCGTGATGTCGAATCCGATCATGAATCACGCCGCGAGCTGCGAGGCTTTGAAGACAGCCTGTGCAAGATAATCGCTACCAACAAAGCGGGCGTGATCGCTGAAATCAAAAAGGCCTCGCCCTCCAAAGGCGTATTGCGTGAAGATTTTCAGCCAGCCGAGATCGCTGCAAGCTATGCGTCTCATGGCGCAGCGTGTCTATCCGTACTGACCGATGTGAATTTTTTTCAGGGCGCACCTGACTACCTGAAGCAGGCACGTGCCGCCTGTGCGATCCCGGTGCTGCGCAAAGATTTCATGATCGATCCGTATCAGATCTATCAGGCGCGTCATTGGGGCGCAGACTGTGTGCTACTGATTGTCGCCGCGCTTGATCACGGACTGATGCGAGAACTAGAGGCCTGTGCGCATGAGCTGGGTATGGGCGTGCTGGTGGAGGTACATGATGCCGAGGAGCTAGACGTTGCGCTGACCCTGAAGACCGCCATGCTGGGCATTAATAATCGTAATCTGCGCACCTTCGAGACTACGCTGGATACGACCCTTGATCTGCTGCCGAGAATCACTCCCGATAAAATGGTAATCACCGAATCCGGCATTCTCAGCACCGAGGATGTAAGGCGCATGCGCGATGCGGACGTACATGCGTTCCTGGTCGGCGAAGCCTTCATGCGTGCGCCTGAACCGGGCGTTGAACTAGCCCGCTTGTTCGGCTGATATCTACTCATCTCGCGCTGTCAGCGAAAACGCAGCGGATTAAGCCTCGACACCCACTCGCTGCCTATTGGTAGTGGCTCATTGAGCATCAGCGAGGCGAGAAACTCCGAGCACAACGGCGCGCAGGCGATGCCGCGCGATCCATGCCCCACACTGGCATATAAACCTTCAGCGATCTTGCCCACTAGTGGCAGGCGATCCTGAGTTGTTGATCGCCATGAAACACGACCGCTATTCAGCTGTTTTGAAGAATCCACAAATCTCGGTAGTAAACGCTCGAGGCGCTGAGCATTCTCTTTATCGTCAGAGGCTCTTGCCGACACCTCTGCATCATCGTATTGAATCGTCGCCCCTATCGTATGCATGCCGTTCACTGCCGGGGTGATGTAACCATCGCGACAAACGATCATGTTCACCTCGTGGCCTTTGCGTGCTGCCAGCAACGATAACTGACCGCGCGCCTTGTCCACGGCAAGCGGCACGGGACTGAGCACACCAAAAGCATCCGCCAGCACGACGCGTGCCGCGTCTATCTGACTACCATCCGAAAGCTGAAGCTGCCATCCCGCTTCGATTTGCGACAACCGCTCTGCCCGGAGACCGGTCTTGAGCGTAATCAGCGGATGGTCGAGCATTACCTTTACCAATTCTGCAGGTGCGACCCAGGCGGCTTTCGGCAGCAAAAACGCATCAGCAGAGAGCTGCTGGCCACAGAGCGCACTCGCTTGCACAATGTCAATTTCTGCTAGCCAGTCCTTCGGCATGGTTTGCGCGTGCTGTCTGAGCTTTTCATGCCGACGCTGATCGCGGGTGATGCGCAGCGCACCGCAGAATGCGTGGGGTACCTGACGACCATACAAGGCTAGCCACTGCGCAAGCCAGATCACACCTGCCGCAGAAAAGGCCGCGATGGGATTCTCATCACCCCCCGGTTCCGGTCTCACTACCGCTACCGGATTGCCCGAAGCGCCAGTTGCGGGGCGTTGTTGCTCGATCACCGTTACCGACAGCCCCCGAGCCACCAGTTGGCGAGCGATGCTGGCGCCGGCGATGCCCGCACCGATGACGATTACCGGTGATTTCACTGTCTCATGCGATGACAGCGTCACTGCTTTTTCCGGCCAGTGCGCAAATAAACGATCCCGCTTGCCGCCAAAGCCCGCTCGCTTGCTGACATTGAACCCAGCTTCGGCAAGCGATCGACGCACCTCGCCGGCAACGCACCAGCTGGACAGACGTGCGCCAGGTGCGGCGAGATCAGCAATTTTTTTCAGTGTGTCTTCAGACCACATCTCCGGATTGCGGTCGGGCGCGAAACCATCCAGATAAAAAGCATCGCATGTCCCATGTACCGTTGCCAGCATCTGCCTGATATCACCGAAGGCCAGCGTCAGCGTCACCTGATCATCGAGCGCGATCGTGTGAAAACCGGGAATCAGCGGCGGCCACGCCGCCAGTAACTTCTCGGCAAGCGCCTGAAGCTCGCGTACCAGCGTAACAGGTGCAGATTGAATTGAAATCTTCAACGCGGTACGCAAATCTTCCGCAGTGAAAGGATGCTTTTCAATCGCGACATAACGTAACCGTGAAGGACAAGCTGTCTTCCTCAGCCAAGTCCAGGTCGCTAGAAAATTTACCCCCAGGCCAAAGCCGGTCTCCAGCAGACGGATACAAGGCAAATCAGGTGCACGCACCGGCAGCTCACAGCCCTCGATGAAGACAGCCTGCGCCTGTCCCCATGCACTGCTGCGGCTGGCATAGATATCGCCATACAGCGGGGCAGACAATTCACCATGTTCGCCGGTCTGCCAGTGAGCAGGCTGTATCGCCAGAGAATTCATGTCCGCAGAAAGTTCAGTTAGCTGGCTTGCACTGACCTTCAAAGATCAGCAGTGACGTAGGAAGCTCCATTGTGTCGCTGACCGAAAGTGCGGCAAGATCGATCACAATCTTGCGCATGGCCTGCTCGGGCGTCAGACCCATGCAGCCGATCACCTGATCTTCCGGCTCACATGCCAGCCCGTCGATACGACCACCTTGCAGGCGATAGCTGCGCTTGGCGGCCGCTGGCACGGTCGATGGCGCACCCCGATGAATGAACCGTGTCTTGCCGTCGCAATCATAAGCTTCGCCGTCTGCCAGCGCCAGCAGGGGGACTATCAGCAGTAAACCGCAAAGTGATTTCATCGGAAAACAGCCGCGAGGGCCTGACACCGGGAACGTCGCATCATACAACGCGAACACCCTCCCGATCACGAGGTAGCTGTGTCGATTTAATCGACGCGAGGCCCCAGCCATCGATTGAACTCGGTGACCTCAGCTTCGCTCAGCTTGCCGGAACGTGCTGTCAGACCGATCAAATCACGCAAATAATCGTAGCGTGCCTTGGACTGGTCCACTCGCGCGCGCAGCAAGCGTCGCCGCGCATCCAGCACATTGATCACCGTCGCTGCGCCCAGTTCATAGCCTCGCTCTTGTGCGCGCACGGTTTGTGTCAGCGCGTCGACTTCAGCATTCGTGGAATCAATACGCGCACGATTCGCTTGCGCCGACGCGTAGGCGACCCGCGTGTCCCGCTCCACTTCTCGCAGCAAACTCTCGAGTTGTTCCTGATCGATAGCCTGCTGGGCCAGTGCAGAGGCTTCCGCTGCGCTGGTTCGACCTCCCTCATAAATAGGTATGCGCAATTCGAGCGAAGCGCTGCCCACGTTATAGGAGCGCTGCGAGAGATTGTCATAGGTGAGATTCGACTGAGTGTACTGCATCAGTAGAGACAACTGGGGGTAATGTTCGGCTCGCGCAGCGTCCGCAGCGCGACGACTGGCCTGTAAGGCCTCGCGGCGGGCCAGGATGGCAGGATTCGATTCTCGCGCCGCAGCCACCCAATAGTCCGCCGTCTCGGGTACCGATGGAAAAGTAGTCCGTGCCAGCATGGCGAGTATTCCGGGGTCTTTTCCAGAGAGCTCGCGCAGGCGGACACGTGCTGCTTCGCCTTTGTTGATGGCGTCGATCTCGCGCGTGTTAACTTGCTGCAGATACGAAATCGCCTCTGTCAAATCGGTGACCTTGGCCATTTCCCTCTCTCGCATCGAGCGCAGGCGCTCCACTTGTTTTTGCGCTGCTTCTTTCTCTGATTGCAGTTGCATCAGCTCGTCGTCTGCCTGCAGGGCAGTCAGATAGTGATCGGCGATTTGCGAAAATAGCGCTGCGCGTGCATTCGCCGCCTCCTGCTCGGCCTGCTGTATGACAAAACGTGCGCTGTCGCTGCGATAGTAAGAGGGCAGATCGATAATGGCCTGACGCGCTTGCAGCACATTCCGCCGCCCACTGTAACGCTGATCTCCAAAGCGATCGTTGTAATCATTACGAGAGACAGAAGATTGAATGCTTGCCTGTGGATAGAGACGGCTGTCTGCCTGATCGGCTTCGCCACGCGCACGCTCGATACCGAAACGGCGCGCCTTGAGCGTGGGGTTGTCATTCATCGCTGAACGATACAGTCCGAGCAGATCGTTGGCTAAGACCCACCTACCGCTGAAAAGCAGTACGCACGCCAGCAAAACAGGCAAGGAACGATCGAGAAGTTTATACAACTCAATCCTCCTTCAGCGAACGCACCAGCATGTCCGACAGTGGCGCCGTCAGGTAATGCCAGAACGTGCGCTGCCCGGTCTTCACCAGCACATCGGCGGGCATGCCAGCGACCAGATCCAGCTTCAGTTTGGCTAGATCCTGCATGCCTTTCGGCGTGATCGTGACGCGCCCCAGATAGTAAGGCTGCTTGTTTCCATTGACGTCTTCGATCATCCGGTCGGCCGACAGCGTGGCCAGCTTGCCCTCAATACGTGGCATATCGCGCTGACGAAAGGCCGTGAATCTGACCTCGGCCATCTGACCCACGCGCAACTGATCCACATCCTGAGGCGACAGCTTGGCCTCGACGATCAGCGCTTCCTCCCCTGGAACAATATCAAGAAGGTGCGCACCCGGCTTGAGTACCTCACCCCGCGTATGCACGGCCAGACCGAGCACGCGGCCTTCTTCGGGTGCGACGATCGCCGTGCGCCGGTAGGTATCGTCGAGGCCTCGTATTTTTTCGCGCAGTGCGAAGATCTCGGCCTGTACCTCCGAGAGTTCCTTCGCCACCTCTTTCTGCATGTCTTTTTCAAGCTGCAAGATCTTCAGCTGCGTCGCGCTGATCTCGACCTCGGCCGAGGTAATGTCATTCCGCAGCGAATCGCGCTGCCCTTCGTTCACTGCGAGATTCCGTTCCATGTCGCGTACCCGCTGCCGCTCGGCATAGCCCTCTTGTGCCAGCGCCTCAAAATCGACACGCTCTTTTTCATAGGAATCCACGAGCCGATCACGCATCGTCTTTTGCTGTCGCAGCCCGGCAATCTTTTCCCGCAGCTGTGCAATCTGCCGCTCATAGAGCATGATTTCCCCCTGTTGCGCCTGCCGGCGCACCCGGAAAGTCTGGTCCTGCACACGCATGGCTTCGGCCGCACGGGCATCTTTCGCCACGCTGGTCAGCGCAACTGGATAGTTCACAGTCGCCAACCCGTCACGCTGCGCGATCAGTCTTGCCTCGCGCGCCATGCCCACTAGCAGCTGGCTGCGTACCTGCTCCAGTTGCGCTCTGGCCTGCACATCTTCTAGCGCCACGAGCACATCGCCCCGGTTGACCCATTGCCCTTCAGTGACGTTCACTTCGCGAACGATGCCGCCTTCGAGGTGATCCACCGATTTACGGTAGTTCTGCAGCACGACGACGCCATTGCCGATGGCGGCACTCTCGAGCGGCGCTTTGACTGACCAGATGCCCAGCCCAACAAATAGCGCCAGCACCGCCAGCAGCCCGCCATAGCGCAACCTGCGCTCGCGGCGCTCGATCACGGGATCGAGCGAGATCTCATTGGCCGGCTTGCTCGTGGACTGATGGTCGACGGAAGTGCGAAATGGATGCGCGCTGGAGGTAGCGTCTTTTGACAATTCTTGGAATTGATGCATCAGGCGCCTCCTGTGGCCGTTTTTGCGCTTGCATGTTGTGCTCTTCGCTGCGCAAGCGATGCCGACACTTGTTCGGGCGTGCCATGGAGGGCGAGCTTCCCATCGACCAGCAGCAGTACGGCATCCGCTTTTTCGAGTACCCCATTTCGGTGTGTGACGATCACCACGGTGCTGCCAATCTCGCGCAGCTCGTCTAGCGCTCTCATCAATGCGGTGCTGCCTGCTTCATCCAGATTGGAGTTGGGCTCATCAAGAATGACGACTGCCGGATCTTTGTAGAGTGCGCGCGCCAGTGCAACGCGCTGTCGCTGTCCAGCAGAGAGCGTGAAATTCCCCTCAAGACGCGTTTCGTAGCCATCCTGCAGCGCCAGAATCATTTCATGCACGCCTGCGCGACGTGCCGCCCGCACCACGGCTTCTGCATCGATATCGCCAAAGCGCGCAATATTTTCCGAGATCGTTCCATCTAGCAGCTCGACATCCTGTGGCAGGTAACCGATCGCACTTCCCAGTACGGCACGCGAGTATTGCGACAGTTCAGCGCCATCAAGGCGCAGCGTGCCGGAATACGGACGGTTCAACCCCAACAATGCGCGCAGCAAGGTCGACTTGCCGGCGGCACTCGGGCCGATCACCCCCAGTTGCGAACCCACGGGGATCTTGAGCGTCAACTCCTTGATCACGGCCATGCGCGAACCAAACGGAGCAATCACCACCTTGTCCAGCTCATACTCGCCGCGTATCGGCGGCAGCCGCATGGAGTCGGCAGGTTCTGGGTATTCGCCCAGCAATTCGGACAACCGTTTGTAGGCAGTACGCGCACCAGTCATCGTGCGCCAGCTGCCGATCAACTGATCGATCGGTGCGAGCGCCCGGCCAAGCAAAATAGAACCTGCGATCACCATGCCTGGCGATATTTCGCGCTGTATGGCGAGATAAGCACCGAGACCCAGAATCAATGATTGCGATGTCAAGCGGTAGGTTTTCGATAGCGCAGCGATCAGTCCTGCCCTTGCGCTTGCACGATGCTGTGACTCCAGCGCCACGCTGCGATCGCGCAGCCAGCGCTCACGCAGCCGAGGCAGCATACCCATGGCAGTAATGACTTCTGCATTGCGTAAATGCGAGGCCGTCTGCTGATTCGCCGCCATGCTCGACCGGTTTGCTTCTTGCAGCAGTTGATGCGTGGCCAGCTCAGTCCAGACTGTCAGCCCTGCCAGCACCACCATCGAAAACACGGCTGCCCAGCCAGTCCAAGGATGAAAGACAAACATCAACGCGATATAGATCGGTACCCAGGGAGCGTCGAGCAGCGCAAATAGTCCAGCCCCGGTGACAAACTGACGCACACGATCAATATCTTCCAGCGGCTGTGCACTGCTACGCTTACCACTGCTGGCAATTGTCCGATTGAAAATAGCGTCATGCACCTTGGGGCCCAGCGCAGCATCGAAGCGCATGCTGGCGACAATCATCACCTGCGCCCGCAGCCATTCGAGTCCGCCAAAAATGATGAACATGAAAGTCGTGATCAAGGTGAGCATCAGCAGTGTCGGCACGCTGCCCGTCGATAGCACGCGGTCATACACTTGCAACATGTAGATCGATGGCACCAGCATCAGCAAGTTGAGAAACAAACTGAACAGCGCTGCTGATGCGATCGCGGAGCGGCTGGCCGAGATGACGGCACGCAGCGCGGGCGGTGTCGATACCGGTGTTGCTGCGGGCGTGGCGCGAGCCGGTGCAAAGGCCGTAGTCGGCTGGGTCATGATGACTTTCTGGAGAGTGCTGCGGTAGCGACGCGGTACCGCAGCGCAAGGCGCGGCACCGGGTCGGGCGGATTACTGCATGACTGCGGCAGGATCCAGTGCCAGCGGGTCTTGCTTACTAGACGCTGTGTTCGCACGCGACTTGTTCGCCGTGGAGGTCACCTGATCGATCTGGCGCGCCAGCTGCATCAGATCGCCGAGCCCCATCGCAATACGGCATTCGAGACGACCGTCGAGCGTTGGATTTTTTTGCTCACCCGAACGTGCGGCGCGCGTGACATTGTTCAGCGCGGCGTGCTCGATGAAACCGAAATCGATGAACGCAAAGCCAGAGCCAAGATGAACGCCCGTGATATTCGATACGATGGATCGGTCAGACTGATCCACTGCGCGCAGCCTCAGGTCGATATGCACGGGCTGAGACTCGGCAGCGGCTTGCGTGTTGTGAGCGGTATCCAGCGGATTGGACAAATTTTGTGACATTCACTTCCTCCTCGATCAATGGGACTAGCCCGACATGGTTGCATTAATGTTAACCATTGAAGAAGTGCGTCCACAAGCTTCCGCCAAAGGAAGAAAAGCGGCTCTGTATGTGCGACGCCACACGGATTTCAAGCCTGTGTCAGCCCGCAGAGAACAGAATACCGGGCGGCCAAGACATTTATAGTCCGCCTGGCGTTGATCCACCGGCGAGTCAGGCGGTCAAAGCCTGTTGAAATAGTGCATGAGAGAAGCAACAAGACCGCTGCAACAAGGACGCTGCAACAAGGACGCTGCGACAAGGGCGAATGAAAGAAAAAAAGCCGGAAGCGTAAAACGCCCCCGGCTTACTCCCCGCCTCACTACCCGTTTGCGCCCGCTGTCGAACGCTTGCCTATCAATGTCAGCTCATATGCAGGTGCATTTGCTGCTCTGCCACTGTCGATCCGACGAGCGTCAGCATGTGCTCGATGTTCGGCACGCCATGGCCACCGTGTGCGCCCGAGTGATCCCCTGAATGATCCTCATCATGATCATTGCTGTGATCCTCATCCGAGGCGACATCCCGGTCGTCACCGCCCTCCTGATCGTCTTCGCTATCCTGGTCATCATCACCTTCGGGTGGCATGACCGAGATCTCTGGCAGCATACGTTCGCCGACGGCAAGCGTGTTGCCCATATCCTCATCGGACTTGCCTAGCAAATGCCCCATCTCATGCACGAGTACCGAGAACAGATCGACCTTGTTATGCGCAACATCTCCCAGACCGAGCGACCAGCCATGGTCGGCGGCATCGTCGTCGATGGTGATCAGCGAACCGCTCGAGTTACCCAGCCACCAGCCTTGGGCATCTTCGCCCAAGTCTGCAATTTCCACCGTTGCTGATTTAAGCTGACCAAGCTGTTCCGCAGAAATGCCGTGATCTTCCCACCAGCAGATCGCTGCATTGATCACATGCTTGATCTGCGAATCGTTCACGGCCTTAGCACCATTACCCTGCTCTCCCTCCAGCAGCATCGGAGCTGGTTTCTTCGGAGCGAGATCAACACCGCCAGCGTAGGTTTCGATCATCGTCGACTTAAACATCGTGTCGAACTGGTAATTAACGGTGGGCCAGGTCGCAGCGTTCTTGCCTATGCTTGTGCCTATCACAGCGCTGGTGTCATATTTGACTGATGCCACATAAAAGCTGCCCACCATGCCAGTGAAATTCAGCGTGATATCACCATTGAGTGTGGTTATTGAATACGATTTCGACGACAGGGTATTCACGGTCTCACCGGCATCGTATTTACCGTTCTGGTTGGCATCGACTACCTGATAGAGCTGAATATTGTTCTGTACTGCGGTCAGTGAACCTGTGATCGGCGTCCCGGATTTCAGGGAGACTGTCTGGTCTATGGTGACCGATAGTTGTTCGGTCGTTTGCCCATCCGCGACTTTGATACTCCCCGACGCGCCCGTGAAATAAAACAAGACGCCAGGATTAGTCTGACTGATCTTTCCGGTCTTCAGGGACGTACTATATTGAATGACGCCGCCCTGATAATCGTAATATTGCTGAAAACTCAGGGCTGAGCCGTCCAGATATTGGTTGACTGTCGTGCTGGTGGGGGCGATTAGGGCCGAAACAGGTCGATAAGTTATGGTCGTACTCGCATCATCCGACTGCTCGGTTGTCTGATCCGTATCTACCGTCGCCACGTTCACAATCGCCTCGCCGGAATTCAGATCGGCCTGCGTGACGTCGTAATACGCCTTGTACGTCCAGGTCTCGTTCGTCTCCAGAACG
>Ga0315902_10005081_pt1 | contig 18668 bp, 15 predicted proteins | sample LakEriMetagenome_9_FD_203523 | JGI IMG/M metagenome (GOLD analysis project Ga0315902, IMG submission 203523) | Freshwater fungal communities from buoy surface, Lake Erie, Ohio, United States - Buoy 12 MA117 | ecosystem: Environmental > Aquatic > Freshwater > Lake > Lake biofilm | place: USA... | reverse complement strand
TGATGATCTTGCGGAGGCTGTGCAGCTCCGTGCCGCGGCAGGCGGCGAGGACGTAGCCGAGGAACGTGGGCGTGGTGAAGAGCATCGTCGGCCGGTGCGACTCGATGAGCCGCACGAGGCCGCGGGCATCGGTCGGGTCGGCGTGCCGCACCGAGCGGATGCCCGCCACGGCCGGGAGGAGCACGTTGCCCGTGAGGCCGAAGCTGTGGAACGGCGGCAGGAACCCGAGCAGCGAGTCGGCGGCCGTGGCCTGGAGCACCTCCAGCCCCGCGGCCACGTTGGTGAGCAGGTTCTCGTGCGTCAGCGGCACCGTCTTGGGCGCGGCCTCGGAGCCCGACGTGAAGAGGAACACGGCCGGATCGTCGGGCCGTTGCCGCGGCAGCCGCCGCAGGAACCGTCCCGGGGCGATCCGTGAGGCGAGGAGCATGCGCAGGGCTTCGGCCTTGCCGATGCCCTGGCGGATGTCTTCGAGGAACGCGTACTCGGCCCCCTCGACTTCGATCCCCAGCCGATCGACGAGCCGTCGCGAGGTGACGATCCGCCGCGTCTCCGTGACGCGGACGCCATGGGCCAGATTGGCCGGCCCCGTCGTCCAGTTCATCATCACCGGCACCTTGCCGGCCAGGTGGAGCCCGAAGAACACGACATCGGCCGCGACGCTCGCCGGCAGCATCACGCCGACGTGCGTCTCGGGCCAGGCGGCGAACCGGCGGGCCATCAGGCTCGCCCCCACGAGCAGCCGCCGCGCCGAGAGCACGCCCGAGACCGCGTCGGCCACGGCCACGGCGTCGGGCGCGGCGAGCACGCGGCGCACGAACGCCTCGGCCACGGTGTCGGCGAGCACCTCACGCGGGCCCGACGGCGCGGGCCGCTGCCAGGCCGGCGGCGCGGCGGCGGGCTGGGCCGGCGCGGCCGCGAGCTTGCCGTCGGCCAACGCCCACAGCTCGCCGAGCGTGTCGACGACGGCGTCGCTGTGGAAGCCGAATTGCCGCTCCACCTCGAGGGCGAGGTCCATGCGGTCGAGGCTGTCGAGGCCGATGGCGTCGAACCGTGTCTCGGGCTGCAGTTCTTCGGCGGTCAGGTCGCGTTTCAGATGCGCGGCCACGAGGTCGTTCACCTGCCGCACCGTCTTGGGGGAGAGGGTGGCCGGATCGACGGCCTGGCCGACAGCTGCCGGACGGAAGTGCCCCTCTCGCGGGCCGAATAGCCGGTGGTAGGGGACGAACTGCGGGGCTTGGCCGCCGTCGGCGTCGTACCAAGACTCGAGGAAGGCGTTGAAGGATTCGCGCGAGTCCAACGGCAGCCGGTCCCGCGGCACGACCTCGGCGTGGAGGTGCACCGGTCGGCGCGGCAGGAAGAACACGAGGCTCGCGGCCAGCCAGCCGGCGGCGGCGACTGCCGCCCGGCCGAGGTTCGGCAACGTTCCCTCCTTCGCGCAGCTGAACATGCTCCCCCACACGCCCCGGGTGCGGACGAGCACGACGTTCACCTGCGGGCAGCGGACGAGCAGCTCGTGGACGACGCGGGCCGAGCCGACGACCTCGCGATCGCCGCGCTGCAGGCGGCCCGAAGGATAGATGAGAAAACTCTCACCGGCGTCGAGCCGGGCGGCGACGGCGTCGATCAGGTCCTTCGTCTTGGCGGCCGCCGAGCGGCTCTGGGCGGAGAGGTCGGGCACCTCGAAGGCGCGAACCAGCTTCATGAGGGGCAGCAGGGGCAGCAGCCGGTAGGTGCCCGAGTAGACGAGCGGCCGCAGCGGCGCGGCCAGCGGCACATGGGCGAGCACCGTGGGGGGATCGACGTAGGCCGGATGGTTGGGCAGCACGAGCGTGGGGCCGCGGAGCCGCGCTACCGCCTCCATGCCGTCGGTCGTCACGCGGTACCTGAGGTGCAACAGCAGCTTCACCAGGCTCCAGAAGATGCGATCCGGTCGAAAGGCCATGGCGGGTTCCTCCGCGGGGCGAGTGGGGGCGGGCCGATTGTGGCAACCCGCCGGTCGGGCGGACAGATCGACGCCGGGTTCGCAGGTCCGAGGCGACATCCGCGCCGGCATGTCACGCGACGGTCACAGGCCGCCGGCTTCCCGCAGCCAATCGGCCGTCTCCCGCAGGCGGGTGTCGAGCGGTGCGGCCGGGGCGAAGCCCAGGTGACCGCGGGCCTTGGCCGCCGACGCGGCCCAGCTGCCGGCCGTCGCCTCCCGCAGCTTGTCGGGGGAGACGATGCTCGGCTGGCCGAGCAGGCTCCAGAACGAGGCCACGGCCAGGCTCGCCGGCCAGGCCAGAGGCACCGGCAGCGGGAAGACGAGCACGCTGCGGCCGAGGGCTGCCGCGATCTTTCTGCCGAGCGCGCCGTAGGTGGGATGCTCGCGGTCGTCGCAGGCGTGGTAGATGCCGCGGCCGGGCACGCCGCCGGCCAGCCGCTCGCCGTTCCAGGCCGCGGCGACGGCGAGGGTGGCGAGGTCGGTCGCATGGACGAGCGAGAGTGGCGCGTCGCGAAACCCCATCCGCACGTGGAGCCGGAAGCGGTCGATCGACTGAAACATCGCCGCGACCTTCGTGTCGTGCGGGCCGAACACGATGCCCGGCTGGAGGATCGTGATCGGCAGTCGGTCCGCGCGGCGGTCGAGCGCGGCCTCGCCGGCGTGTTTGCTGGCGCCGTACACCGACACCGGCGCGACGGGGTCGGTCTCGGCGCGGAGCACGTTGCGCCGTGGCGCCGGCCCCGCGGCGGCGAGCGACGACACATGCACGAGCGCGGGGGGCGTCGGGAGGTCTGCGCAGGCGTCGGCGAGGCGGCCCACCGCGTCGCCGTTGACGCGAAACAAATCGTGGCGCCGGCGGGCGGCCACGAGCCCGCCGGCATGGATCACGGCGTCGCAGCCGGTGAGGTCACGCCGCCAGGCGTCCACGTTCTCGAGCGTGCCGGGCACGACCTGCACGCCGTCGCGTCGCAGGTGGCCGGCGCGGTCCGGCGACCGCACCAGGCAGCGGACGGCGCAGCCGTCGGCGAGGAGCCGATCGACGAGATGCCGGCCGATGAAGCCGGTGCCGCCAGTGAGGAACACGGTGCGCATGGGAGATGGGGGGCCGGCATGCAAGAATGATTGCCGGCGGCGCGGTTGCAACCGGCGGATGCGGGCCGAGGAGAGGGGCGATGCGGATCACGTTCACCCAGTCGGGCGGCTTCGTCGGGGCGGTGCGCGGCTGCCGGATCGACGCGGCGGCGCTGCCGGCCGACGAGCGACAGCGGCTCGAGGAACTGGTGGCGGACAGCGGCCTCGACGCGTCGCTCGAGCGGTTCAGCGAGACCGGCCGCGACCGGCGGCAGTATGAGATTCGCATCGACCGCGACGGCGCCGCGGTGCGGGTGTGCTGCGACGACGCCTGCCTGCCGGAGCCGGCCCGGCCGCTGGTGCGATTCCTCGCGGAGCGGGCGACGCCACGGCGGCCGGGCTGGGATGCCGACGAAGCGGAGCCGGGGACGCAGCCCGGGATGGCTGCGGTCTCCGCCGACGCCGCGGCGTGGGGCCGGTTCGAGGGACATGTCGTGGCCCGCTGGCACGACGACGGCCGCGAGATGACGCTCGTCGAGCCGTTCGCGTATCTCGATCCGCGGGCGGTCCGCTGGGAAGCGCCGGCCGGAGCGGTGGTCAACGGCGCCAGCATTCCGCGGGCGTTTTGGTCGGTGATCGGCGGGCCGTTCTCGGGGCGGTTCCGCAACGCGTCGGTCGTGCACGACGTGGCCTGCATGGAGCGGTCGCGCTCCTGGGAGGACGTGCACCGGATGTTCTACGAGGCCTGCCGCTGCGGCGGCGTGGCGGCGGTGACGGCGAAGACGATGTATTACGCCGTCTTCCACTACGGCCCGCGCTGGCGGGTGGAGGAGCGGCGGACGATCGTGGCCGGCGCGGCGGTCGTGGAGCGGGTCATGCGTGATGACACGCCTCCGCCGCCGTCGGCGGCGGAGGCCGAGGCGATCGTGCAGTGGTTCGCCGCGCACGACGTCGCGGCCGAGACGATCCCGACGCTGCCGGTCCCGCCCGGCGGGTGATTTTTTCAGACCCGGAGTCCACGGGTTTTTGGGGCTTGATCACAAAAAGCCCCCGTCGGAAGCCGGGGGACACCGGGTGGCGATCCTTCCCGTGTGCCATGCGGTGCGGGTTCGAACCGGGAAATTGCGTGCCGTCATCCGGCATGGATGGCGGGGTGGTGTTCCGACCCGGAGTCCCCGGGTTTCCACCCGGGGCTTCTTGGGTCAAAAGCCCCCGGCGCAAGCCGCAGGATGCGGCGTGCGCCGACCGGTCGAAAACCTTGGCTTTTCGACCGGTCGGCCAAGTGGACAAAGGCCAGGGATGGCTTTGTCCACGGAAATTCAGAACGGCACGTCGTCGTCGCCGGCCTCGGCGAAGGCGTCGTTGGGATCGAAGCCCTCGGATCGGGCGCCGTCTTCGCGGCCGCTGCCGGACAGCCGCCGAAACGAGAGCCCCTCGGCGGAGAGGAAATACTTCGCCTCGCTGGCCTCGTCCCGCTGCCAGCGGCGGCCGCTCAAGCGGTAGGTGACCTCGATTTCGTCCCCCACGCCGAGATCGTCCACGGCGTCGCAGCCGTCCTTCACGAACTCCACGGGGATGTAGTTCGTGAACGAGCCCTTCTCCTGCTGCAGCACGACGAGCCGCTTGCGGAAGCCCTTCTGCCCGAAGGTTTTGGTCTCTTCGATCAGGTGGACGACGCCGCGGACGGTGGGATCCTTCATGCCATGGCCTGCTGTGCTCGGGGATACATCCTGCAGATGACGGACATCGAGTATCGTACCGCGAGGCCCCTGGTCGTGTCAGTGGCCGCCCCACGCCTCGAGTCGGCCGATCATCGCGGGCCATGACGGACGCCAGCACCAGTGCCGCGATCGGTCGCCTCCTGCCACCGGGCACGCAAGCATATGTCGAGGAGTTGCTCGCGCGGCAGCCGTGCGCCGTGCGTCTTGCCCGCCCACGGCGGACGAAGCTCGGCGATCACCGGCCGCCGGGCCGCGGCCGGAACGGCCACCGCATCTCCGTCAACGACGATCTCAACCCCTATGCGTTCCTGACGACGCTGCTGCATGAGATCGCGCATGCGGCGACGTGGGAGCGGCACGAGCGGCAGCGGCGGTCCGGTCGGCGGGTGCGGCCGCACGGCGCCGAGTGGCGGGCGGAGTTCGCCGGCCTGCTCGAGCCGGTGGTCGCGCTGGGCGTGCTGCCGGAGGACGTGAACCAGGCGCTGGCGCGATCGCTGGCGCGGCCCACCGCCGCCACGTGCAGCGACCGTGAACTGCTCCTGGCGCTCGGCCGCTACGACAGCGTCGATCCGCGGCTCGTGCGGGTCGAGGAGATCGTCGAGGGCGGATGGTTTCGCCTCGCCAGCGGCGCGGTGTTTCGCGCCGGACGCACGCTGCGCACGCGGCGGCAGTGCTTCGCCGTCTCCACGGGCGTTGAATACCGCGTGCACGGCCTGGCACGGGCCGAGCCAGTCCCACCGCCTGTCAGCGGACCGGCTGGCCGTCGGCGGCGGGGGCGTTTTGGGCGTTGCGGATGAGGGTCTGCCCCTCGCGGAGCACCTGGCCGGTCACCGCCTCGACCTTGGCCTTGTCGACCGAGATCTCGATGTTCCCGTTCGACTGTGTGATGTGGATGGCGCCGGCCACGACCAGACCGCCGACGATCAATCCCAACAGCATCAGCGTGCGCATCGTCACGTTCTCCGCGAGGGTGGCCACGGCCCAAGGCCGCGGCTCCGAGGATGGATTCCCCGAAGCACCGGAGGGTTTCAGAAAGCCCGGTCGCGGGCAACGCCGATTTTTCGCCGGACCGACGCGGTCATCGGCCGCCGCGGGCGTGGCGGCGGCGGACGGTGTTGCCGTAGACGTGGAGCGGCCGGTAGGGCCGCTGCTCGATCGGCGTGCTCTTGAGCTGCTCGCGGGCGGGGCCGAAGGTGACGACCCGCGGGTCGAAGCCGGTGCCGGCGGCGAGAGTGGACGGGCAGGGAAGCAAGGTGGCCGCCGTCAGGGCCGTGAGGATGATGGTGCGCATCGGGCGATGATGTCCTTCCAAACTGAAAACGCCACGCATCGGGGTGATCGGATCGGCCGCCGGGAAAATTGCGTGGCTGCGGCCGTGGCCTCTCGGCCCGCAGATCTGTCATGAATCCAACCCCGAAGTGGTGGGGTGGCGGTCTGCGATCATCGATGGCGGCCCGAGGCGCCATGACCCGGATTCGCAAGCCTGGAGGCTTGCGCCACGGGAGTGCCGTCGTAGCCGGTTGCCGGGAAGCCCGAATCGCGAGCTGAGGGAATGCGCGTTGCTTCACGTGCGGCGATCCGCATTCCCTCGGCTCGCGCCTCGGGCTTCAAGGGCGAGGAGGTGGTACCACGGAGCAACGACGGTGCTCTCCCCTGGAGCGGCGGTCTCTGACCGTCGACCGTGGTCTTCGGCTCCACGGCCCGGATTCACAAGCCTGGAGGCTTGCGCCACGGGGGCGTCAGAAGTCGATGCGGGTCGTGTAGACGAGCCTGTCGTCGATCTTGTCGTCGATGCTCTCCAGCACCGCGCTGATGCGGGGGTGGAGATGGCCGCGGAACGCTTGCTGGCCGTTCACCAGCACCTCGACGGGCTGGGCGAGATCGACGAGCCGATCGTTGAGCAGGAGGCTCAAGCCGCCCGTCAGGCGGGTCGTGGCCACCGTAATCGTGTTTCCCTCGATGCGGGCCTCGATCCGCTGAAACATCGCCGGCTTCTCCACCCGCAGCCAGTAGAAGTGCTTGACGAACGAACGCGTCGGCTCCCAGGTCAGCTGCTTGGGGTCGGGGTTTCGCTCGTGCTCCAGGATCCATGCCACCGCTTCGCGCAGCGGCTTTTCGGGCGGCATGTGACCGCCGTTCACGGTCTCCACATAACGATGGCGGTACTGGCCGGGATGCTCCTTCTCAAGTTCACCCAAAATGCGGCTCGACTCCTGGTCGCTCCACACCGGGGACGGCTCGTCTTTCGTGCCGTGCAGGAAGGCGACCGGCGTATGGCGGAGATTTCCCAGCACGCCCCAGCCCCAGGACTCGCCGATGCTCTGGCCCGTGAGGATGCCGCCGGCCGCGGAAACCACGCCGGCGAACACGTCCGCCTGATGGCCGCCGATGTGCCAGGCGCCGTAGCCGCCCATGGAATGGCCACCGATGTAAATCCGGTTGGTGTCCACGTCCCAGGTGCGCTTGGCCGCCTTGAGCAGTTCCTTGACGTAGTGCTCCTCGGCCGGGTTGCGGCCCCATTCCGCGTATTTCTTCTGGAGCACGGTGGGACAGACGAAGATGCCCCGCTTCCACGCCGCCTGGGCCGGGCCGGTGAACATGTCGGTACCGCTGCTCCAATGGCCGTCGTTCTCGCCGCCGCCATGGAGCGCCAAGAAGAGGGGCAGCGGGCCGCTCGCCGGATCTCCGGCGACGACCTTGACGTTCACCTCGCCCGGAAACTGCGGATGGCTGAAGCGGCTGGTGCCGGGAGCGAGCCGGCGTCCGGAGCGGGCCAGCTCCCGAATCCTGGCAATGAAGCCCGCCAGATCCGCGGCGGGCAGCGTGTCCTGCCGCCGCACAGTGGCCAGGATGGCGGCCTGGTCATCGGGCCTGTCTGCGGCTTCGAAGTAGGACACCACGAGCCGGTCGAGGGCGGCTCGTTCCTCGGCGTCGAGACGGTCCTTGGCCGGCACTGCCGGCGCCTGCGGCCGCCATTCCGGCGCGGGAGGATCTTCGATCAGGGCCACGGCCTTCTTGGGGATCGTGAGTCCGAACCCGCGGTACACGTCGAGCCGGTAGGCGTCGTCACCCACGGGGCGGACGCGTTCGCCCCGTGAGCGGTTGCCCTGCGTGCCATAGACGACGACCTGAGCCGAAGCCGGGCCCGGGAGGAACGCGAGAGCCAGGGCCCACGAGAAGAACCAGCGTTTGTGCATCACTCGTCTCCGGTTACGCGGCGCATCGCCCCCGGAGAATAGCCCGGTCAAAGCCCGCTCCGCAACGGCTGGCCGATCGATGGAGGGACGGCGGCCTTGCGACCAATTTGATGCAGTTTTTCCCGGTGTCGTTTATGCTCCGCCCGACGGCGGAGGTCCCGCCGGAGTTCCGGTTCCTGCAGGTGTCGTCCATGAAGCGTCGCGCGGCGAGCGGTCTGGGCAAGCGGTGGGTGGTCGTGGCGGCGGCATTGGCCGCGTGGCGGGCCGATGCTGTCATGGCTGCCGACGCCGGTGAGGCGATCCGGGCGGCTGCGACCGCGTACGTCGCCGCCTTCAACGGCCGCGACTTCGCGGCGTTGGCCGACCAGTGGACCGAGAAGGCCGAATTGGTCGAGGGGGGCTCACGCGTGGAGGGGCGCGAGCAGATCGTGCGGTCGATCCGCGGCTGGCTCGAGCGGCATCCGCAGGCGGGGCTTGCGATCGAGGTCACGGAGGTCGAACAGCTCGCGGCGCCCCTGGCACGGGTCAGCGGCGTGATGCGGTTCACGCGGCGGCCTGGCGATCGCAAGGTGGAGTCGCGGTTCACGAGCCTGCGGGTGCTCGAGGACGGCAAGTGGCGGCTGGTCGAGTCGCTCGTGGCGCCGAGCCATGCGGCGGCGCTCGACGACCTCGACTGGCTCGTGGGCCGCTGGCAGGCTGAGGATGCCGCGGCCGGCACGACCGTGGATGCCACCTACGAGAAGACCGCGGGCGGCCACTGCCTCGTCGGCCGCTCCACGATCAAGCCCAAGCAGGGGGCGGCGATCGACGCGCTGGAGGTGATCCACGCCGATCGCGGCACGGGCACGATCCGCTCGTGGACGTTCGACTCGACGGGCGCCCGGGCCGAGGGCGTGCTCGGCGGCGACGGCAGGACGTTCGAGCAGGTGCTCGTCGGCACGCCGGCCGACTCCGCGGGGGGCGACGTCGCCCGCTGGGTGCGGGTCATCGCCCCGACCGGCGACGGACGGTTCACGCTCCACGCCATCGAGAGGTCGATCGACGGCGTGCCGCTGCCCGACGGCGTGCCGCTGCATTTCCGCAAGATTCGTTGATGGGCCGCGGCCCGTCGTTTCATCCGCACATCCGCAACCCGAGGACTGACCCGATGACGAGTGCGAAGCGATCCGTGTGGCTCCGGCCGGCCCGGGGACTGGCGTTGCTGGCCACGGCCATCCACCTTGCCGCACCGCTGGCGGCCCACGGCCACGGCGGCGGTGGCGGCCACATGGGTGGATTCGGCGGCGGCGGTCACATGGGTGGATATGGGGGCGGCCATGTGGGTGGCTATGGTGGTGGTCGAGAGATGTCGGGCGGCTTTTCCGGCGGCCGCGACATGGGAGCCCGTGACTTCGGACCGCGTGACTTCGGACCGCAGCAGTTCGGCGGCCGCGACTTCGCGGGCGACCGCGGGGCCGAGGGCGTGCGCCGGCTCGACGGCGGCGGGGCGCTGGACGGTGGCGGCCGGCTCGACGGCGGCCGTGCCGGTGAGGGCGTGCGCGATTTCGGCCCCGGCCACTTCGCCGGCGACGGGCACGTGTCGCGGGCCGACTTCCAGCAGATCGCCGATCGTGGCATCGGCGGGGCGGGCGTCGGGAGGGGAGCCGTGCGGCCCTACTCGGCGACCAACCTCGCCGCCCGCGGCACGACGATCCGCAACAACTTCTACAACAACGGCTGGTACGGCGGCCGCGGTTGGTATGCGAACCACTTCAATCCCTGGTGGCCCGGCGGCTGGTGGGGCGGCTTCGGCTGGGGCATGGGCGTCGGCATGCTGACGGGCCTCGCGTGGGGCGACCTCGCCGGCTGGGGTGGCTACGCCGCCGCCCCGGTCTCCTACAACTACGGCACGACCGTCTGCTACCAGGACGACGGCGTCTACGTGCAGGGCGCGCGGGTGGGGTCGGCCGAGGAGTATGCCCAGCAGGCATCGACGCTCGCCGCGCAGGGCGGCCCGGAGACGAAGATCGCCGCCGAAGACCAGTGGCGGTCGCTGGGCGTGTTCGCCCTGGCCCGGTCCGAGGAGACGAACCCGAGCACGTTCATGAGCCTGGCGATCGACAAGGACGGCCTGCTGCGGGGCAGCTACTACGACGCCGTCTCCGACACCACGATGAACATCACGGGCAAGGTCGACAAGAAGACGCAGCGGGCGGCCTGGACGATCGGCGACAAGAAGATCCCGGTCTACGACGCCGGCCTCGCCAATCTCACGCAGCAGCAGACGACGATCCTCGTGCATCGCGACGGCGGCAAGGTGGAGCAGATGCTCCTGGTGCGTGTGCAGGACAAGCCGGGCGCCGACGGTGCCGCCAAGCCGGCACCGCAGCCGGCGACGAAACCGGCTCCCGCGGCCGCCGTGCCGGACGACGATCCGGACGGTGACGAGTCGTGAGGCTGGTTGCGGTCATCGTGGTTGCGATGCCGGTGGTCGCGATCGTGGCCGGCTGTGGCCCGACCGTGACGCCGCGGCCGGCCGCTTGCACGGCGGCCGCCTTCGCCGCCGGTCGCTGGATCGACCTCACGCACGCCTTCGGCGCCGACACGATCTATTGGCCCACCGAGAAGGGCTTCGTGCTCGAGCAGGAGTTCGCCGGCCCGAATCCCAAGGGCTACTACTACGCGGCCAATCGGATCACGACGGCCGAGCATGGCGGCACGCACCTCGACGCGCCGCGGCACTTCGCCGCGGGGCGAAAGACGAGCGACCAGATCGACCCCGCCCGGCTCGTGGGCGAGGCGGTGGTGGTCGACGTGACGAAGCGGTGTGCGGCCGATCCGGCCTACGAGATCACTCCCGACGACCTCGTGGCCTGGGAGCGGGACCACGGCCGGCAGCTCGTGGACGTGATCGTGCTCCTGAAGACGGGCTGGGCGGCGAAGTGGCCCGACCGCGGGGCCTACCTCGGCACGACGGCCACGGGGCCGGAGGCGGTGGCCCAGTTGCGGTTTCCGGGGCTCGCGCCCGCGGCCGCCCGCTGGTTGGTGGAACAGCGGCGGATCCGGGCGATCGGCATCGACACGGCGAGCATCGACCACGGCCCCTCGACGCACTTCGGAACGCATGTCATCCTGTGCGGGGCCGAGGTGCCGATCTTCGAGAACGTGGCCGACCTGTCGCTCCTGCCGCCGCAGGGCGCCTTCGTGGCGGCCTTGCCCATGAAGATCGCCGGCGGCAGCGGCGGCCCGCTGCGGATCGTCGCCCGGCTGCCGGAAGCGGATCGCTGAATCGATCACCCATTCACTGAAGGACGAACGATGGCAAAGAAGATCGTGATGCGGACGGGCGAGGCGCTGGTGGAGGCCGACGAGGCCTGGAGCGCGGCCGAGCCCGAGGTGGTGATCGGCGAGCTCGACGGCCCGGTGGGCTACGCGATCGCGAACCTGATCGGCGACCAGGTGAAGGGGCACTCGCGGGTGTGGGCGATCCTCAACAGCGACGTGCAGGTGCGGCCCGCCACGCTGATGGTCAGCAAGTACACCGCGCCCAACGCCCGCTACACGAACGTGCTCATGGGCACCGTGCAGGCGGCGATCGCCAACGCCGTGCTCGACGCCGTGCGGGCGGGGCACATCCCCAAGGCGAAGGTCAACGACATCGGGATCATCGTGGCCGTGTGGCTCGATCCCTCCGCGGGCGACGCGAAGACGAAGATCGACCACGAGGTGCTGTTCCGCACCCACCGCGAGGCGACCCTGAAGGCCATCGCCAAGGCGATGAACAACGAGCCCTCGATCGACTGGCTGCTCAAGAACCAGAAGAAGGTCGGCCACTATTTCCACGAGCTGGCGTTGAACGAGGGCCTGGGCTGATCTGGCACGCCGTCAGACCGCGACCTTGACGACCACCTTGACCACTTCCTCGGGATCGTCCCAGGCGCAGCACGGGGCGTGAGCGTCGTCGGGGAAGAGGATCGCAAACTGTCCGGCCGCCAGCCCCACCGGCACCAGTCGCGACGTGGCCGCGAACAGGCCGGCGTCCTTGGCCGCGTCGTACGGCAGCGTGACTTCGGAGAGCGTCGCCAGCGGCGCCCAGTGGATCACCTCGCGGCCGCGGACGATGAACTGGATGTCGATGTAGCGGCGATGGGCCTCCAGTTGCGGGCGTGCCTGTGGCCGCGTCTGGTAACGCTGCACCAGCGCGTAGATGGCGTCGCCGTCGATGTCATGGCGGCCGTCGGCCGTCGCGGCGGTCACCCCTTCGAGAAAGGCGAACGCCGCTGCGAAGCGGGGGTTGAGCGGGGCGTAGCGATGCCAGAGCGGCAGCGTGTCGAGAATCATGGTGAGATCAGCTCCTGGTGTGGGTGGCGGTCGCGTCAGCCGAACAACCGCGGCTGGCCGGTGGCCTCGAGCACCGAGAGCCAGAGGTCGCCGTCGGGGGCGACCTGGTTCCGCTGGCTCACCGCCAACGCCATCGGGATGTGGACGAAGCGGCCGTGCCAGCGGCCGACCACCATCTCCGTCCGCCCCGCCATGGCCGCATGCACCGCGTTCTGCGCCAGCCGCAGGCAATAGACGCTGTCGTAGGGATTGGCCGGCACGCTGCGGATCGCGTAGCTGGGATCGATGTACTTGAGGTTCAGCTCCAAGCCCGCGGCGGCGAAGTGGTCGGTGATCCGCTGCTTGAGGAACAGGCCCACGTCGTGGAGCCGGGCGTTGCCCGAGGCGTCGGCGCCCGCGGCGGCGGCCGCGATCAGGTTCTGGCCGGCCCCCTCGGCGGCCACGATCACGGCATGGCCGCTGCGGCGGACGCGGGCCACGAGATGGTCGAGCAGGCCGTGCGGACCGTCGAGCGCGAAGGGCACTTCGGGGATGAGCACGTAGTTGGCGTCGGGCTCGGCGAGCGCCGCGTAGCAGGCGATGAACCCGGAGTGGCGGCCCATGAGCTTCACCAGGCCGACGCCGTGGGGCGCCGCCTTGGCCTCCACGTGGGCCGCGCGGATCGACTTCGCCGCCTCGCCGAAGGCCGACTGGAAGCCGAACGACTGGTCGATGAACGGGATGTCATTGTCGATCGTCTTGGGAATGCCGACGACGGCGATCCTCTGGCCGCGGGCGGCGACGACGGCGGCGATCTGCATCGCCCCGCGGAGCGTGCCGTCGCCGCCGATCACGAACAGGGCGTTGACGTTCATCCGCTCCAGGCAGTCGACGATCTCCTCGGGATCCTGGCCGCCCCGCGAGGTGCCGAGGATCGTGCCCCCGTCCTCGTCGATGTCGCTGACCAGGGCCGGCGTGAGGTCGAGCACGTCGTGGCCGTAGCGGGAGATGAAACCCTGGTAGCCGTTGCGGAAACCGTGGATCCGCTGCACGCCATAGTGGAACGCGAGCTCCATCACGAGCCCCCGGATCACGTCGTTGATGCCGGGGCAGAGGCCGCCGCAGGTCACGATCCCGACCCGCATCTTCGCCGGATCGAAGAAAATGCTCCGCCGCGGGCCGGCCGGCTCGAATCCGGGCAGGGCGTCGGCCGCGCAGCCGCTCTCCGCCACGAGGCGGGCGGTGTCGTGGAACAGTACGCGGTCGTCCTCGGCGACGTAGTGGACGGTGGTCCGCCGCGACTCGATGAGCGGCTTGAGCGGCGAGTCGATGCGGCAGGCGCCGAGCGACTTGATGGCGAGGTCGGCGGCGTTCATGAGTTACGGTGGCTCCGGGGCGGAAACATCAGCCGGTGGTCCGCATGCCGGCGGCGATGCCCTGCACGCAGAGCCGCAGCAGGTCGCGGAACGGGGCCGCGGCGTCCTCGGCGCCGGTCGCCTCCCGGCGGCGGCGCATGAACTCGATCTGCACGAGGTTCAGCGGATCGACGGAGGGATTGCGGGCCTCGATCGACCGCTGAAACCAGGGTGTGGTGGCGAGCAGCTCGCCGCCGCCGACGATGTCGAGGATCGCCTGCCGGGTGCGGTCGCGCTCGGCCGCGATCCGCAGCCAGATGCGGCGGCGGGCGTCGTCGTCCGTGGCGAGCTCGGAATACCGCTGGGCGACGTACATGTCGGCCTTGGCGAGCGCGAGCGTGGCGTTGTCGATCGTGGCCTGGAAGAACGGCCACTGCCGATACATGTCGCAGATCGTCTGCCAGGCCCGCCGGTCCTCGTACTTCACCTCGGCCAGCGCCGTGCCCAGGCCGTACCAGGCGGGGATCATGCAGCGGCTCTGCGTCCAGGCGAACACCCAGGGAATGGCCCGCAGGTCGTCGAGCGTCCGCTCGCCGCGGCGCCGCGCGGGCCGGGAGGCGATCGGCAGGTTCTCGATGTCGTCGATCGGCGTGGTCTGCGAGAAGTAGCCGATGAAACCGGGCTGATCGACGAGGTCGCGATACACGGCCCACGACCGCTCCGCCATCCGCGCAACGAGCGTGGCCCACTCGGCCGCGGGCGCCGCGCGGCGGACGCTCGACGCCACGAGCGTGGCCCAGGTGACCTGCTCCAGATGGCGGCGGGCGATTTCGGCGTCGTCGTACCGCTCGGCCAGCACCTCGCCCTGCTCGGTGAGCCGCAGGCTGCCGTCGAGCGTTGCGGCGGGCAGCGAGAGAATGCCCCGCGCGGCCGGGCCGCCGCCGCGGCCGAGCGAGCCGCCGCGGCCGTGGAAGAAGGTGAGTCGCACGCCGCGGGCGGCGGCCGCGGCATGGAGCCGCTCCTGGGCCGACTGCAGGCCGCAGCAGGCCGCGAGGTAGCCGCCGTCCTTCGTGCTGTCTGAATAGCCGACCATCACCACCTGCCGGTCGCCGCGGCCGGCGACATGGTCGCGGTAGGCGGGCACGTCGAGGATCGCGGCGAGCGTGTCCTGGGCGTGGGCGAGGTCGTGGATTTTTTCGAACAGCGGCACCACGGCGATGTCGGCGGCCGCGACGGCCGCGCCGGCGTCGCGGGCCCGCCGGCAGGCCTGCCGCCACAGCCAGAGCACGGAGAGCACGTCGGCCGGGCAGCGGGTCAGGCTCACGATCGCCCCGCCGAGGCATTCGGGACCGAACCGCACGGCGGCGGCGTGCAGCACGGCGAAGAGGTGCAGCGTGTCGAGGGCGAGCGGCCCGAGGCCGGCATGGGGCACTTCGCCCACCGCGCCGAGCGTGTCGACGAGCAGTCGGCCACACGACTCGTCGTCAAGCTGCCGGTAGTGGTCGGCCGTGGGCACGACGCCGGCGGCGGCGAGGATCTCGGCCATGATGTCGCGATAGGCGCGGGCATCCTGGCGGACGTCGAGGCGGGTCATGTGCAGCCCGAACGTGCGCACCAGGTCGAGCCAGCGGCCGGCCGCCGATTCCTCGGCCGTGCCGTGATCGCGGGCCAGGCACTCGACGAGCAGCGCGACGTCGGCCTCGAGTTCCGCGCCCGAGCGGTAGGCTTCGGGGGCCCACGGTGTGGCGAGGTCGTCGCAGGCCGACCGCTCCAGCCGCAGGCGGATCATCCGCAGCCAGCGGCGGTAGGCCTCGTGCGGCGCCAGCGGCTCGAGGGCCCGGGCGAGATCGGGCCAGCGGGCGGCCAGCGCGGCCAGTCGCTCGTCGAGGGCCGCGGCGCCGGAGGCGGCGTGCCGCGAGATCGTGAGCAGGTCGTGGAGGCGGTGGCACCAGCCGACATGCTGCTCGATGACCGCGGCCCGGAGGCGGAGGAGGGTGCGGGCGGTGACGTCGGCCGTGACGAACGGGTTGCCGTCGCGGTCGCCGCCCATCCACGAACCGAACGTCAGGAACGCCGGGATGCGAAACGCGACGCCCGGAAAGCGGGCCGCCAGGCCGCGGCGCAGCGCCGCATGGACTTCCGGCACCGCCTCCCACAGCCGCGGCATGATCGACAGGCCGCGCTCGACCTCGTCGCCGACCGTGGGCCGCGTGGGCCGGAGGAACTCGGTCTGCCAGAGGACGGCCAGTTCGGTGGTGATCGCGGCCTCGTGGGCGATTCGCTCGCGGGGCAGCAGGTCGGCCCGGTCGAGCTCCTGGAGACTGCGCCGCATCCGTCGCAGCTTGGCGCGGATCGACCGGCGCTTGGCTTCGCTGGGGTGGGCGGTGAAGACGAGCTCGACGTGCAGGTCGTCGAGATGTCGCTGGACGTCGGCGGGCGTCATGCCGAGGTCGGCAAGTTCCGCGACGCCGGCGGCGAGGGACTCGCCCAGCGGGGCGGGGTGCCGCGTCCGCTCCCGGTCGCGGAGCACCCGCACCCGCTGCCGGTCCTCGGCGATGTTGACGAGATCGAAGTAGATGCTGAAGGCCCGGGCGATGATCCGGGCCTCGTTCTCGTCGAGCGCCTCGATCCGCGCGGCCAGCAGCCGCTCGGCGTCGTGGGCTCCCGCCCGCCGCTGCCGGGCCAGTGACCGCACCTCCTCGACGAGGGCCAGGGCCGGCGGGCCCTCCAGGTCACGAATCACGTCGTCGAGCAGGCCGCCGAGAAACCGCACGTCGCGGCGCAGCAGATCGTCTTCGGGCACGGCAGGCTCGTGTGGGGTGGGGCGGGGCACGCTCACGCCGAGCATAAACGAAGCAAATCATGCGCCGAGAGGACGTGAAACCACGGCCCACCTGGACCGGGGCCGGCCGTGCGGACCGGCCGGGGACGGCCCGGCCGGCTGACGCGGCGACGGGCAGCGACTGCCCGCTGAATCGGCAGCGGCTCTGGCCGTCGCGGCAGGTCGGTATGATGCCTGGCATGAACGGTGCACGAGCCCAATTCGGCCGCGGTTCCAGGACGGTCGTTATCGTGGTGGCCGTGGCGGCGGCGTACGCCATCCTGGCCCGCCCCCACGCGGTCGCGAAGCCGGCGCCGGACCATGTCCGCCAGCTGCAGATTGACGCCGAAGCCGCCGGCTATGCGTCCTGGGGCCATTGGGGCGATCAGCCGCAGCGGTACGCGGCCTGGTCGAATCACTCCAACCGCCTGATCCCGGTCTACACCTTCGGGATGAAACTCGACGCGGTCGCGGGCGCCAACAGCCTGTATCGCGACGAGCGGCGGCTGGCGGCGCTGTACGGCCGCCTGCCGGAGCGGACGCTCAACCCCGAGGCTGCGTATTTCGACCAGACCGATGTCTGCCGACTGCAGAAGATGGCCGCGGCTGCGGGCAGAAAGCGGATCGTGCTCGTCGTGTTCGACGGCATGGACTGGCACACGACCCGCACCGCGGCGATCGCCGCGTCCGGCCGCGTGGCCTATGACGAGGGGCGGGGGTGCGGATTCGCCTTCCAGGACTATCGCGGCACGACCACCGATTTCGGGTTCTGCGTCACGAGCCCGGCCAACGACGGCACGAAGGTCGACGTCGACGCGCAGGCGGTGCGGAACCCCGGCGGCGAGACGCCCGGCGGCTACGATCCCGCCCGCGGCGGCGCCACCCCATGGGACCCGCGCTGCGACCTCCGCTATCTGATCGGCCGCGACCGCGACGGGCGGCATGCCGTGACCGATTCGGCGGCGTCGGCCACGTCGCTGTGCTCCGGCCGCAAAACCTACAACGATGCGATCAACGTGGACCCGGCGGGTGCGGAGATCGTGCCGGTCGCGCGGCTGCTCCAGAAACGCGGCTACGCGGTGGGCGCCGTGTCGAGCGTGCCGGTGTCGCATGCCACGCCCGCCTGTGCGTACGCCAACAACGTCAGCCGCGACGACTATCAGGACATCGCCCGCGACCAGCTTGGCGAACGGTCGGTCTTTCATCGCGCCGCTCCGCTCCCCGGACTCGACGTGCTCATCGGCGGCGGCTGGGGCGTGGCGGGAGATGCCGCCAAGGACAGGGACCAGGGCCGCAACTTCGAGACTGGCACCAAGTACGTGGCCGATTCGACGCGGGCGGCGATCGACGTGACCAACGGCGGTCGGTATCGCGTCGTCGAGCGGACTCCCGGCCGCCGCGGCGCCGACGTGCTCGCCGCGGCCGCCCGCGACGCCGTCGCGGGGCGGCTGCGGCTGTTCGGGTTCTTCGGCGCTGGCGAGGGACACCTGCCGTTTCGGACCGCCGACGGCGATTTCAATCCGGCAGGCGTGGCGAACATGGAGCCGGCGGCGGCCCTGCGGAAGAAATATGGTGGCACCATCAGCTACTCGCCGGCTGACGTCGCCGAGAATCCCACGCTCGCCGACATGGCGGTGGCGGCCCTCGACGTGCTTTCCAGCCGCGGCCCATTCTGGCTGATGGTGGAGGCGGGCGACGTCGACTGGGCTTCGCACGCCAACAACATCGACACCACAATCGGCGCCGTGATGAGCGGCGACGCCGCTTTCCGGGCGATCGTGGGCTGGATCGAGCGGCACGGCGGCTGGGACGACACGGTGGTGATCGTGACCAGCGACCACGGCCACCTGTTCGTGCTCACCGACCCGGCCACCTTCACCCGGTAGCGGCGGTCTCTGACCGTCGTGCCCTGGGATTGAAATCCGGCTGCATTCGACGGTCGGAGACCGCCGCTACAGAGGAGGGGGTGCATTCGACGGTCGTGAGCGGCTGTTGCTTCCCTGTAGCGGCGGTCTCTGACCGTCGTGCCCTGGGATTGAAATCCGGCCGCATTCGACGGTCGGAGACCGCCGCTACAGAGGAGGGGGTGCATTCGACGGTCGTGAGCGGCCGTTGCTTCGCTGTAGCGGCGGTCTCTGACCGTCGTGCCCTGGGATTGGGATCCGGCCGGATTCGACGGTCGGAGACCGCCGCTACAGAGGAGGGGTGGATTCGACGGGCGTG
>Ga0315902_10005079_pt1 | contig 18670 bp, 18 predicted proteins | sample LakEriMetagenome_9_FD_203523 | JGI IMG/M metagenome (GOLD analysis project Ga0315902, IMG submission 203523) | Freshwater fungal communities from buoy surface, Lake Erie, Ohio, United States - Buoy 12 MA117 | ecosystem: Environmental > Aquatic > Freshwater > Lake > Lake biofilm | place: USA... | reverse complement strand
TGGCCTCACGACGCGCGATGCAATTACGCGCGCGATCGAAGAATTGGTGAAGCTCGAAAAGGGCGAGGCGACCACGCAATATCGCCTGCGCGACTGGGGCGTGTCGCGGCAGCGTTATTGGGGCTGCCCGATCCCCGCGATCCATTGCGCCAAATGCGGCGTCGTGCCGGCGCCAGAGAAAGACCTGCCGGTGCAGCTGCCGGAGGACGTCACCTTCGACAAGGACAAACCCGGCAATCCGCTCGACCGCCATCCGACGTGGAAGCATGTGAAGTGTCCAAGCTGTGGCGGCGACGCCCAGCGAGAAACCGACACGCTCGACACATTCGTGGATTCGAGCTGGTATTTCGCGCGCTTCACGGATCCGACGAACACAGAAGCGCCGTTCGACAAGAAGCTCGCCTCATACTGGCTGCCGGTCGATCAATATGTCGGCGGCATCGAGCACGCGGTTCTGCACCTGCTCTATTCGCGCTTCTTCACCCGCGCGATGCGCGATTGCGGCTTCCTCGACGGCGTGACCGACGGCGAGCCGTTCGCCTCGCTCTTCACGCAAGGCATGGTGGTTCACGAGACGTACAAGTCGGCGTCGGGCACATGGCTGCTGCCGGAAGACACCGATCTCAGGGACGGCAAGCGCGTCGAGATAAAGACGGGCGCGGCTGTTGATGTCGGCGCGATCGAGAAGATGTCGAAATCCAAGAAGAACGTGGTCGATCTCGACGCGTTCATCAAAGACTTCGGCGCAGACGTCGCGCGCTGGTTCGTGCTTTCAGACTCACCGCCTGAACGCGATGTGGAATGGACGGCCTCAGGCGTCAAAGGTGCGTGGAATTTCGTACAGCGCGTTTGGACACTGACTGAAGCGCACGGCCATCCCGCGCCTAAGCCCGGTGTAGCGGCGCCCGCGATGGAGCCCGACGCTCACGCGCTGCGCCAACTCGCACACCGCGCCATTCAGAGCGTCACCGACGACATCGAGAATTTCCGCTTCAACGTCGCGGTCGCGCGTAGCTACGAGTTGGTCAACGCCATCGCCAAATTGAAGGGCCAAGACGCGGGAAGCGTGTTCGCGCGTGGCGAAGCTTTGCGTATCCTGTCGCAGCTGATCTCGCCCTTCATGCCGCACCTGGCCGAAGAGTGCTGGGAGAAGCTAGGCTTTACCGGCTTCGTCGCCACTGCGGCTTGGCCGGTCGCCGACCCGGAATTGGCGGCGCGGAACACCGTGACGCTCCCGATTCAGGTGAACGGCAAGAAACGTGCGGAAATCGAGGCGCCCAAGGGCGCTGCCGAGGCCGATGTGCGCGAGCTCGCACTGCAACACGAGGCGGTGAAGCCCTTCTTGGAGGGTGTTACAATTCGCAAGGTGATTGTGGTCACCGATAGGATCGTCAATATCGTCGCGAACTGATCGCGGGCGGAGAACCCCAGATGCGCGTACTGATCGCCTCATTTTCGCTTCTGCTGCTCGCTGCGTGCGGCTTCCAGCCGATGTACGCGCCCGCCGGCGGCGGCAATGCGATCGGCCCGGTGCAGATCGGCGAAATCCCTGGCCGCGCCGGCCATACGCTGCGCACCGAATTGTCGCGCATCCTGGCGGTCGAGAATGACGGCACGCCGCCGATGCAGCTCGAAGTCACACTCGTGGAGAATGTTGCGCAACTCGGCATTCGGCGCGACGAATCCGCAACACGCGCGGAGCTTCGTCTCACCGCAAATTACGTGCTGACGCCAGCCACCGGCCAAGGCCGCGTGATGCGCGGTTCGGTGGTGAGCACGGCGAACTACGACATCCCCACAGCGGCGTTCGGCGAAATCGCGGCGCAGGACGATGCCCGCGATCGCGCGGCCGAGACGATGGCGCAACGCTTCCGCTCGGAACTCGCGCTCCGCATGGCGCAAGCACGATCGCAAAGCGCGGCACGGTGAAAATCACCGGCGCCTCGATCCGGCGCTTCCTCGAAAAGCCCGACAAAACCATCGGCGCTGTTCTGCTCTACGGCCCCAACGAAAGCTTCGTGCACGAAGCCGCGCAAACGCTCGCCGCCTGGGCGCTCGGCAAATCCGACGATCCTTACGCCATCACCAAGCTCGGCGATGACGAGATCAAGAAAGACGGCGCCAAACTCGCCGATGCATTGTCCGCCCAATCCCTGCTCGGCGGCCCGACCATCGTGTGGGTGCGCGCCAACGGCAAAGGCGGCGACGACGCGATCCTTGATGCGCTAAAGACCATCGAGAGCGGCGCACCGAGCGGCTATCTCATTGTCGAAGCTGGCGACCTGGGTTCGACGGCGGCGCTGGTGAGAGATTTTGGCGCCGCGAAAAATGGCGCCGTCATCGCTTTCTACGAGGAAACCGAGGCCGAGCGCGGGCAATACGCCAAGGCATTGGCGAAGGATCTGAAGATCGAATTCGACCGCGATGCGGAAGAGAGATTCCTTGGCGCCCTCCCGCCCGATCGCGGCCTGGCGCGGCAGGAAGTTGAGAAATTGGCGCTCTATTCCCACAATCTCGGCCGCAAGATCAGCGTCGAGGATCTCGAAGCTCTGATGGCGAGCGAGGCGGAAAGCGCACTCGACGCCGCGTCTCTCGCCGCAGCGCAAGGCCGCGTGGCGCAGGCGGTGGAATCGCTGGCGCGCATCGATGCGCTCTCTGGCGTTTCGGCCCTGCGCGCGCTGCTGCGCCGACTACATCAATTGCGCGAAGCGCGCGCGTTGATTGACCAAGGCATGAGTCCGACAGATGCCATCGCCAAGCTGCGACCGCCTGTGTTCTGGAAAGAGCGCGACGCAGTCGCGGCGCAAGCCCGCCTCTGGACCGCCAAGAAGCTCAACGCGGCGTATGATGTGCTCTGGACGGCCGAGCTGCGCAGCAAGACCGCCGGCGCGCCGCAGGAATTGATCGCGGCCGACGCCTATCGCGGCGTGGCCAAGCTCGTCGGCAACTGATGCTGAAAAGCGGTTGCACCTGATGCAATACTGACACCGGTCATCGGCGAGACGTCAGCCTGCGCGGCGCAAACATTCCTTGAGCCATGCTTGAGGAGACAATCATGCAAGAGAGACTCATTCGCGTATGGGATTTGCCCACGCGTATTTTCCATTGGGCGCTCGTCGCCTTGCTGATTGTGGCGTGGTTCAGTGGTGGCGAAGAAGGTGGCGCTGCGGCGCTACATCGATACGCGGGCGAGGCGATTGCCGGCCTTATCGTCTTTCGCGTTCTTTGGGGTTTTATCGGCAACGAGCGTGCGCGCTTCCGTGACTTTGTTGCGGGTCCAGGCGCTATCGTTGAGCATCTCGGCGACCTCTTCCGCGACCAACCCAAACGACATCTCGGACACAATCCTCTCGGAGGGCTCGCAGTATTTGCGCTCCTCACTCTTGTAACGGCTTTGGTGACCACCGGTCTCTTCAGCGGCGGCGACGAGGCGGCCGGGCCGTTTGTCGGCATCGGCGGTTTGAACATGGCCGAAGTGCACGAAGCCTTGTTTCGCGTCCTACAAGCCCTGGTGATGCTTCACTTAATCGGCGTGGCAATTGAATCCTGGCTCAGTCGCGACGGGCTCGTTCCAGCCATGCTCTCCGGCGCAAAGCGACGTCGTGCGGATGAACCCGGTGAGGACGCTGCGGCGGCACATCCGGTCGCGCTGATCGCAGCCCTAGCCTTCGCCGCGATGACCACATTTGCGCTCGCGGCTCAGCCCAAGCCAACAACCGTCGACGGCGCGGGTTTTGAGAAAGAGGACGGCGAACACGACGGCGGCGCTCTTAGCGACGATAATCATTAGGGACGGCACGGATCCACGAAGTCGATCCGCTCTTCGTGAATTTCATAATTGCAAGAGCTCGCCTGTGTGCGCCGTGTTTCACGCGCGACGAAATCGACAATGTCATCACGCTCGGCAAGCGGCGCACCCGTCTGCGCTTCCCAATGCTGCGGGCGCGGCAAGTCGATGCTGAACTTCACGCGGCCCATGCACATCTCGTGCGAGAAACGGATGCGGCGCTCGCTATCGATATAGATGATGATCCCGGCGCGCGCGTTGCCTTCGAACTGCAGCCGCCGCGAGAATTTCGTAACGATTCTCTCCATGACTTGGCGGCGCATTTCCAAGTCGAGGTTCGGAATCACATTGCCAAAGCCATCGCGATAGATGCGCTCGCCTTCGCTGGGCAATTGCTCTTGCGTTGGCGGCGCCGCGACGCCCTCCTCAAGCTTTTGCAGGCGCAGTTCGTGGCGCCAGCCATCATTGTGATCGATCTCGACGCGATAAGCGCCGGGCGGCCATGCATAAGTGTCGGTGAGAATTTGAATGCTGCCATTGAGGCGCGATGAAACGGGCGCCTGCTCGATCGCGTCACCACCAGGACCGATGATTCGCAGCTCACCGTAATTGAGCCGACCAGGTTGCGGCAGCCACAGGATCAATTGCTGGCAGCCGGGATAGCGCACGAATTGCATCGAGAGCCGCGCCATGCCTTCAGGCGCACCGACATTCGCCGGCTCCTCCAACACGATCTCGCCCTCAAAGCCCTCGTCCGTCATGGCGCGCCTCCCACGTCATCGATGTCACGTATGCTGAAAATGCGAAAGCGGCCCCGGTGGAGGGCCGCTTTCTGAGGGTGCGCGCAGGGCGGGGGGTGAAATTGCGCGCACCTGAAGAACGCGGTTTCCGTTCAACCGTTCCCGCCGCCCGCTAAGATTTCCAGCCGGCGCGTCACGCCCACAGCATCAAGGAACGCCGCGTCGTGGCTGACGATAAGTAAGGCGCCGTCATAAGCCCTCACGCCCGCTTCCACGGCTTCGATCGAGTCGATGTCGAGATGGTTGGTTGGCTCGTCGAGGATCAAGAATTGCGGCGGCTTTTGGCCGCCCAGCACACACGCCAACCCCGCCCGCAACATCTGCCCGCCGCTCAGTGTGCCGACAATCTGCAACGCCGCATCCGCGCGGAACATGAGACGCGCCAAAGCCGCACGACACGCATTCTCGGCCGCGCCCGGATTGAGCGTGAGGAAATTGTCGCGAACAGAAAGCGCGGGATCGAGCATGCTGACACGCTGATCCAGCAGCGCCCATGACGCCATCACGCGCACCTCGCCCGAACACGGCGCGAGCGCGCCGGTGACAAGCGCAAGCAGAGTCGATTTGCCCGACCCATTCGGTCCCACTACGGCGACGCGCTCGGGGCCAACGATCTCAAACGACAAATTACGGATCACCGGCACATCCGGCTCGTAGCCCGCCGTTACATCGGCAAGACGCAGCACTTGTTTGCTCGCCGCCAATTCTGTCGGCGCCAGTTTCACCGCGAAGGGCTGCAACACTTCTAACCGCTCGCGTGCGGAGGCGACATCGGCCTCAGCCTGCTCGCGACGCTTCTCAACGATCCGCGCGTGTTCCGCACTCGTGGTTTCGCTGCGCGCCTTCATCATGCCGAGGAGTATTCGCGGCGCATCGCCTTTAGCCGCCTTGCGAGCGCCCGCGCCGTCCTTGCGCATTTTTCGTTCGATCGTTGCTTGCGCGGTGCGGGCCAAATCGGCGTTTCGTTTTTCCGCATCCTCAAGCTCACGCGCCGCGGCCGCCAGCTCCGTCGCCTTTCGCGCGCGATGCGCGCTCCAACCGCCGCCATAGCGCTTAGCGCCGAGCGAGGTCACTTCCACGATCGCATCCATCGTATCGAGCAATTCGCGATCATGGCTGAAAACGATGGCGCCCGCCCGCCATTCCGCCAAAAGCGCAATGACCGCGGCGCGACCTTCACGGTCGAGATTGTTGGTGGGCTCATCGAGGATGAGAAAATCAGATTCCGCGAACACCAGCGCCGCCAGGGCCGCGCGCGTGCGCTCGCCGCCGGAGAGCGTGGCCAGCTTCGTCCCTGCCTTCGCGCTGAGGCCAAGCCGCGCCAACGCCGCCTCCAATCGCGCCTCCAGTGTCCAATCCGCAAGCGTGAGATCCTCGGCGCCGGCCTCACCACGAGCCGCGCGCGCCAGCAAGGCTAACGCATCGCGCACGCCGAAGAGACCGGCGACGGTTTCATCCGGGCCGGGTTGAACGCTTTGGCGCAGCATCGCGATCCGGCCGGTCACCCTGACGGAACCGCTGCGCGGCGTAAGTTCGCCCGCGATGATCTTCAACAACGTGGTCTTGCCCACGCCGTTGCGACCGACGAGCCCCGCGCGTTCAGCGCCGAAAGTCAAATCAAGATCAGAGAAAAGTGGCCGGCAATCGGGCAATGCCCAACCAAGCTTGGAAACAACAATAGACGACATGAGACGCAACTATCCCGCAGGCAATCCGACAAAAGGGTTTGGCTGTCAGGCGATGTTCACGTGCGCGCGTCCTTGTTGTTTGGTTGACGAAGCTAGTCAGATCAGCGTGCGCTTTAAGCCCCGCTTAACCGGCCGTCTGCGTCAGCTCCACTGGTTCAACATAGAGCTCATCCTGGCGCACGGCGCTCATCAAAGCGGCGTGGACGATCGGCGTGACGGTTTCCATGCGCCCGTCGTTGCACGCAGCGGCGGCTGACTTTCTCGCGACCGTGTCGACCAGAACTTCAGCGTACCACATCGAATTGGTGCCGTTGTGCCAAAGCCCACCGTTGCGCAAATACCAACCCAGCGCGTAGTCGCCGCCGAACGGCGGCGTGTGCATCAATGCCCAGGTTTCCGGTTTCAGGAAATCGGACTTGTCTCGGTGCGCATTGAGATAAGCGATAAGATCAGGCAGCGAGGCATGCGTCGATCCCGCCGGCGCCCATGCGCTCGGAATATCCGCGATGCCCTCGCCAGGTGGATGCGGCGTCAGGCTTTGCGTGAACCAGGACGCGTGCCCGACGGGCTGGCCGCCCTCATCGCTCAGACCTGGCGGACCAAAGCCCGCGCTATCCATCCCGAGCGGCGCGAACACGTGCGTGCGCATCAGCTCTTCCCAGGGCGCGCCAAGCTTTGCCTCAAGCATCGCCGCAGCGATGACATAGCCGCTCTGCGAATATTCGAACGATTGCTCGCGTGGCCCTACGGGTTCTTGCCGCAACGCGTAACGCGCGACGACGCGGCGACTATCGCGCGCGTCCGCTTCGATCAGCGGAAGACCAAGAATGCCCAAATCCATCACATCGGTTCGCAACCCGGCTCGATGCGACAAGAGATGGAGAAAATGCGCGCCGCGATATTCGTCGCGTATGTTCGGGATAAATTCACCGAGCACCGACCCGATCGTGTCTGTCCAATCGACCAGTCCGGCCTCGACACAGCGCGCAACCAAAGTCGCCGTCATCGACTTGGTGATTGATCCCAAATGCCAGCGATCGGCGAGTGTCACCGGATCGGGCGCGTCGCGCCGTCGTACCCCCGAGACCCATGTGACCACCGGGCCGGACTCAGTCTGCAACGCCGCGGCCAGCGCTGGCGAACCGGTAATCTGACGCAACCGATCAAGCTCGGACTGGGTGAGGCGGGCCGGGGGCGCCGGCGGAGGGGCCGCTGGACGGCGGGCGGGCGCGTTGGTTGCGGCTTGCTGCGCGAGTGGTGCGCCGCACGCAGCCAGAGCGACAGCTGCGATGCCTGCGCCCAGGCGCCGACGCGTTAGGCGTAAATCACCGCCGCTCAAGCCCTTCCCCCTGCGTGCTGACCGCGCAAACCGTTGTTCCGTGGCAGTGTCCAAGTCAAGCGATCACCCGCCCTCCCAGCGGCGTGACCGCCGTCACATCGTCCAGCCCTGGGTGTGGGTAGGTTTGCTCATCGAAGCGATGACGCTTCGGACCGAGGAGCAAACCCTATGACCAAGTTTTACGCCCTGATCGCCGCCTGCGCCGTGTTCACCCCTATGGCCTTCGCCACGTTGAACCAAGCAGCGCTTATCGTCGCCTGATCGGCCCCGCCCCAACCCAGCATTCGAGAGCCAACCCTATGACCAAATTTTACGCCCTGATCGCCGCCTGCGCCGTGTTTGCACCGATGGCGATGGCCACACTCAGCCAAGCCGCTCAGATCGTCGCGTAGCTCCCCGCGACCATACGAGCGAGCCAAAGAAGGCCGCCGAGGATGCTCCCCCTCGGCGGCCTTTTGTTATTTTTTTGGCGCGAGGCCCCGATTTAATCCCTTGTTCACCCAATCAGCCAAGTTTCCTTCGGTATTGAGGGACGCGCACATGAAGCGATTGGGATTAGCGACGCTTGCATTGCTGACGCCGGCTGGCGTCGCGGAAGCGGGCGAATTCACCGCCAATGTGAGCATGGTCAGCGATTACGTGTTTCGCGGCGTCTCACTCACCGACGGCTCGCCCGCTATCCAAGGCGGCTTCGATTGGGCGCACGACGATCTCTTCTATGCCGGCACGTGGGCGTCGAACATCACCGATGGCGTGGAGCTTGATCTCTACGCCGGCGTCACGCCGACAACTGGCCCGATCACTTGGGACTTCGCCATCACCGGCTATTTCTATCCGGGCGCCGAGGATGAGGCGGCGGAGTTCGACTATATCGAGCTCTCGGCCGCCGCCGGCTTCTCGCCAATCGACAAGCTCTCGCTGCGCCCCGCCGTCTATTTCGCACCAGACAATTACGGCGACACGGGCGAAGCGGCGTACATCGAAGTCAGCGCCGCCTATGAAGCCACGGACGCGATCACACTCTCCGGCGCATTCGGCTCACAGAGCATCGAAGACCCAGACGGGCCGTTCGGCGGCGCGGATCAGGACGAATACGCGACCTGGCACGTCGGCGCGGCGTACGAGTTCGCAGACTTCAGCTTTGATCTGCGCTACCACGACAACGACATCGACGCCGGCTCCGACATCGAGACCTACACGTACGGTCCAGACAGCTATGAGAGCACCGTGGTGTTCTCGATCGGCCGAGCCTTCTAGCTCGCTTTTCGCAGCGTCAACGCTTGCGCGTGTGGGCCAAAGCCGACACCTAAAGACCATGACCGACGCCGCCCCGCCACAGCCGAAGCTGCAAATCCGCATTATCCCGGTGACGCCACTACAGCAGAATTGCTCGCTGCTCTGGAACGAAGAGACGAAGAACGCCGCGTTCGTCGATCCAGGCGGCGAGATTGAAAAGCTAATCGGCGCTCTCAACCATTTTGGCCTGAAGCTCACGCGCATTTGGCTGACCCACGGCCATGTCGATCACGCCGGCGCGGCGGACGAGTTGCGCGAGCGACTTGGCGTCGCTGTCGAAGGCCCGCATGCAGCCGATCAATTCTGGCTCGACCAAATCGAAGACGCGGCGACGCGCTATGGCGTGCCTGGCCTGCGCAACGTGACGCCAGATCGCTATTTCGAGGACGGCGAAGTGCTCGAATTCGAAGGCGTGAATTTCGATGTTTCACATACGCCGGGCCACACGCCGGGCCATGTCGTCATCCATAATCGGGACGCGCGCATCGCGTTCGTGGGCGACGTGTTGTTCCAAGGCTCGATCGGCCGCACTGATTTTCCGCAAGGCAACCACCAGCAACTGATCGACTCGATCACGCAAAAGCTCTGGCCGCTTGGCGACGACATGGCGTTCGTGCCGGGTCACGGGCCGACGTCGACATTTGGACGCGAACGCCAAACCAATCCGTTCGTCGCGGACCGCATCACAGGTTACGCTGGAGCGGAGAAGGTGGCCGCCGACATTGGCGAACAGCGCACCTCGAAGCGCTACACCTAAACGAAGATCGCAACGACTTGTCGGCCGACGGCGAGCGGTTTGCCCGCGTCGTCCCATAGCGTCATCGCCTGCATCGAATAGCCCTCGCCCGCCTGCTCACTCGACGCCCAGAGCAAATGCCACGCATCGAGACGCTCCGGCGGCGCCATCACGTCGACGGTCCACGTCATCGTGCTGATCGGCCCAGGTTGCGGGAAATGCACCATTGCGGCAGGCGGCAAGCAATCGGCGAGGGCGAGCAGGGCCGTGTTCGGATCGGCGGCGCCCGCATTGAGGAAACGTGTCCACACCGCGAATTCCGGTCGCGGCGCATCGAGCTCCAATAAACGCCCGCCAGACGCCAATCGCGTCTCGAAATTATTCCAGAACCCCGGACGCGCGCCTTCGCCCTCTTTGCGGAATGGCTTCAACGTTTCGGGTGCCTCAACCGCCGGCGCCGTCAGATAATTATGCGCGACTTTGCTATCGCGCGCTCCGCCGAACACGAACACCGCGCGCGCAACCGCGCCGTCGTCGTTCACGCATTCGCTGGCGAAGATCGCCGACGAGCGTCCGCGCCGAAGCAGCGGCGAGGTGAAACGCAGGCGCCCCGAAGCAGGGCCCACAAATGTGAATTGCGCCGAGCGCAAAGGCGGCAGTTCGCCATGCGTGCGCTTGAGCGCTTCATAGGCAAGCGCCGCGGTCATGCCGCCATAGAGCGTGCGCCCTTGCGCCCAAGCCTCGGGCGCATCGATCACAAAGCCCTCCCCTTCCGGAACTAGAGCGGCGACGACTTTAGCAAACGAACTCATGCGCTCTTGATAGGCGCCCGCAGCGCGCAAAGCAAAGCGTCACTCCGCGCCAAGCTTCTTGGCGTAGCCATCGGCGACCAGCCCAGCCATCACGTCGAACAATTGATCGGGATTGCTGCGCCGAAGTGCGGCGCCCATCGCCTCCATGCCTTCCGCAAGGATAAGTTCGCGCGTCCCCTTCTCCAGCGCCTCGACGATCGCGTTGGCGGCGACGTCCGCGGACATGCCTTTGTCGATCGCCGTATCGCTGAAGCCGCGGGTTTGTGCTTTGCCGTCGAGCGCATTCTTGGACACGTTCGTCTGTACCGAACCAGGCGCCACCACGAGCACCTTCATGCCTTGATGCGTCGTCTCCGCGCGCACGCTGTCATGATAGCCTATGATGCCGGCCTTCGCTGCGCTGTAGGCCGCGCGCAATGGCGCACCGACAATGCCGGCGACGCTCGAGATCGCCACAAGATGCCCGCCGCCAGCGCCAACCATGCGCGGCAACAATTCTTGCGTCAGCCGAATCGGCGCCATCAGATCAACGGCGATGATGCGCTCATAGACTTCGAACGCCGTATCGACCGCCAGCGAACGCTGCGAGATGCCGGCATTGTTGACGAGGCCATCCACACCGCCGCGCCACGCCCAGGCTTGTTTCACAACATCAGGCACACGCGCAAAATCGGTGACCTCAAATGGGAGGATCAGGCTCTCGCCGCCGATGCGCGCCGCCACATCGAGTAGCGCTGCTTCGTTGCGCCCTGACAAGATCAGGCGCACGCCCTTCGCCGCCAGCGCTTGCGCCAACGCCGCGCCGATGCCTGACGACGCGCCCGTGATCCACCAGACTTTGCCCTCAAACATCGCGATCCTCTCCATCTTTCCACGCATGTAACGCCAGTGCTGACGTGGCGTCCACGCTTGCGCGCGCCGCGCGGCGGCCTAGGTTTGCATGCAATGATGCGTGGAGCGCCCGATGCAATTGATCTCCCAAACCGCCGTCGAAGGCCGCCCCGGTCCGAACTTCGCCGCACGCAACACCCAGATTGACGCAACGGCGCTCACCGATCTGCACGTCTATGCCAAGGGCCAACCTTACGCCCTCTATCGCGAGCTACGCGAGCATGCGCCGGTCGCGTGGGTGGACGAGCCGATCAGCGGCGCCGGCTTCTGGGCCGTCACGCGCTATGCCGACGTGATGAAGGTCAATGGCGACCCGCAGACCTTCTCCTCGCAACGCGGCGGCATCCTTATGGGCACGCCGAAGCCAGAGCAGGGCCATCCCCTGCTCACCCGCGCCTCGCTCGACGCGATGATCAACATGGACGCGCCCTGGCATCTTGAATTGCGCCGCGAGCATATGGCTTTCTTCACACCGAAATATCTGGGCAAGTTGAAGGACCGGATCGCCCAGGAGATCACCTCTTTGCTCGACGCGATGGCGCCGCACGCGAGCGAAGAAGTCGACATGGTCGAGCATTTCTCGTCGCGCCTGCCGCTCTACACGCTCTGCGAATTGCTCGGCGTGCCGGAGCCTGATCGCCCCAAATTCCTGGAATGGATGCACTACCTCGAACGCGCGCAAGACCTCGCGATGCAGCAGCGCGTCGGAACGCTTCAGCTCTCCCCTGACCTGCTGACCTTCATAGGCGCCTTCAATGCGAACGTCGAAGAGATGTTCGCCTATGGCCGCGACATCCTGAAGAAGCGCCGCGCCGAACCGCGCGAGGATTTGCTCACCGCCATCGCCCACGCCAAGCTTGATGGCGAATTGCTGGCCGACGAATATCTCGACGGCTCATGGCTGCTGATCGTGTTCGCCGGCAATGACACGACGCGCAATACGCTTTCGGGCGCGATGCGCCTGCTCACCGAATTTCCCGATCAGCGCGCCAGGCTCGCGAGCCAGCCCGACCTCATGGCCAATGCGGCCAACGAATTCATTCGCATGGTCAGTCCCGTCATCTATATGCGCCGCACAGCAACGCGCGACACGCAGATCGCGGGCCAAGAGATCGCCGAGGGCGAGAAGGTGCTGATGTATTACGGCGCCGCCAATCGCGATCCGGCCATGTTCGACAATCCCGACGCACTCAATGTCGAACGCGCCAATTCCGACAAGCACATCGCCTTCGGTTATGGCCCGCACGTGTGCGTCGGCAAACGCGTCGCGCAAATCCAGTTGGAAGAGGCCTACCGGCAAATTCTAGGCCGCTACCCGAAAGCGACATGGACCGGCAACATCGACATCGCACCGAACAATTTCGTCCATGCGATCTCACGGTTGGGCTTGCGTCTGGCGGGCTGAACCCAGGCCCGCCCTCTCTTGGCGTCCCGCGCGCGATGGCGCAAAGTGTGCGCGGAGCACCACGATATGATCCCCGGCCTGATGCAGCCCAAGGCGCTGCAGATCATCGATATTCTCAAATTCGCCGCGACCGCACATAGCGGCGTAGAGATCGTTTCACGCCTGATTGATGAGCCGCTCACCCGCCTCACTTACCATGAGGCTCTCCGCCGCACCGAGCGCGCCGCCAAGGCGTTGCGGCGCTTGGGTGTCAAATCTGGCGACCGGGTCGCGACCCTGGCCTGGAACACGCATCGGCATTTCGAGCTGTTCTACGCCGTGCCTGGCCTCGGCGCCGTGCTCAACACGGTCAATCCGCGCCTGTTCGATGAACAGATCGAGTACATTCTCAATCATGCCGAAGCGGAGGTTTTGCTCTTCGACAAAAACTTCCTCGCCCTAGTCGAGCGGCTGCGGCCAGGCATGAAGACGGTCAAAACCTTCGTCATGTTGAGCGATAAGCGCGCGCATGAGCCGGGCGCGATCGGCGCGCTTTGCTATGAGGATTTGCTCGCCGCCGAAGACGACGGCTTCGCTTGGCCAAGCGTTGATGAAAACGCCGGCGCTATGCTCTGTTACACCTCCGGCACGACGGGCGATCCAAAAGGCGTGCTCTACTCGCATCGCGGCATCGTTCTGCATGCCATGGCGTCCGGGCTCAACAGCGCCTTCGGTTTCGACGCATTTGACGTTGTGATGCCCTGCTCTTCTCTGTTTCACGCCTCGGCCTGGGGCCTGCCCTTCGCTGCGCCAATCAATGGCTGCAAATTGGTCATGCCGTGCGACCGCATGGATGGCGCGAGCTTGCAGGAGCTGATCGTCAACGAAGGCGTCACCTTCTCCGGCGGTGTACCGACGATCTGGACGATGTATCTCGCGCATCTGAAGCAGACCGGCCAGACCCCAGGCAAGCTGCAACGGGTCGTCATCGGCGGCTCGGCTGTACCGCGCGCCATGGCCGAGACGTTCAAGAATGATTACGGCGTCCGCGTGCTGCAGATTTGGGGCATGACCGAAACGGCGCCGCTTGGTGTCATCGCGACACCTACACCTGCGCTCGCCGCACTCGGCGAGGAGAAGCTCGATGAGGCGATCTGGACGCGGCAAGGCCGCCTGCAATTCGGCATCGAGCTGAAGATCACTGGCGACGATGGCGTGGAGGCGCCGCACGACGGCGAGACATCCGGCGCGCTGATGGTGCGCGGACCGTGGACGATCCAGCGTTATTATCGCGGCGAGAAAGACGTAACCGATGCGGACGGATGGTTCGACACCGGCGACATCGCCACGCTCGACGCCTTCGGCTTCATGCGCATCACCGACCGCAAGAAGGACGTGATCAAGTCCGGCGGCGAATGGATTTCATCGATCGATCTCGAGAACGTCGCGGTCGCCTGCCCTGGCGTGCGCATCGCAGCCGTTGTCGGCGTCCCCCACCCCAAATGGGAAGAGCGGCCGATATTGGTGCTCGAGACGCATGCGGGCGCCACGGTCAGCGAAGACCACGTTCGCGCTTTTCTGGCCCCGCGCATCGTCAAATGGTGGACGCCGGACGCCATCCTGTTCGACACCGTACCACTCACCGCGACCGGCAAGATCGACAAGAAAGTCCTGCGCCAGCGCTACGCCGATCTGCTGATGCGCTGATCGGCGTAGGCGCGCGCATTAGTTCGGCCGCGCCTGCTCTTCCGCGTAGAGCACCTGCGCTTCGCTGACGACGTAGGCGCGGATAGCTTCAGCGTCGCTGGCGCTGACCCATTGGGTGAAATCCGGCATGCCGTTGGCGGCGCGGGCGCCGTGCACGGTGTCGCGCCACACATTCGCATCCTGCAACGAGGGCGCGCGACGAAGATCCGGCAACACACCGCCCGAAGTCGCGCCCGAGCCGTGGCAGACGCCGCAGAACGCGCCATAAGCGGCCGAGCCGCGCGCGATCACAGCTTGCGATGCGCGCAACGCCGGCGGGCGCTCCATGGGCAAGCGGACCAATTCGCGCGTCGGCAAGGTCGCCGCGCCGCCGATGCGGAACACGTTGACGCGACCGTTGACCGGCTCGGTCGGCGGATCGGCGATACCGAAACCAACCGGCAAGAACCAAAGCGTGCCGTAACTTGCGAGCGAGGCGACGTATTGCACACCATCAACGGAATACGTGATCGGCCCCCCCATCGTTGCGGCTTGGTTGTCATAATCCCAGAGCTGGTCGCCCGTGCGCGCGTTGTAAGCCCGAAAGCGGCCATTGAGCGTGCCTTGGAAAACGAGATCGCCCGCCGTCGCCAACGTGCCGCCATTCCACGGCGTGCCGAGCGGCACGCGCCAGGCTTCGCGTTGGTTCACCGGGTCCCACGCCAGCAAGAAGCCTTGCATCGTGTTGCGGATCGCCGCGCGCGTGGCCCGATCGGTCGGCAACGCCGCATGCACCGTGCCGGTGTTCCAGCGGCCAGGGCGATACACGAAGGCCGGATCGGCGGTGTAGTCTTGCGCCAGCTCCTGGACCGGAATGTAAACGAGGCCCGTATCGCGCGACATCGACATCGGGTGCCAATTGTGTGCGCCAAACGGTGACGGCAATACGATTGCCGTACCGGAGGCATAACGCGCTTCGGCATTCTCGATCGGTCGGCCGGTGCTCATATCGACACCGCTTGCCCAGGTCTGTGTCGCGATCGAGCCCGCAGAGATCAGCCCGCAATCCTCGCGATCAATCACATAGAAGAAGCCGTTCTTAGGCGCGTGCATGAGCACCCGCCTTTCCTGGCCACCGATCTGCAACGTGCTGAGCATGATCGGCTGGGTTGCAGTGTAATCCCACGTCTCCCCTGGCGTCTCTTGATAATGGCACTTGTACGCGCCGGTATCCGGATCGACGCCAACGACCGACGAAAGAAAGAGGTTATCGTTGTTGCGGCCTTCGACGTTCGGCGAACGAATGTCGCGATTCCACGGCGAGCCATTGCCGACGCCAATCCAGAGCGTGTCAGTTTCGTGGTCGTAAACGATCGCATCCCACGCCGTGCCGCCGCCGCCGCTTTCGAGCCAAGCGCCGGCCGTTGGATTCCAGGTGGCGAGGGCAGTATCGCGTACCGAGTCCGACGCCGCGTTGTCCGTCTGTGTCGGATTCGGCGTGGTGTAGAAGCGCCAGCGCAAATCACCTGTCTCAGCGTCATACGCGCTCACATAACCGCGCACGCCAAACTCGGCGCCGCCATTGCCGATATAGATGAGGCCACGCGCAGCGCGTGGCGCACCGGTAATCGTGTAGGGGCGCGATTGATCGACAGTGACGACTTCCCACGCCGTCGTGCCATCGCGGGCGTTCAGTGCAATCAGCCGACCATCAAGCGTGCCGACGTAAATTTTGCCATTCCACACCGCAACGCCACGATTGCCGACATCGCAGCAAGCCGATGCGCCACGCTCATGCGGCACCTCGGGATCGAACACCCAGAGCTCCTCCCCTGTGGCTGCGTTCAGCGCATAGACGATGCTCCATGCGGAGGTGACGTACATCACACCATCGACCACGATCGGCGTCGCCTCGGCGCCGCGCGGCATGCGCATCTCGTACGTCCAGGCGAGGCCAAGCTGGCTCACATTCTCCGCGTTAATGTCAGTCAACGGGGAGAAGCGATCTTCGGCATAGGTGCGGCCGTGGCTCATCCAATTGCCGGGCTCGCGATCAGCGGCGACGATGCGCGCTTGGTTCACCGCAGCCGGCCCGGACGGCCCGCAAGCGGCCAAAGCCAAAGCGACACCTGTGGCAAACGCCACCGCCATTCGTCTCATGACCGCTCCCTATTGTATTTTGGAGCATTGAACGCCTCGGCGGAGAGCGTGTCTAGCTCGCGGAACTCACAGTGCGCTTGATCCCCTGCCCTTACGTCGCTAGCCACGAGAATAAGAGTTTGCGGGGATTGCGATGACCGAAGCGACGAAAAAGGGCGGCATCCCGCTCCATGTGCTGATGCTGCTGGGCTTTGCGGTCGGCCTGGGCGCCGGCCTTTGGGTCAACATGAACATTGGCGGCGAGGAGCCGTGGGTGGTTTGGCTCACAAGCAACATCACCGGGCCGCTTGGCCAAATCTTCCTGCGCTTGTTGTTCATGTTGGTGCTGCCACTGCTTTTCAGCGCGCTCGTGGTCGGCGTTGCGGAAATGGGCGACCTTAGGGCGCTCGGCCGCGTCGGCTGGAAGACGTTGCTGATGACGGTCGTGATTTCGACCATCGCGGTGCTGATCGGCCTGGGCATGGTCAATGCGCTGCGGCCGGGCGATGGCGTCGATCCTGTGCTGGCCCAACAACTCTTGGCGCAAGGCGCGGATGGCGCGGCCGGCATTGTCGAAAATGCACCCGAGAGCGTGCAGCTCGGCCAATTCTTCCTCGACCTCATTCCACAAAACGTCTTCGCAGCTGCGAGCGCCAATCTCGTTCTGCCGGTGATGGTGTTTGCGCTGCTGTTCGGCATCGGGCTCGTGCTCGTGCGCACGCCAGCGACGGATCAGCTGCAGCTCACCATCGCGGGTATTTTCGAGGTGATGATGAAGCTCATCAACCTCGTGATCAAATTGGCGCCCATCGCCATCGCCTGCTTGATGTTCAATCTCGCCGCGCTGTTCGGCTGGGATTTGCTGGTGCGCCTGGCGGCCTTCGTGGGCGTCGCCGTGGGCGCGATGGCGATCCATATGTTCGTCGTCTATCCGATCTGCATCTGGCTGCTCGCGGGACGCAATCCGCTCAAATTCTTCAGCGCCGTGCGCGAGCCGATCGTGGTTGCGTTCTCGACTGCATCATCCAACGCCACCCTCCCCGTCTCGATGCGGGCGGCAGAGACCGAGCTCAACCTGCCGCGCCGGATCGCGCGCTTCGTGCTGACCGTCGGCGCCACCGCCAACCAGAACGGCACCGCACTCTTCGAGGGCGTAACCGTGCTGTTCCTCGCGCAATTCTTCGGCATCGATCTCAGCCTCAGCCAGCAAGTCATCGTCATGCTGGTGTGCATTCTGGGCGGTATCGGCACCGCCGGCGTGCCAGCCGGCTCGCTGCCGGTGATCGCGATGATCCTGGTGATGGTCGGCATTCCACCGGAGGGCATCGGCCTCATCCTTGGCGTCGACCGCTTCCTTGATATGTGCCGCACCACGCTCAACGTGACCGGCGATCTCGTGGTCGCCACAGTCGTTTCACGCGGCGAGAAAGACCTGGAGCCGGCGGCTTAGACCAAAGGCGGTTTGCTGTGACCGCGGACACAGCGGCTAGGATGTTGCGCGCATAGGGTCTTGCTCGTGGAAGCGACGGGCTTCCGGGAGCAAGACCAATGACCGCCAAGTTCTACAGCCTGATCATCGCCGCTCTGACGTTCGCACCGTTCGCGTACGCGACGCTGAACCAAGCCGCCCAGATCGTCGCCTAAGCCGCAATCCAAAGCCGAGGGGAAACATCATGCATCCGCAAGCCGCCCACGCCGCCGCCGCCAGCTTTGAAACCGCCGCCAAGCCGGCGGTCGCAAAATTCTACGCTTTCCTCTTCGCCTTCATGGCGGCCGCGCCATTCGCGATGGGCGCGCTGAACCAGATCGCATAAGTCATCGCAAAGCTCCCTGCGATGAACTTGGCGAGGTCCAAGAAGAAGGGCGCGGTGGCCAACACCGCGCCCTTCGACGTTTCATGACTTGCATCCGCCCTGCCCTGCATGGGGCCGCGCTTCCTCCCGAAGCTTAAAAGCCGCCGCGCAGGCGGCGCACCAGGTCGTCCAGCTGTTCGAGCGTCTTGTAGCTGACCTTCAGCTCGCCGGCCCCGCCTTTGTCGGTGATCGTCACCTCAAGGCCTAGCGCGTTCGACAAGCTTTGCTCCAGCGCACGCGTATCGGCGCTCTTCTCGGC
>Ga0315902_10005076_pt1 | contig 18674 bp, 30 predicted proteins | sample LakEriMetagenome_9_FD_203523 | JGI IMG/M metagenome (GOLD analysis project Ga0315902, IMG submission 203523) | Freshwater fungal communities from buoy surface, Lake Erie, Ohio, United States - Buoy 12 MA117 | ecosystem: Environmental > Aquatic > Freshwater > Lake > Lake biofilm | place: USA... | reverse complement strand
GAGTCAAGCTTCAATATACTACTCGTATACCATTGAATATCAACGTTTTTGAAGTACTTTCCTACCATGGATGACCCTCCTACAAAATGTAAATCCTTAATAAACAGCTGTGATTTTTCTTGTATATTCATAGTTTATGTTTTAAAAATATAGGTTGTTCTGGCACAACCCTAAGCCTCCCTGCTGTCTTTATAGGCTATGAAAACAAAACGCCTATGCCGACCCTAAATTCAAGACAGCTATGTCTAACCCAACCCCGAGACAAGGGTACAAGGAATTCTATTCAGCATAGGTTTAATTGCCTAAACATAAATTTTACCTTAGTTGTAATATGTTCTATGTCAGAGTCATTATGGAACGTATAATCGAACTTATACCCATCCAATGCTACTTCTGATATGTGTGCGTTTACGGGCTTTGTATAGGGCCTCTTAACCCTTATAACAAACCCTCCACATCTTCTTATTTGGTCCGCCTCATTAGGGAATCTACAGTCTGTTACTACCCAATTGGTAATACACTTGTCAACTAATGTGTTCGTTTTACACGACAAGCATATCGGTAGTGTAGACTCAGTGTTACACGTGGAACATACCCTAACAAACTCCATAGACCTATTGTACTCTGATATCAATGCGTTCACCCATGCATCTTGGTGAAGGTTATCTCTTATAGCCTCTGTACCCAACTTCTGCAAGAACTCCCTAACAGTCATACCCCAACCCTCAAGTGTCATGTCTTTGACCAATCTATCCTCAAATGATTCTATTGGGAGTCCTGTAAGCAAACTGCTAACCTCTTTCAACTTACCTGCAAACTTCTTAACCTTCCATCCAGGGTACAGCTCACATATCGTATTGGCAATCTCATCTTTACCTGTACCCGCATATCCCGACAACGCAATAATCATAGTATTTTAATTTTCTTATCAAGGTTTAGTTTCTTAATCTCTTTTTCGTATATGGACAATATAGATTGGTATACATCGGGATATACATCCTTGTACCCATCGCATACCCTTACATTGGAATATATAGGTGTATGGTCCTTATACTTAAATATCTTGTATATCTTGGTAGGCTGCAACTGTTCTTTAGTTACAAGAAAGTATTGTAGCCATATCTTCTCTATTGAGTTGCCTTGCCTACTCTTCATGAACAGCTTATCCTTATCACAATTAAAGTGTTCTGCCACAGCTGTTGCCCATACGTCTACCACATGGGAGTCCCTTGTAAGCGGCTCATTTACAAACCTAGCCACCTTAATCTCGCACCCATATGTATCGGATATGTACTTGGCGAACTCGTTGATATCGTCAATCATAGCCATGCCTAGTGTTTTTGTAATCTCTAAGTATATCTGAAGCTATTTGGTCTATGTCTATGTCAGAATCCCAACCTTTCGTGCATAACAACATATCAACAATAATATCTCTCATCTCTTGGGAAATCTTCATGTACTTATCCCTAGAATGGTTGACCTTACGAAAGTTCCTAAGAACTTCCTCTAGCCTCCTCTCAAGTGTATCCCTCTCTATTCTAAGGAGATTCTCATTTGTACTCATAGTATTTGGAAATATCCGTACCCTTGTATGTCTACAATCTTTGACTTGTTAATTCTATATACTGATACTCTACCCTTGTTTACAATGTATGTATTTATGTTTACAGCTGCCTCTGGAAGCTTGTTCCACTCTAATATGGCAATACATTGAGAAGCATCAAACTCTCCAATCTCAAGCAATATCTCACTTGCTATCTTTAGTTTAAGAAGGTTCTTCATCTAATATATTTTTAACTGTTGACATGGCTGCGCTGTATCCCGAAAAGAAACACAGCCTAATTACAGAGATAGGCACATTTTCAGATTGTAAGACAGGATACTTGTTTAGGAAATCGAGGAATGCATCCTCTATTGCTTCTTGTGCATTCATGATTGATTGGTTTATTGCAAAGTTACAATTAAATAATTCTAATTACGCAATTTAAGAAATCAAAATCATCTTGATTTATTGCATTTTCAAAACCTTTCAATGAGTATACAGTCCCCTCAAACTCTGCGTAGTTCATGAAATCCTGGTCTGTAATGTCCTCATAATGAATGCCATCGGGTAGGTTTATTAGGTCTACCACATATACTTTTGTCTCTTTCATATCAATGGATTTATTCTTGTTGGGTAAAAATCTTCATCAAGTACCTCTGAGCCACTCATCCAACACATCTTATCACTATCCCACTTTACTTTATTCCCATTTTCATCTTGGTACTCTACATCTGTCTCTTTGACTAAGAACTCCCCATGAGAGCCTATAGCTAGCCCACAATACTGGTCTCCATCCTCAATAAAGTCCATAGTAAAATGCAAGGTAGGGAACATTTCAACAGCTTTTTGAAACCACCCAAGAGGAGGCGACCATGCAGAGCTGAATGACACATTAAGCATTTCATCATTATCCTCTTCTATATATAGGTCATACACATCCCACTTGGTCCCCCAATTTCTTACACTCCAATCATACCAATTATCTGCACCATACAGCTTTTTGTATCGCTTCATACGGGTTTGGTATTGCTTGTCTGTCTCTCCCTCTCTTTTAGGCAACGGGGAGTAATCCCCCATGAGGTCTTCTGGCATTGGAAAGATGAGTCCATATGTCGCCTTGTCTGTGTTGTCAACAAAGAACATCGACTTGAACTTCTGTACATCTTCTGCTTGTCCCCAAACAGATAGATTGTTTGCTACATGATTTGGCATGATGATAGTTATTTGACGTAAATAAAAAACTCGGGACCAAAAGCTATTTGATATTCTCTTGCTAGAGCCATTGCATCTGACTTAGAATCAGCTGTATCAACAACTTCTGTTCCATATTTGCTTTTTGCTATAATCTTGTACATAGTATTTATATTACGGGGATTACGAAATTATTGTCTCCTTGCTTTTGGTAATGAATAGCACCTGCATCATTACCCTCATCATCTGATGTTGGAAAGATAATAGTACCATCATCAAGAGTAATGATAATAGGGCAGCTATACCACCCCATCTCATCTCTCTCTTCGTTGGTTAGATACTGAACAGCTACAATCTTTCTGCCTAACAGAACATCTGATGCTTTCTTTGTCCATACTTGTCTTACGTTTGTCATAATTGTGAATTTTAATTATTAAGAATTGAATTGGTATTTGTAATACTCTGCTGCCTCAATGATACGCATGATTATTTCATCTTCTGTCATATAGACAACCTCTGATGAATCATACTCATCTGTCAACAGCACTTCTAATGTCTCTACTAAAAACCTTCTGTCAATCATAATTTTGGTTTTTTGAATTGTGGTTTAAATCTTTTGAATGTATCTTTAATCCCATTGTGCATAAGGTATTCCCAAAACTCATGTCCTTCACTTGTGTCCCTCCATGTAAAAGCCATATTAATTGCATCGCCAAAGGTGGCATGCTTTTCAAACAATATGGACACTCTACCTTTCTGCTTAACAGCATTGTTTAGTGTTCTCATCTTTAGACCAATTGGCATTTTCTCTGTGTACTCTAATAATGTTTTCATACTATTTTTTCTTTATGATATTCTGTACAATTAGGGCATAATCCGTGTGCATCTATATCTTCTTTGTCAAATACACCATAGCAGTCCCAACATGCAGTCCATTTGTTTTCTTTCTTGTATGTGTATTTGCCATTGCTGTATTCCCAATTAGACCAATCTTTATCATCATACCAATCTGCACCATCATGGAATACTTTAGGCTCTTTGCTCTTGTATGCTACACCATTACCACCATCTTTCCACCATGTATCATAGTATGCTTTCTGATGTTTGCACTCATACACATCTGTGCATTCGTTCATGATTTGGTATACCATACGCCTACAATTCTCTACATCCGCCAGGCTAATCATCTCTTCATCACTATGTGGATTGTAGTAACCGCAAGACATATTGGCAACAGCTACACCCACACCATTCTCAGCGAGTTGGTAAACATCCGTTAGTCCACCCGTAGATTCCTCATAACCATACAGGCTGATGATTGGGGCAATAGCTGTAAAGAAGTTTTCGTCATACAGCTTAGTACCCATGATGTTGTATACAAAGTCGCTGTTACCCTTTCTGTCGCATTGAAGTACAAACCTAACATCGGTAAAGAATGTCATGTCTGCCTGCATACTACCAACACAGCCTATCTCCTCATCAACAAAGAATGCAACTTTGCAATAGTCAAGGTCACGCAACATCTGAAGGGCAATGTAGATACCAACCTTGTCATCACCGCCAACACCTGTCATCTTACGTTTGATTGGATTGTATGCAAAGGCATACTCATCATCTGATATTACCCTGTACTCTGCATCTGGCACTATGTCGTGTACAGTATCCATGTGGGCAACGATACAAGGATATGTATCTGACTCACCCTTGACAGCATACACATTACCTGCTGAGTCATAGTCAATCAATGTACAGCCAAACTCAAAACATTTCTCTAATACAAAGTCAATCATCTTGATGCAATTGCGGGACTCAGATTGAATGTTCAATACTTCTAACAATAGTGGATTTATCATGCTTCTTGATTTTCAGTTTGATTACTACCTTTCCTCACCCATTCTCCGTTTACTTTCTCTGCTTCATACTCATATATCCATCCATCCTCAACTTCTACTGCATCGTCAATGTGTATCCAATCACCTGTATCCGCATGCTCAACAGCATGGTGTGATGGTATAGCACATCCGCTATCTGAGTACACTACATCATCAGCACGCATATACTCACCTTCACTATCTACATATACTATATCATCCGAATCAGACAGGTAGTATTCTCCATCAACCTCAACAGCATGGCAATCTAATACTTGCCCGTCACCCCTTGCGTATACTGTATCCTCCATTGTGTAACCGCTGTACCATCTGCCCTCAAACCTATAGTCAATATAGGTAGCATCATCTTCATCAATACGCTCACCTGTGATACAATCATCTGTGAAGCTGCCTCCATCTTCATAGCTACCATCGGTACATCTTAGAATCTTATGCTCCTCACTTGGCTGTCTGTTGCATATAACCCCATTGTCTTTTAGGTACATCATGGTATCAAGGTATGGGTATTCATCAAAGTCCCATTCTGATAGCCTTGTATGTACACTATTGCTACCAACCTCAGAGTCACCCTTCAAGTCAAACTCATGGTGATGGCATGACTGGCTACTCTTGTAGTATAAGTCATTGTCTTTGGCAAACTTGATAAACATGGGTCGCACATCATCTTTGGCATAGACGGTGTCCATACATTTGCCCATTGACGTATTCCATATCAATGCCCTGCCCAACAGCTTGTGTTCGCTATCAAGGGCAACAAGCATACTGATAGAGTCGGGGTTGTATCGGTACAGGTCAAAGTAGCTGCTGTCCCTAGATAGCATACAGCTGTTGCGAAGATTACCGCCAGCGTGTTCTGACAAGGCATACTCGCTGTAATACTGACTGATGAACTCTCCATTACAAACCCACATGGTAATCCTGTCAGAATCTCCACCCTCACCATCACCATTGGCAGCTGTGTAGCTGCGGACAAGATTGGTGAAATTCTCAAGGTCTGTGTCTTTTAGGGCAAGGTCTGTCCATAACCAATCGGGGAACATCTTGCGTGCAATACGGGCGGGCTTGCCCTCTTGTCTACCATCACGAATCCAACGCCCATCATCATTGACACGATGCTCTTTGCCTGCTGGCAGGTAGGATATCATGCTGCCACGCATGGTAATGTAGTTAACCTCTGTGTCTACTAGGGACTCTTTGTGATACGTAAGGCATGACGCAATTTTGCACTCATGCCCTATTTCCTTCAGCATTTTGCTGAATGAGTTGGAGAATACTACTGCCATAGTTGTTTAGTTTTTGAGTTTACGTTCACGTTCTTTTAAGATGTGTCTTGTCCTGTTGTTGTTGTAGTCATCTGTTACCCTTTGGGCAATTCTGCCCATGGTAATGCTAACCATAATCATGACAATTGCATACCCAAGCATGGTCGGGTGGTTGACAGAAAAGCACAGGAGTGGGATTACACTAACCGCACTCCCGATGAACAGATAGTCGTAGGTTTCGTCTTTCATTTTACCAAGTGATGCCAAGTACAGCCTTTGATTGTTTAGTAATAGCATGGTGTCTGTTAAAGATGCTGCTCACGATGAATGTGAGTTGAATAGCCAATGCCAACAGCACTACTGCCAGCATTACTTTACCGATGATGTCCTGCTTCATGTTTTATTGGGTTTTAAATTCATAAATATCCTTTAGTGCATACGCATATTCAAGTACCAAGAATAGGAGGTCTGAGTCTGTCATGCTTGTTAATTTTAGCATTGCCTCTCCACCTCTTAGGTCTCCATAAATATCAAGGTCAATAGCTGCTCTATACAGCTCTTGTCTTACTGAATTAGGCTCTTTACTGAGCCTGTGCTGTACTTTTATGTCTCTTAAGGTCATATGATTTTATTTAGTCCAATAATCAATGCGTGATTTAGCATGGGATAGGCTGTCAAACTTTACGAACTGCCCATCAATACGCACCTCCCACCATCCATTCTGTAGTGGGTAGATATAAAATCCATTGTACTTTATAGGTTCTCTCTTCATATCAACCCCCTTTCTGCAGCCTTGAGAGCCACCTTTAGTTTGAACTCTGAGTACATCCGCCAAGCATCCTCCATCTTAGCCTTATGGCAGTTCTCCTGTGACAAGGCATAATACTTGCTGATGATACTTTGCACGCTGCTCTGTTTAACAGCTTGGATTCTTTTGCCACTATAAACAAGAGTGGCGGGTTTTCTTATTTTCATAATTGTTCATGTTCAGATTATCACCTGTCCCCGTGTATTTGTGGTTATTAAATAGCAGACGGAGGGAGTACGACCTCCCCCACCGCCCAGGCACACATATCCATTCCGTCTGTCTTAATGATTTTCTTTGTGCATCTATTAGCTATGTATGACATAGATAAGCGGATGCGTACCCGCTTAAGCCCACCTTACCCACGTTGGTTTGTCGGTGTTTTATCGCATTTTAATTACCATTACCCCCAAAAATGCGGCGAAAAAGTACATGAGGAAAGTGAACACTTCCCCCCATTAGAGGGTGTTTGCCTATATCTGAGAATTACTCAGTGCATGGTGAATCAGTATGTCAAAGAATCTAAGGGATGGTACAGCACAGGAAGACGGGGTTTGACCCCAAGTATAGCCATGACAGAATTACTCCGCCTCAATATGGCACACTCCTCCCCACACGTTATTTTCCAGGCTGACATTATTGTTTAGTCAGCTGCCCCACGTTTACGATATATGCATATCGTCCCTAATGGAATGTTTAAAAAAGAGAAAAAAGGGAGGGAATTGAACCCTCCACCTTGCAATTCTGCAAAGTTAATCCATTACTTTTTTGCAGCGTAGTATCTGCGAATTAATGTCATAACTAACCATGCTGAAAATTTCCCATTAATTGCTTCTTTGCCTTTCAAAAATGGCTTTAAATTAGCGGGAGTACATTCTGACTCTTTGAAATTTACAAAGGATGAACAGAAACCTTTGTCGAATTTAATTACCTGTTTAAGACAAAAAGAGAATGAAGTATTTTCTTTTTTTACTTCATTGTTTGTCTCAATTTTGTTGTTCTGCAATTGTTTTCCCGTAATTCCCGCAGCCAAAAAGATAATTTTTTCTGTCTTTTTGGGAGCTGCCTTACTTTGAACGGGAGCGGCATTGCTTTGCTTTACGTTTACTTTTGCTGTCTTAACAGCTGTCTTTGTTGTTTTCATTTTGTTTGAATTTTAAATATGAATGAATGAATGGAAAAAACGAATTGAATAAAATAAACATCCCATAATGTCAAAAAACTACACGTTAATTTTCCCGAATATCGGGAGCAAAAAAACTGCATGGTAGTTACTACCTTATCAATCTCTTTGTTGTAACGTAATAAAAAGAGCTAAACGATAACTTTTTATCGGTATATAAAAGTAAAATTAATTATTTTATTTGCAAAATTACAATGAATTATTTTTGCAACAATGTTGCAATTATGCATACTATTTACGAAAACGTTTTCGTGTAAATTTTACGCATTATTTCATTACTAAAATAATTAGCAATTAAATACTAAACTTTTTGGGATAAGGGGTTGCTAAAGAAATTAGTAAATAACTAAAGAATTTAGCGGGAGGGGGATACCTGCCTTCGTGTACATATTACACGTTAAACATATATAAAATTTCCTTAATATAAAATTAGTGTAAAAAATACACGTTAAACATATTAATAATTTTTCTAATGTGAGGGTACTCGGTAGCAGAAACGTGTTTTCCCTGGGGTGGGGTGTCATTAGCGCGGGGTAGGGTCCCTTACGACATTACATATCTCACTAAAAATATTTCGGAGCAAAAGACAATGTATATTGTGATAGGCCTCAAACGCAGTACTGACGTGAAGATGTGTATACTTTTTGTATACAGAATTATACTTTTCGTATACTATTATGACTAATTTGTACTGCTTAATATATACTAATATAGGAATGCTATAACTAATTGATTATCAGATATAGTCATTCTAATGGATAAGAAAATATTATTGTATATCGGAAAACAGTTGTATATTAGCGTATGGAATCTTACTTGAATAATCCCTTCAAGCCGGAGGGTATAGTTGATAGGTCTTTTGAGCCTAAAGAGGAGTCAAAGATATGGGTAGACCCTGAAACTGGGGAGAGCTACAGCCTTACAAAGATAGTAACTGGTAAGACAGAAATGCACGACCCTATGATGTACACTAAGGTGTATATATCCGCCTTCCTCCATTTGAATGATTTGCCGTATTGTGCTGTGAAAGTGTTTAACTACATGGTTCATACCTTAAAGTCTAACAGGGATACTGTATACCTAAATTGTGCTGATATTGAGGTAAATTGCAAAATATCCCAAGCCTCCTACTATACAGCTATAAAGGAGCTAATTAAAGCTAAGGTCATAGCTAGGAAGATAGGCTCTACCATGGAGTACTGGATAAACCCAAACATTCTATTCAACGGGAATAGGACAAAGCTTGTAAAGCACTCGTAATTTACGAATTTTGGTACATGAAGTACGAAATCGAAGATGAGTTCAAGCCATTCATGGCATACGTCAAGAGGATGTGTAAGATTAACAAGGTAGAGCTCATGCTATCTCCTTCCAAGACTGTTGTCTTAACAGATAACTTCTCCGCTGACTGTTCTGGTTACTTTGATGGGGAGGATAGGGTTTTAGCCGTAGCCTGCGGCAAACCATTTGAGGAATGGATAGAGATACTAATACATGAGTTTGGACATATGCAACAATGGCTGACGGATGAGAGATGGCCCAAGTGGATAGAAGGGTGTCTATCTCTTTGGGAGTGGCTAGATAAATGCAAGATGATGAACAGCTCCCAACTGAACTCAGTAATAGATTCCGTCATTGAACTAGAGAGGGATTGTGAAGTTAGGGCACTCGGTTTGATGGACAAGTGGAAACTACCCATAAACAGGTCAAGGTATAAGAGAAGGGCTAACCTATACTTATACAGCTACAGGCTAATGCCTATCCTAAAGAAGTTTCCTACGGGTATATACTATAATGAGAGCCTCGTATCCATGTGCCCACCAAGAATGATGAAGAAGTACAATAAGGTCCCAGACGTAATCAAGGAAACAATCATACGGACTTATATGTAAAAGTGTAACATAGTGCCCATTTATTCGGAAATATACCGAATTGCGTATAGGTTTTTTACATATAGTGCACTATTAAGCACTTAAAAGCGTATTTGCTGTGCACAAATAAGGACATGTCAAGTTTATTGCACAAAAAACTGGACATCTTGAGCCGAATCTTGACATTAATCGGCTCACATCAAACTACTTTATAGCTCATAATTACGCAAATTTGAGCGACAAAACACTAACATGTGTCATAATCAATAAATATGTATTTTTGTATAAATACATTTTATGAAGGCAAAACTCGGAAGCGGAAAAAGATTTGAAGCAATTGCATCTAAGGCTGCAGCTTCTTATCAAAAGAAAGGCGTACCTGCTGCTAAAGCTAAAGCTATTGGAGCTGCTATCGCAGCTAAAGCAGGTGCAGCTAAGTATGGTCAGAAGAAGATGACACAAATGGCTGTAAAAGCAAAAAAGAAATAAAATGGCAGAATGTTCAAGTGGCCCAGGCAAAGGACTTAGATGTTGGAATCCAAACAGCAGAAGCAGGATGAGAGCTTCATCTGGAAGTAATATTATTTCTAGAATTAAAGAAAGAATGGAATTGGCTAAGTCTGAAAGAGAATCAAAGAAAGAAGCCATGAAAGAAGAGATTGAAGAAGCGCTTGAAAGAGACTTTCCTGGCGATGTAGCTAATGAGATGGGTATAAAGAAAAAACAGGAGAAAGCTTCAAAGTGGATGACAAGAGTTGGCGGTGGATATAAATTTATTAAAGGCGGAATTAAAAAGAAATAAAATGCAACAACCTAAACCTAAAAAAATAATTAAGCAAACTGTTAAGTCTCTTGTTAAAGGCGGTATCGCAAATGAGAAGGCCACTAAAAATTTTGCTAATAAGGAGATAAATAAATATAGACCAACAAAGGAAGATATTGAATTATCTAAAAGGTCTGGGGTGTCTATTGAGGATATTATGGCTCAAGGTGGTGCAACTCCATCATCCGTAATTAAACAGATTAAGGAGCAAAGAGCATATGATGTAAAGTATGGTCCTGGGCTTTATAAAAAGCCAATTAAAAAAGTAGTTCCTAAAAAGAAATAACTATGGCAAAAGCTAAAGGTGGTGGTGAAAAGGCAAAGATAAGCTTCGGAAAGAGGAAGAAGGGTGCTGCCCAAAAGTCTTTTAACAAACACGATAGGAAGGATAGGAAATACCGTGGGAGATGAGTACAGCTACTAAATCAAAACCTGAATTATGGAAGCGTATAGTTGCAAATGTAAAGGCTGGTTCCAAAGGTGGAAATGCAAACGAATGGTCTGCCCGCAAAGCACAGTTAGCAGTAGCCTTATACAAAAAATCTGGTGGTGGATATCGAGGAAAGAAGTCAAGCTCAAATTCGTTGTCGAAATGGACGAAACAGAACTGGACAACCTCTTCCGGGAAGCCGTCGGGTGGGACGCGTCGGTATTTACCGGAGAAAGCTTGGAAAGCGTTGAGCCCAAGCCAAAGAAACGCAACAAACCGAGCAAAGGCACAGGGAAACAGTCAGGGAAAGCAGTTCGTTCCTCAGCCAAAAAAGATAGCCCAAAAGGTAAAAAGGTTTAGGTAATCTACTCGTAAAAGAAATAGCTACCCACTAAAATAAAAGTAGCTTCACAAAAGTGCATTGCTAATATCCATGCCAAACAGGCTAAGTATAATCTAAGTTTCATAGTTGTATATTTGTATGCAAGATAGAAACTTAATTGTAAATTAGCAAAAATATTTTTATGATAGAGTATAGGGGTGAAAAGTTCGCAGGATACAATAAGCCTAAAGATGCCAGTGATGGCGTACACAAGAAAGTTGTACTTGCTAAAGAAGGAGACAAGGTTCGCCTTGTAAGATTTGGGGCTAAGGGTTACTCATCTAACTACTCTCCAGAGGCTAGGGCTCAGTATAGGAAGAGACATGCTAAAGAAGCAAACAGCTCAAAGTTAACTGCAGGATGGTGGGCATACCACTATCTATGGTCAAAAAGCTCTCAAGTTTACAGAAGTGGAAAAACTTCTGGCAAAGGCGAAAGGTTTAAGTAACTTTGTTCTCACGGCGACCATCGCCGTCAAACCATATTTTATGAAACACTTGTACAACACAATCAAGCCTGTTGGCAAAAGAATCATTGTAGCCATAAAGTCTGGCTCTAAACAATCACACGTTATTAAGGATGAGAATGGGAATGATGTAGAACTGTATATTGATACATCATACTCTTGGGATGGCAGAGTATCAAACCATACCCAAGGAATCCTCCTAACAGATTACAAAAACCTAAAAGCTGGAACAAATGTGCTACTACACCACAACTCAATTGATGATGATAACAAACTGGACATCGAGCCCGATATCCATACCTCAATACACGCAGTCGATGAAATGTTCCTATACTTTGGTATAGATGACAATGGCCTTATCTGTATAGATGGGTTTATGTTAGCTGAAAGGGTGTATGATGAAGATGATGTTAGTCCTGGAGGAATCATCCTTGTAGAAAAAAAGCAAAAAGAATCATTGCTAAGAATTTTAGCAAAACCAGAATCAATAACTGATTTTGAGGTAGGAGAAATAGCCATCGTATATAAGAAGTCGGATTACGAGATGACCCATAATATCGGTGGTAAGGTTCAAAAGATTATAAGATTAAAATATTCAGATTGTCTAGGGAAATATCAAGATTAGAAGAAAGATTAAAGCTGTACGAAGAAGACGGTATTGTTGGGGCATATTACGCCTTGAACAGAAAGCTAAATGAGATTACTGGTCTTCTTAACAACAGCGACCTAACAAGGTTAGACTTGGCAGATAAGAATGATGGCTCTTGGGAAAGAGTACTCAAGCTATTTAATTCTGTAGGGGAGATAAATGATGTAATGAAAAAGTTACGCATGGATAATCAACTATCGGGGGACGAGGAGAAGGATAAATCGAGGAGGAAGCCTTTGATAGAAGAACTATTTTCAAAATGAAGAAAGTAAGCATTCACCACGATAAGGAAGAAATATACGACGCATACCAAAGGGTTTTAAATAATCTTCGTGTTCAAAGACACAAGAACAAACAGCATGTACTTCACAAGAGAGAGATAATAAAAGAAAAGAACAAGAAGTATAACACCCTTCATTGGAAGCTGTTTAGGATGAAACAAATTATGTTTGGTCTTAATGCTCAGATTAATAAAATGAGGGGATTTGGGAATAAAAAGAAAGCGGAAGGAAGGAGAGCTGGATATAAAGAGGCTATAAAAAAGTTTGATAAGATAGCTTTTACCCCAGAGAACCCATTTAGGTTTATTGCCATGTGCGACCTTTTGTCTGATACCATAAAATATACTCCTAAAGAAATATCATTTATATTGTGGGCAAATCAATTCGACTTCTTTACAAAAGAGGATTTTGATAGGGACCTTTCCAAGTCTGAAATACCCTACTACTATATAACATCTAAAATGAAAACAAAGGATATTATAACAGCCATTGGAGAAAAGAATCAAAGAAAAGTATATACTCTTACAGGTAGTGGGAAAAACCTTGCTACTAAAATAAACAAGTATATAAAAAATATTAGATAGTGTATCAAGAACACAATATATATGGTATAACTTATAGGACTCCAGAAGTTCCAGAAACCTTTCCAAATGAAGGCGAAAACAAAAAAAAGTTCTATAAAATAGAAATACCAGAGATATTTGAAGAGCTTGAATTTGATGATGATGGTAATGCCATGTACGGCCTTGAACAGATGGACTTTATAGTCCAAGAGGTGAATAGGATTAAGAATGGGTACTGGTTTCTAAATAACGAAGACAAAGTGTATATAACTGGTCTTCACTACTTTTACTTAAACTACTGGACTCTTGAAGACGGTAATACCCCAGACTACAGGGACGCAGACAGAAAATATTTCTACTTCCAAGACTATTGCGAAAAACTGCCGCAATGCTACGGCGTTGTCCGTATTAAAAAGCGTAGGGAAGGTGCTACATCTCAAGCTACCTGCTATCTGGTTTGGAAAGCAATAACCCAGAAAAAACAATTTTGCGGTATAATATCCAAGACGGGTAAGGACGCATCAGACGCTTTTATCTATATGGTTATGAACGGATATAGGAACTTGCCTATATTCCTAAAGCCAAGGGTAGAAGACGAGGAAACCAAAACGGAACTTGTCTTCAAGAAAAAGAAAGACAAACGTAAAATCATACAAAGGGAGAAGGGAAAGATATTTGACGATGACGTGGGAATGGAGTCAAAGATTAACTTCAAGAATACCGCACTTAACTCTTATGATTCTGGAAGGGTTTCTGCCTTACTTATGGATGAAGCTGGTAAGTGGCCTAAAGAAGTCCCAGTAAACCAATATTGGCCAATCGTTAAGAAGACCCTTATGAGGGGAGCTATCAAGGTTGGGTTCTGTGTCATACCCTCAACAGCTAACGATGCCAAAAGCGGTGGTGAGCCATATAAGGCACTATTTGATGAGTCAAACCAATTTGTAGACCCATACACAGCTACAGGGCTATACAGGTATTTCTGTCCTGCATATGACGGGTATGAGGGTTTTATAGATGAATACGGGAACTCTATAATAGAAAACCCAACGGATGAGCAAAAGAAATATGTCCTTGAGAGATATGGGATGAAGATAGATTGTGGGGCTAAGGAGTATCTTATTAGGCAGAGGAAGATAATTACAGATAAGAAGGCTTTGTCGGAGGAGATAAGGATGAATCCATTCAGCGAGGATGAGGCTTTTATGATTGACCAGAAGAAATGCTACTTTAACTCCGAGAAGATATACAACCAACTTGACGTAATAGCCGAGGATAATATAAGGCTTAGAAGGGTTAGGTTATTCTGGAAAACAGATAAAACTGTTGATTGGGCGGATGACAGAGAAGGGCCATGGTTAATACACAAGTTCCCATCCGATGAGGAGAAGAATAAGTTTAAGGAGATGGATGGCTATAAAACCCCAGGAAACATGAATAAGTATGTATCTGGGATAGACCCTTTCAAATCCTCCGTAATATCGGGCAAAGGTTCAATGGGGACTTGTTATGTATTTGAGAGGTTAGACTTCAATGACCCTAACAATACTGGGATGCCTATAGCGGAATATGTGGATAGGCCTAGGCTAAAGTCGCTGTTCCACGAAGAGATGCTGAAAGCAGCTGTTTTTTGGGGTTACAAGGCTTGTTACGAGAATGACGTTGGAGACGACTTCGTAGACTACTTTACCAATAAGGGGTACAAGGGTTATCTTATGAAAACCCCCGATGCGGCTATAGATAGGAACAAAAGAAGGCACGTTGTCAAATATGGGGTAACATCTGGAGATGCTTTTGCCTTAGCAAGACAGCTCGATACTTGTATTACCTATATTGAGAACTATTGCGAGAAAATAGTCTTCAAAGACCTGTTGGAAGAACTGCTCCAGTATGACCATGAGCATAGAACCATATACGATAGAACGGTGGCTTTTATGATTAGTTTGCTGTCTGGGGTGTCCCTTGAGGGCAAAAGAGAGGAGAAGCCATTAGTTTCCATACCTTTGAGAACGTACAAACTAACAATCTAATTTGTAATTTTGCCATATATTATGGAGAACAATAACAACAGGCAGGTTCTAAACTTTCATCTCTCTAGTTTCAAAACCAAGAGGGACACTAAAGAAGGTTTAAAGATTTCTAAGTTTCTTGAGAAAGCTTACAATAGCGGATACTTCAGCAAAAGAAACAGAAAGTTTGAGAAAAACAGAATGTTTGCAAGGGGTAGACAGCCCATGTCTGAATTCTTGGACCTACTGAATGTTGATGGAAAAGAGGCTTTTGTAAACCTTGATATGAAGGCCCCAGCCATTGCACCTAAGTTTATACAGGTGATGATTGGCGGTTTTATGAAAAGGGACGAGAAGATTAGGGTTACAGCCGTTGACCCCGTTTCCACAGAAAGAAAGAAGTACGAAAGGGAAGAAGCTGAGTTCAGAATGAACTTTGGCCCTGAGATTAAGGAGGTAGAAGACCAGGCTGGCGTAAAGCTAATCCCAGATAACGCATATACCCCAGAGGACTATGAAGAGCTTGAGCTGTTCTTTAACGAGTTCCAGATTCCAGAAGAAATCATGTTTGAGAAAGGAATCACATCTGTTTTTGATACAAACGGATGGCCCGTACTCAAAAGGAAGCTGTTGGAAGATGTAATCGAAACTGGTATATGTTGCACTAAAGTTTCAGTTAATAAGACTGGTAAGATAACAGTCAGAAGGGTAGTCCCAGAGAATCTGATTTATTCTTATTCCGATTATGATGATTTTAGAGATATGTCTTTCATCGGAGAGGTAATATCAATGAAGATTATAGATATTAGGAACAATTACCCGAACCTTGACGAGGAACAGATTTATAGTATAGCACAGAAGTCTAAGAACTATAACAGGGCTATAAAGTGGGATGACAGATATCGCTATAATATTGATAGGCCTTATGACGATTGGACTGTAGACGTCCTTGACTTTGAGATAAAATCAATAGATAGTGTTATCTACCAAGCCAGGATTAATAAGTTCGGAAACCTTATTGTAGAAAAAAGAGAGAAAGAGCCACAAAGAGTTGGAGACAATAAGGAGATTATTAGAAAAGACATGCAGGTTGTATATAAAGGAGTATACGTACTTGCTTCTGATATTATGCTTGAGTGGGGATTGGCTAAGAATATGATTAAGCCTACCTTGGCAAAAGAAATAGCCGATGTATACTTCAGCTATAGCATATTCATGCACGAGAATCTTGACCTGCAAAACATGGCTATCCCAGAGAGGATGGAGACATCAATCAGGCAGATGACTCTTGCCCACCTCAAGATTCAACAGCTAATTGCAAAGTTGAGGCCTTCTGGTCTTATCATTGACATTGACGCCCTTTCCGATATTAGCCTTGGTCAAGGGAAGAATATCTCTCCTCTTGAGATTCAGAAAATATATGACCAAACTGGTAATATATATTATAGGAGAAGAACAGAGGATGGAGATGGAATGAATGGAGTGCCTATTGCAGAAGCTCCAAACAACGCTAGTATTGGTCAGATTCAAGAACTCATTACAGTCTACAACCACTACCTCGAAAGGTTGAGGGATGAGATTGGAGTAAACGAATACCGTGAGGGGGCAAGTGTAAATCCAAAAATGGGGCTTGGTGTTCAACAAGCTCAAATTGCAGCATCTAATAATGCTACCGATTTCCTTTATGACTCATATCTGAATGTATATACTCAAACAGCCTTCAAAATAGCTCTTTTGCTTTATGATTCAGTTCTTTACGGAGGAAAGGCTTATAGGGACTACCTCAGTACAAATGATGTAGAAGGTAAGATATTTGATGTATTCATTGAGGCTTTGCCAGATGACAATGAAAAACAGTTCTTGAATCAAATGGTTCAAACCGCTATATCAGCAAATGCCATAGATTTTGAGGATGCCTTCAAGGTAAGAAATATCAAGAACTACAAGTTGGCTGAGATGTATCTTTCAAAGGCAAAGAAGAAGAAGATGAGGGAAGATATGGAGAAAGCGCAGGCTAACTCCCAAATGAATGCCCAATCTCAACAACAGTCAATAATGGCTAAAGCTCAGGCCGATGCTCAATTAGAGCAGGTACAAAGCCAAAACAAGATAGCTGTTGTAAACGCCGAGATGAAGCTCAAACAAAACTCAATGACTCAAGAGTTTGTTCAAATGGCACTATTGAAGTCTTTTGAGCTTGACAGGGAACTGCCAGCTGACATACAGGCTATAGTTGACAACTACTTCAATGAGTTGCAGCAGCAGAAAATGGCAGAACAACAAGCCATGATGCAAGCCGCTCAACAACAGCAAACGCAGCAACAGCAGATGGGTCAAGAGCAGATGGAAGAAGGACAACAGTATGAAGGAGAATAAATTATATATTTGCATTTAAAATAAACCAACCATGTCTGAAGCACAAGAATTTAATCCGTTTAATGTATCAGAGTATTCTAATACAGAAACGCAAGAAACACCACAGGCTGTAGAAACTACCGAAACTGTACAAACTCCAGAACCTGCACCACAAGAGCAGGCTCCAGTAGTTACAGAGGTCGTAGAGATGAATACAGAGTATTCTACTCCAACGGAAACCAAGGTAGAAGAAACAGAGCAGAAACAAGAGTTTGAGCCAACAGAATACACTTTCGAATGGCCAAATGAAGTCTCAAAGAACATATACGAAAAGCTTATAAATGGAGACATTTCTGAGCTTGCCGATATGATTTATGAGCAAAAAGTTCTTTCAAGTTTGGACGACATGAGTGAGGCGGATGTCATTAAGCTTAAAATGGCTTATGAGTATCCAGACCTAACTCCAGAAGAAATTGAAGACGAATTCAATAGCAGGTTTTCAGTAGACGAGGATTTTGACGAAAGTCTTTTGACAGAAGATGAAATTGCGTCTAGAAGAAAGCAGATTGAAAAACAAAAGAAAGCTCTTGGTAGGGAATTGAAGAAAGAGGTTCGTGATGCTAAGGATTACCTATCAGAGATGAAACAGGAGATTTCGTTCCCAGATATACTGAGTCAAGTAGGAAACAAGCAACAGTACAATCCAGAAGATGTTGTTAGTCAATATTTGGCTTATGAGGAAGAAGAACAATCCAAAGCTCACGATTCTGCTAGAAAGGAATACCTTAATAGCATTAACGAAGGCTTGAAATCTTTTGATGGATTTAACGTCAGTTACAAAGACGAGGATGTCTCTTTTGACGGTAAGTACAGCTTAACTCCGGAAGATAAAGCTGCTCTTACAAATTCATTGAATGATTTTGATTTAGACGACTTTTATGGCAACAGGTATTACAAGGATGGTAAATA
>Ga0315902_10005073_pt1 | contig 18683 bp, 21 predicted proteins | sample LakEriMetagenome_9_FD_203523 | JGI IMG/M metagenome (GOLD analysis project Ga0315902, IMG submission 203523) | Freshwater fungal communities from buoy surface, Lake Erie, Ohio, United States - Buoy 12 MA117 | ecosystem: Environmental > Aquatic > Freshwater > Lake > Lake biofilm | place: USA... | reverse complement strand
CCAACGAGTGGTGGAAACTGGCCGAGGCCGGCGAATCGCTGGCCCCGGAGCAGGCCGAGGCGCTCAAAGCCCATGCATCGGCCATCTACCGCGACATCGCTGGTCTGTTGAACGATCCGATCGATGCAGCGCTGGCACGGAAGCGGGCGAAGGGGGGGGCCACGGAGCCGCCACCGGCGGCCACCGGCACGGCCAACCCGGAGAAGCCGGCGTTGCAGACGCTCGACTCCCTGTTGCCGGGCGGCGGCCGGTAGGCCGCTGCCGTAGCGTCCGCAAGGTTCGACCCGCTCACCCTCTTTTTTCAGCTCGTCCCGCCGCCATGCGCCACGCCCCGATCGATCCGTCCTTGTTCGTCACCAACCGCCGCCGTCTCGTCGAACAGTTGCCCGGCCACGCCGTGACGATCGTGCATGCCGCCGACGTGCCGCCGACGACCGGTGACGGCAGCCGCAAGCTCCACCCCGCCAGCGACCTCTTCTGGCTGACGGGCATCGAGCAGGAGGAAAGCGTCCTCGTGCTGGCACCGCGGGCGCACGATCCCGCCCAGCGGGAGATGCTCTTCGTGCGCCAGCCGAACGAACATCTCGCCCAGTGGGAGGGCCACAAACTCTCGCGTGAACGGGCGACGGAGATCTCCGGAGTGGCCAAGGTCCGTTGGCTGTCCGAGCTGCCGGCCGTGATCCATACGCTCTTCTGCGAGTGCGATTCGGTCTACCTGAACCTCAACGAGCACGAGCGGGCGGCCTACGAGGTGGAGGACCGCGACCTCCGGCTGGCCCGCCAGCTGATCGCCCGCTATCCCCTGCACCGCTACGAGCGGCTGGGCCCGATCATGCGGCGGCTTCGGGCCGTGAAGGGCCCGGCGGAGATCGACCTCATGCGTCGGGCGGTCGAGATCACCGCCGCCGGCCTGCGGCGGCTGCTCGCGACCCTGCGTCCGGGGGTGATGGAGTTCGAACTCGAGGCCGAACTGGCGGCCGAGTTCACCCGGCGGCGTGGCCGCATGGCATACGAGCCGATCATCGCCTCCGGCAGGAACGCCTGCGTCCTCCACTACCTCGAGAACGACGCCCCGTGCCGCGACGGCGAACTCGTGCTCGTCGACGTCGGCGCCGCCTACGCCAACTACAACGCCGATCTGACCCGCACCTACCCGGTCAACGGCCGGTTTACGCCGCGGCAGCGGGCCGTCTACGAGGCCGTGCTGCGGGTCATGCGCGACTCGATCGCCCGGACCAGCGTGGGCATCACGCCGCGGGACTGGAAGCGGGCGGCGCAGGTGCAGATGGCGGAGGAACTGGTCGGGCTGGGGCTGATTTCGGCCGCCGACGCGGCGGCCGACACGCCGGAAAAGCCCGCCTGTCAGAAGTATTTCATGCACGGGCTCGGCCACTCGATCGGCCTCGGCGTGCATGACATCGCCCCGGTCGGCGGCCCCTTCGCGGCCGGCTGGGTGATCACCGTCGAGCCGGGGATCTACATTCCCGAGGAGTCCCTCGCGGTCCGCCTGGAGAACGACGTGCTGATCACGGCCGACGGCCCGGTCGATCTCTGCGCTCACGTGCCGATCGACCCCGACGAGATCGAGCGGCTCATGGCCCGATAGCCGCGTTGCTGCGGCGGTCAGACGAACCGGGAGAGCGCGAGCACGCCGGCCAGGCCGATGACGGCGACGATCGTCTCCATCACCGTCCACGTTCGCAGCGTATCGGCGATCGAGAGTCCGAAGTACTCCTTGAACAGCCAGAATCCGACGTCGTTGACGTGCGACAGGGCGAGGCTCCCCGCGCCGATCGCCAGCACCATGAGGTTGGGGTCGACGTCGCTGCCGGCGGCCAGCGGCGCGATCAGGTCGGCGGCCGTGAGCCCCGCGACCGTCGCCGAGCCGACGCAGGCTCGGATCACGACCGTCACGAGCCATGCCAGGACCAGCGGGCTCACGGGCAGATCCCGCAGCAGGCCGGTGATCGTCTTGTCCACTCCGCTTTCCAGCAGCATGGCGCCGAACGCCCCGGAGCCGGCGATCACGAGCAGGATCGAGGCCACGTCGCCGATCGCCTTGGAGTAGGTCTCCATCACCGCGGTGAACGGCTGTCCGCGGGACAGGCCGAGGGTCACGGCCGCGACGGCGAGCGTCGCCAGCATCACCAGGTCGGCATCCGCCCCCAGCTTCACCCACGGCGCCGCCGGCGTTGAGGGCTGCAACAGCAGCCGGGCCGCCGTCGTGACCAGCAGCAACGCGGCCGGCAGGAGGGCCGTGAAAAAGCTCGCCGCCGCGCCGGGCAGCTGCTCGTCGGCGAGCGGCCGCGTCTCCAGCCCCGCCAGCGGCCGGGCGGGAACGCGGCCGAGGAAGCGGGCGAAGACCGGACCGGCAAGGATGATCGCCGGTCCGGCGATCATCAGCCCGTAGAGCAGCGTGAGCCCCATGTCGGCCCCGAACTTCGGCACCAGCCCGGTCGGCCCGGGGTGCGGCGGCAGGAGGCCGTGGGCCACGCTCAACGCGGCGAGCGCCGGCACGCCCACGACCAGCGGGGGGAGGCCGTAGCGGGCCGTGGCGGCGAACACGATCGGCACCACGAGCACGAAGCCGACGCCATAGAACAGCGGGATGCCGACGATGAAGCCGGTGAGGGCCATGGCCCAGGCGATCCGCGGGCGGCCGCACCACTCGACGAGCACCGTGGCGATCTTCTGGGCCGCGCCGCTCTCCACGACGAGCCGGCCGAGCATGGCCCCGGCGACGATCGTGATCAGGAGCTTCCCGAGGATGCCTCCCACTCCCTGCCGGACCACGTCGGGAACGCGATCCGGCGGCACGCCGAGGGCCAGCGCCGCCGCCGCCGAAACCAGCACGAACGCCAGGAAGGGATGGACCTTCGCCCCGGCGACGAGCGCGATCAGGCCGGCGATCGCCGCCGCGACGATGAGGAGGCTCATGTCCCGTCTCTCACGCCAACTCGAAGATGGCCTCGATCTCGACCGCCATGTCGTCGGGCAGCGAAACCATGCCCACGGCGCTCCGCACGCCGACGCCACGATCGGCCCCCCACACCGCGGCGAACAGTTCGCTGCAGCCGTTGATCACCTTGGGGTGGGCGGTGAACTCCGGCGTGCAATGCACCATGCCCAGCACCTTCACCACACGCCGGATGCGGTCGAGGCTGCCGAGGCTGGCGATCAGCGTGGCCAGGATCGCCAGGCCCACCTGCCGGGCGGCGTTCGCCCCCCCGTCGAGGTCATGGTCACGGCCCACCCGGCCGCGGATCAGCGTGCCGTCGGGCAGCAGCGGGCCGTGGCCGGAGACGTAGACGTGCGGCCCGACGACGAGACTCGGCTTGTAGAGCCCCGCCGGCTTCGGCGCCGGCGGCAGCACGAGGCCCAGGGCCTCGAAGGCACGCTGTGGAGAAGTGGACATCGGCTGGCTCCGGCAGATGGGCGGGTCAGTCGTGATACTCGAACTTGTAGCGGCCCGGCATGGGAACCGGATACGCGCCGTCGGCGTTCCGGGCCAGCAGTGCCGGCGAGTCGGCCTTCAGCATATCGACGCCGGCGGTCAGGTCGTCGGGCATGGCGAGCATTTCCTCGTAGGTGACGGGCTTGCCGGTGTGCGCGGCGAACCGGCCCATGGCCGTCGCCAGGCTCGCCTCGGCCCCGCGGACCGCCTCGTTGTAGGGTTCGTCCTTGACGATCGCGTCGACGAGGTGCTCCCACTCCAGCCGATAGGGGTTCGGCTCCGGCTGCTCCGCCGTCCAGAGGATCGCCTCCTTGTTCATCGCCGGCCCCTTGTAGATCGTCGACTTGGCCGGCTTGTGGCCGCGGGCGGAGATCGTGAACGCGCCCTTCGAGCCCATGCCGTGGACGCCGAACTTGCTCACGCCGTTTTTGATGTGCTGCCCGTAATAGTGGAACTGCGTGCCGTCGGGAAAGGTGTACTCGACGGCATAGTTGTCGAAGTTCTGGTCGGGCATCTTGCCGGGATACTCGCGGCCGCCGACCGCCTCGGCCTTCTTCGGCCAGGCGCCCTTCATCCAGCACACTTCGTCGATGTGGTGGACGTAGTAGTCGCTGAAGATGCCGCCGCTGGCCCAGAGGAAGCCATGGAACCGCTTGACCTGCCACTGCAACTCGGTCATGCCATCGGGCGGGCCCGGCCAGAGATCCATGTTTTGGGCGGCCGGGTGCATGCGGTGGCCGACGAACGAGAGCAGTTCGCCCGCCTCGCCGTTTCGCAGGCGGTCGTGCAGTTCGCGGCGGCTCTTGCAGTGGCGGCACATCAGGCCCACACCCACCTTGAGTTTCTTCTCGGTAGCCTTGGCCGCCAAGGCGATGATCCGGCTCGTGCTCGGCCCATCGATGGACACCGGCTTTTCCATGAACACGTGCAGCCCCTTCTCGATCGCGGCGGCAAAGTGGGCCGCGCGAAACGCCACGGGAGTGGCCAGGATCACGATGTCGCCCGGCCGGAGCGCCTCCATGGCCTGGCGGTAGGCATCGAAGCCCACGAACGCCCGCTCTTCCGGCACGTCGACCCGCTCCTTGAAATCCGCGGTCAACGACCGCTTGACGATGTCGATCCGGTCCTTGAAGACGTCGGCCATGGCGTAGACCTTGAGCGGGGCCTTGGCCGCGGAGAGCGCGTCGACGGCCGCGCCGCCGCCCCGGCCACCGCAGCCGACGAGGGCGACGCGGATCTCCTCGCTCCCGGCCGCATGCACGGCCCGGCCGGCCGTGAGCGTGCCGGCGGCGGCTCCGGCGGCCACACCGCCGAGGAACGTGCGTCGGGAGGGCAGGACCAGCGCCGGGCGTGCGGGACCGATCGGCGACATCGGAGACTCCTTGTGAGGTTGGGTAGCGATGGGAACAGGCGGGGGTCGGGGCTTGCGTTCGGGTCTGGAATCAGCCGCCGTAGGCGGTGGCGGTGGGGGCGCGGGCCAGGTCCGCATCGAGGGACCGGTGCGGCCGGATGCCGAGCCTGGCCAGTTCCGCATGATACGCCCTCACGCCCTGCGCCGCATCGAGGTCGCCGTCGGCCACGGCCCGCAGGATCCGCACGAACGCTGGCTGGTTCTCGGCGGCATTGATTTTGCGACCGAACAGGGCGACCCGCGCCCCGTGGGCCTTGGCGTCGGCCACGAGGCCGAAGGCGTCGTGGGTCGTGCCCGCGCCGCCGCCGAGAATGCCCACCACCAGCGACCGGTCGTAGGCTGCCAACTGCTCGGTCACCTCGGGCCCGAGGTAGGGAATCTTCAGGAATGCCGGCCGACCCGCACGTGGCACGCCGGCCAGTGCCCGCACGACGTGGTCGGCGAGGAACCGGGCGACGTCCCGCGGCCGATCGCCGACCGCCTTGCCGGGCACACGGTCGAGCGCGTTGGGGAAAAACACCTCGAGGAAGTGGCGGAACCCGGCCCGTTCGGCCGCGATGCGAAACTCCTTGTATGCCGTCAGCATGTCGCGATCGAGCGTGGCGTCGTCGTTGAGCGTGAGCGAGAACAGCCCGAGGTTCGCCCCGCGGGTGCGATCGCCGTGTCCGCACTCGACGCGGCCGCACTGCGCCTGGGCGATCGTCGCCGTCGAAAAGGGCAATGCCGGCTGCCGCGTGTAGCCACCGCTGCCCGCCGCGAGCCAGATGTCGGTCGTGTCGTTCATCCGCACGGCCGGAGTCACGCCGCTGTCCGTGAAGATGCCCTCTTCGATGGTCAGTGCCTCGCTCGTGCTGGCGCTCATGAGCATGATGTCCACGAGCCCCTCGGCGACGATTTCGCGGATCGAGTCGCGGTACTCGGCGAGCGTGCGAAACGGCCCGTGGGACGGCTCTCCCCCCGGCTTCAGCCCGGGGGCAGCCAGCCCGAACGCCATGTCGGCATCCTTGGCGTCGGCGAGGATGAAGTCGCGGCAGGACGGATCGGCCACGATGCGAGCGAGTTTGAGGTCGAGCGTCTTCTGGGTCGGCACGATGTCTGAACCTACGGAGGCGGCGGGGAGGTGTGCCTGGCGGCCGGAAGAGTGTAGCCTAGCAGGCTGTGGAACAAGTCTGCCCGAGCAGGATGCGCTGGTCATCGACCCAGGAAACCCTTGGCGTTTCCTGCAGTCGATCAAGTGGAAAAAGGCCATGCAGGGCTTTTTCCACGAGCAGCTAGACCGCGAGCGGCGCGACCAGTGGCCGCCGTTTCGCTTTTCGGAGCCCACATGCACGACGCCCTGATCTGCGGCACATGCGTGGCCGACATCCTCGTCAAGCCGGTCGGCCTGGCAGCGCCGATCGGCGGGGGGCGGCTGATTGACGTCGACCCCATCGAGGTCGCGACCGGCGGTATCGTCTGCAACACGGGGACCGCGATGCGGCGGCTCGGGATGCAGGTCGCGGCTGCGAGCCTGGTCGGCGGCGATCCCTGGGGCGACATGGTCCGCACCCGGCTGGTGGCCGAGGGCATCGACGTCGCGGCGCTCGAGACGCACGCCACCCTGGCCACGAGCACGACGGCGGTGCTCATCGACCCGGGCGGGGAGCGGAGTTTCGCGCACCACGTCGGCGCGCCGGCGGCCATCGACCTGGCGTTCATCCGCCGGCTCGCACCGCACTTCGGCGGCTGTCGGCTGGCCATCCTCGGCTACCATGGACTGCTGCCGGGCCTGGAAAACGACCTCGCCGCGGCGGTGCAGGCTGTGAAGGCGACCGGCTGTCAGGTGGCGGTGGAGACGGCCGGCTCGGGCGGGCCGTTCGCTCCCCTTGCCGCCGCGTTGCCGCATGTGGATGTCTATGTCCCGAGTCTCGATGAGGCCGTGCATCAGACCGGCCTGGCCGAACCGCGGGCGATCGTGGAACGCTACCGGTCCTGCGGCGCACCGGGGATCCTCGGCGTGAAACTCGGCACCCGCGGCACCCTGCTCTCCCCCGCGGCCGGCGAGTTTCTGGAGATCCCCTGCGTGCCGGCGCCCGGCCCCGTGGCCGATACGACGGGGGCCGGCGATTCCTTCCTCGCCGGTCTCCTGACGGGCCTGCTCCGCGGCATGGAGATTCGTCGCGCCGGCCTGCTCGGCGCCGCGACGGCCGCCTGCTGTGTCACGGGAATCGGCGCCACGGCCGGCCTGCGATCGTTCGCCGACACGCTCGCCCTCGCCGGCGGCTGACGGTCACGGCGGCACCAGCGCGGGATCGTCGCCGCCGGCATACCGGCCAGCGGGCTCTCCGGAGCACACGTCCGGCGTTCCCTTCCCCGGGATCAGCCGCGACGCCCGCCGCGGACCACTTTCCGCGGCGCCGCCACCGTCCGCGCCGTCGTCTTCTGCGTGGCGGTCTTCTTGTGAACCGTCTTTTTCCGGGCCGTCGTCTTTGCGGTCGATTTTTTCGTGGCCGATTTCTTCCCCACGGCTTTCTTCGCCGCCGGCTTGGCCGCCCGCTGCCCCGCCGCCGTGGCGGGCTTCGCCGGCGGCTGCTTCGCGGCGCGGCCCTTCACGGCCGGCTGCGGACTCCGGGATGCGCGGCGGACCTTGGCCGCGGCGACCTCGTCGAGAAAGTCGGTCGCCGCCCGCACCAGGTCGGCGGCCGAGACCGGCTCGACCTCGTCGATGATGAACAGCGACAGCTCGCCCCGCTTTTGGGCGGCCATCAGCGTCTGATACTCCGCGAGGGTCAGGTCGTCATGGTCGTCGTCTTCGCTGGAGAGAAACTCGAAGCCCACCCGGGCCCGCGGATCCCAGCCGTCGGCGTGAAACTCGACGCCATACTCGCGAAACATCACGTTCCGCGACACGGCATACCCCCGCGACTTGAACAGGCGGGCCAGCAGGTCGCAGGCCTTGGTCTCGGACACGGCGTCGTTCATCGGGGAATGCTCCGGGGGGAAGGGTGCTGCGGGATCGCCGCGATGATACCGAGAGCCCATGCTGCCGTCGCGTGCCTTGGCTGCAGCGGCATCTGCGCCGCTTTTTCAACGCCGCGAGGAGCGAACATCACTTTTGAACGCCGCAGCGTCACCAGCACCCGCCGGCTTCCGCGCGGTGCGGTGAACGTGTCGGGCCGAGGCTGGCCAGCCTCCACGAAGCACAACTGCCGCGTGTCGTCCTCGAGCCTGTAGATTCCCGTGACCTTCTGCGGCGCGGAGTGCTCGCTCGCGAGCGTTTCCATCTCGAAGGTCTTCGGATGGGCTGCTTGATCATTGGTGCTCGTTCCCTCGGCCAGCGGCAGGCCCTTGAAGAGCACCGACCACGACCCGTCCTCCCTGTAGGCGACCTGCAGCAACGCCACCAGTTCAGGGTCTATCTGTTTTCCGTTCACCTCGACCGTCTGCACGTCCCACATCCCAACCGACACGGCACGGTCGTCCGCAGGATCGGCCTCCGCGCCGCAGCCCTGCGGCCCGCTGGTCATCAGCAGCACCAGGAGCACGGGAGCCAGCACAACGGAAGTCACGGCTGCGGTTTCTCCGGCACGGTGATGGTGAACGTGCGGGGGCCGGGGCCGTGCGTGAAGAAGCCGTCTCGGCTCTCCGCGCTGCCGTTGTGCGGCTCGCGCGGCGGCGACTCGAGATCGAACGTCGCCGTCAGTTCATAGGTCCGCGGGCCCGTCGGCCGGTAGCCGTAGGGCGTGCCCGTCACCGGATCGTCGATGTCGCGGACGAACGTCCGCGGGTCGGCGCGGAGGTCGTCGAGACTCGCCGGCAGCTCGCCGCGTCGCTCGTGGTAATTCTCGATGGCCCGCGAGATGGTCTCCATGTCTCCGACCCGGTCGGTGTCCAGCCGCAGCAGGCGGGCGCGGAGCGGGCTCTCCAGCAGGGCGAGCGCCATGACGAGGCAGGCCAGGGCCGCGGCCACGCCGCCACGGCCGAGCCAGCCGCGCCACGCCGGGGGCGGCGGGAGCGGCCGGCCCGCATGGCCCGCCAGCGACTCCTCGCGGCGCAGGTCGCCGGCATACCAGAGCGAGACGACCCCGGCCACTGCCAGCACCACGACCGCCTTGAGGAGGAACCGCGGCGTGGCGTCTCCCTGCAGCAGGCTGAACACGACGTACACGAGGTCGCCGAGCATGACGAGGGCCATCACCAGCACGGCGAGGTAGGCGAGGAAGCGGTACACCGGCGTCAGTCGGGAGACCGGATTGCGGGCGACATCGCGGTTGACGGCCCGCTGCGCACACCAGAGCACCGGCAGCGACACCATGATGTGCGCCACGCCCCAGCGCAGGCTGCTCTTCCAGTATCCGTTCCAGTGCGCATCGATCGGCAGCGGCAGCCAGCGTTCGATCAGGATGAAGAGGATCGATCCGCAAGCGAACGCGACGTTGAAAAGGGCGACCATGGCGACGATGTGCAGGAAGGCGTCACGGGCCGAGCTCGACACCCGCTTGCGCGGCACCGGCACCGGCAGCGACGACTCGGCGAACGCGTCGAGCGCCAGCGTCGCCTCGCGTTCGGACCAGCCGGCGGCGGCGAGCTCCCGCGTGATGTCACCGCGGGCGACGCCGCGGGCCAGACAGTCGCGCACGAACGAGGTCAGTTGATCGGCGGCGGTAGCCATCGGGCGGTCTCCAGGGGAGGCGGGACCCGCCGCCCGGGGCGTCCGGGCGGCCGTCTCCGGAGGACAGGGCGACGACCGGAGCCAAATGGTACGCGCGGCCCTGCCGACAATAAAACCGCCCACACCTGCCGCCTCGACCTCGGCTCCGCTGCCGCTGGGGGGCGTGGTAGACTCCCGCCGCCTCTTTGATCTGCAGACCCTCCACGACTGGGTTCCATGGCGACCTCCCGCGACCGTGAACGCTGGCTCGTTCCGATCTTCGCCCTGACGGTGTTCACCAGCGCCTTTCTGCTCTTCCAGGTCCAGCCGCTGATCAGCAAGTTCATCCTCCCTTGGTTCGGGGGCAGCCCCGCTGTCTGGACGGCGGCGATGCTCTTCTTCCAGGCGGTGCTCTTCGGCGGCTACCTCTACGCGCACCTGACGACATCGCGGCTTTCCGCCGCCCGGCAGTGTCAGGTCCATGTCGGCCTGCTCATCGTCGCGGTCGCGGCCGTGCTCCTGACGCGGATCATGCCCCCGGCCTGGTTGCGGCCGAGCGGCGCGGCGGGGGAGTCGCCGCTGGCACGGATCTTCGTGCTCCTCGGCGTCACCGTCGGGCTCCCCTACTTCGCTCTCTCCTCGACCGGTCCGCTCCTGCAGCGTTGGTTTTCGCAGGTCATCGACGGCCGCTCCCCCTACCGCCTCTTCGCCCTGTCGAACGTCGGCTCGCTTCTGGCGCTCCTCTCCTACCCGCTGTGCATCGAGCCGCTCTGGGGCGGCAGAACGCAGGCGGCCTGCTGGTCGATCGGCTTCGTCGTGTTCGCGGTCTGCTGCGGCATCTGCGTCAACGAAGTCCGCGCGGCGCGGGCCCGGACCGTCGCGGAAGCCGTGCCGGCGCCGGTGCCCTCCACGCCGGCGGGAGGCTGGCGCCGGACGGCTTGGATCGCCCTCCCCGCCCTCGCATCGGTGATGTTCCTCGCGGTCACCAACGAGGTCTGCCAGAACGTGGCCAGCGTGCCGCTCCTCTGGATCGTTCCATTGAGCCTGTACCTGCTCTCCTTCATCATCGCCTTCGACCATCCCCGCTGGTACTGGCGGCGCGGCTGTGGGCTGGCGTCGGCGGCGACGCTCCTCCTCATGGCCGGCTACGATCCGATCACCGACATGGCCGCGACGCTCGTCGGCGATTGGGCCGAGGCGTTCTTCGACCACTGGTGGGTGGAGACGGCCGTCTACTTCGCCGGACTGTCGCTCGTGCTCCTGATGTGTCACGGCGAACTCGCCCGGCTCAAGCCGGCGGCCGATCACCTCACCGCCTACTACCTGTCGATGTCCCTGGGGGGAGCGATCGGCGGCCTGCTGGTCAATCTCGTCGCCCCGCAGGTGTTCACGACCTTCCACGAGTTTCCCCTCGGCCTCTTTGCCGCGGCGGTGCTGGCAACTCTGGTGGTGGCCAGCGGCGGTGCCGCGGCGGCGGCCGGCGCCGCGGCGGTGCGGTGGTCCCGCCCGGTTGGCCGCGTGGCGGCCGTGATCTTCGGCATGCTGGCGTTGGTCGGCATCTGGCACTGGCGGCTCGCCTCCGACGGGGCCGGGGATGCCACAATCCTCACCGTGCACCGCGCCCGCAGCTTCTATGGCACGCTCAGCGTGCAGAACCGGAAGGCCGGCGGCGAAAACGCGAACTTCACCTTCTGCAGCGGCCACATCGTCCACGGCAGCCAGTTCGCCCTCCCGGACCGGCGGCACCTGCCGCTCACCTATTACGGCGAAGGCTCGGGTGTTCGCATGGCGATCGAGCACGCGCAGCGGTCGTCGGAACGCTGCCACATCGGCGTGGTCGGCCTCGGTGTGGGCACGCTGGCCACCTACGCCCGGCCCGGCGACCGGGTCCGGTTCTATGAGATCAATCCGCAGGTCGCCGACGTCGCACGCAACACCGCCTGGTTTCGCTATCTTGCCGACTGCAAGGGGGACGTGGAAGTGGTGCTCGGCGATGCCCGACTACAGTTGGAACGGGAGCTCGACGCCGCCGGCCCGCACGGGTTCGACATCCTCTGTCTCGATGCCTTTTCCGGCGACGCCATCCCGGCCCACCTGCTGACCGCCGAGGCGTTCGCGATCTACGATCGCCATCTCCGGCCGGGGGGGGTGCTCGCGGTGCACATCACGAACACCTACCTCGACCTCTATCCGGTCGTGCGGCGGCTGGCCGAGCACCAGGGCTTTCAGCACACGCGGATCTACCGGGCGGCGGTGCCGGAGAAGATGCTGTTTCGCAACTGCTACATGCTGCTGTCGAAGGATCGGGAGTTCATCCTCGCGACGCCGGAGGACATCCAGGCGATGCCGCCACGCTTCCGCAAGCCGCGGGACGTTCCGCTGTGGACGGACGAATACGGCAGCCTGTTGCCGCTGTTGCTCTGACCGTCGCGGTCTCTCCTCGCGCAGCCGTCGCCGGCGGTTGCTGGGCGCAGGACCGTACGTTTCGCCGCAGGCAATCCGCGCGGTGGCATGGCGGGGTTTGGCCCGGCCGCTCAGCCCTTGGCGTCGGGCTTGGCCGCGGACTTCTCGACCGCCGGGGCCACCACCAGCCTGCTGCGGAGCCGCATGGCCAGGAGTTCGTCCCGGATGGCGAGCTTCCGCACTTCTTTCAGCAGGTTCTTGTTCGCGACGACCATGATTCCGGCCCTTTCCTGAGCGAGAGAACGAGGCCTCGACCTGCTAAAGATGTCTACGGCTCTCCTCAACTCTAGTTCGCGAAAATCAGCCCGTTTTATTGCCGTCAAAAAAGGGTGCGCACCTTGCACATCTCGCTTGCCCCCGGGCTTCCAGGAACGGAACCGCCCAACCCGACAGGCCGGAAACGCAACACCAGTCCCACGAGGCAGACCGGCTACACTACGGTCCGAGATGTGCGAGTGACGCCCTGCGGCTCGGGCTGTCGCCACTGCCCGTATGGGCCCAGGCACGTCGAGGGCAGCATGCAGGTCCGCTCATGAACGTCTATCGCGACCAGGACCATGACGACGAATGGGACGATGGCGACGCTGATGTTGGCGACGCCCAGGACTCGGACGAAGAGCCGACCGTCCCCTGCCCTTATTGCCGGCGTGAAATCCTCGAAGATTCGCCGCGATGCCCGTACTGTGAGCGGTACATCTCGGCGGAAGACCATGCCGGCCCACGAAAGCCAGGATGGGTGATCGCCACGGCCCTGGTCTCTCTGGGCGTCGCGATCTGGTGGCTCTTCAGGGTGTAGCCGGGGCACAAGCGGCGCAGGGCAATTCTCGACCTGAAAACGTTTTTGTTCGGCCTCGCCGCCCCGCGACTTCTACTGAAGAACCTGAAAAAGAAGCTGGCCAAGAAGCCTCGGACGTTTTCCCTCACGCTCACCGCCCCTCAACGGGACACGCTCGCCATCGAGAAGCACATGCGGGGCACGCTGCGGGAACGGCACGCTGTCGCAGCAATCACCGCAAAGCCCTTCGCCGGCAACGACTTCTGCCGCGTCGTGCGCCAGCGTGCCGAAGCCTGCGAAAAGCCGAGGCGGATGGGGTGGGATTCGGAGATCCGCAAGAATCCTCGCCAAAACAGCAGTTTTCGGAAACCGCAACGCAGAATCCCACGCACTCGCCGTCGGAAGCGGCCCATGCGGCCCGAGTGCTGTTGCTCGAGGCCCGCTGGTCTGAAACCACGCCGCTAGAGGCTGTCAGGGGTTTTCTGCCGACATTGGGCGACTGCTTCGTGTTCGTCATGGCCGCCCACGAGAACCTTCACCTGGGACAAGTCTCGGCCTGGCGGCGGGTTCAGGGCATGGGGCGGGTCTAGACCAGGAGGCAGGCGATGAACTACCTCGGATTTGGTCTGGCTGTCCTTCCTCGGCATGCTCGGCTACACCCGGCAGAAGGGCGTCTACAGGCACCCAGAGCGTCAGACCATCTTCCTCGGCGACTTCATCGACCGCGGCCCCAAGATCCGGGAAACGCTCGAGATCGTCCGCCCCATGGTAGATTCTGGAGCTGCACTCTCAGTCATGGGCAACCACGAACTGAATGCCCTCGCGTTTCACACGCCCGACCCTGAAAAGCCGGGTGAGCACCTGCGGCCGCACAACGAGAAGAACTCGAACCAGCACGCTGAGACCATGCGGCAGATCCCGGCTGGCGAGTTGAATTCATATCTAAATTGGTTCCGGACGCTGCCGCTGTGGCTCGAGCTCGACGGCCTCCGGGTCGTGCATGCCTGCTGGGACGAAACCCGCATGGCCAAGATAACCGGCCCTGTCACGGACGAGTTCCTGCATGCTGCTTGTTCCCCGAAGGGCAGCCTGTTTGAACCCGTGGAGGCGATTCTGAAGGGCAAGGAAGCCAAATTGCCGCCCGGGGCTACGTTCCGGGACAAGGACGGCCACGAGCGAACTTCGACGCGGGTGAAGTGGTACGAACCGCCGGACGGACACACCTACCGGACCTATGCGATGGCGAGTGAGCCCATCGAATCAGACCTGCCGTTGCCCGAGGATGTGATTCAAGCCGCCGTGTCCTACCCCGAGGACGCAAAGCCCGTGTTCGTTGGGCACTACTGGCTTTCCGGTCGGCAGCCCGAGCTACTCCGTGGGAACATCGCCTGCGTGGACTGGAGCGTGGCCAAGGGCGGGTTCCTGTGTGCGTATCAATGGGACGGAGAGCGGGATCTGAACGCCGGGAAGTTTGTCTGGATTGGCTGATATCGGGATACTGTCCGCCTCCCAGCACCCAACCAACAGGCCAATTCCCGTGCCCCCGAAACGCACCTACATCCAACCGGGCCAGAAACTCGAACTGGACCTTACGCCAGCCGAGCGGAAGGCGATTCTGGACGACCTGATGTCCCTGCCGCCCGAATACGAAGCCCAGCTCAAGAAAGTCCACCCGGAGCAGCCCCTGTTGCTCACGCTGGACGATCTGGAGGACTTCTCGGGCTATGTCGCCGCCGAGGCCAACCACACGTCCAACAAGAAGCTCCGTAAGGTCCTGGACTCGGCGTTCGAGAAGATGACCGATTTGCTCGACGCGTTCACGGACGAGGAGCCGCCCGTAAAATAGACAACAAAAAAGGCCCAGGCAGCAGAGCGAGAAGAAGCCGAGCGGCAGAAGCAGATCTCTGACAAGGCCGCATTTCTCGCCACATGGGCCGCGGGGGTTCTGCAGGCAGCTGGGAAGCAGGGAGCCAAGAGCCGGGTGCTGGAGACATTCATACCCGGGAAACTTGAGAAGTCGGTGCTCGTCACCCTGGAAGACGTAACGCCTGCTGTTCGAAAGCGACTGGCTGCCGGCGGGGCACTGAACTCGGGAAGCGTAAATACAGGTCACCTCGGCATGGCAAAAACGAAAGCCGTCACAAAGAAGCAGCCCAGTAGTTCCGTCCGGCCTCGTGCTGGCGGGACGTGGGCTCCGGCTCCGTCTTTTGTCTACCAGTTCAAGATCACGCTGGTGGACACACACCCAGTCATCTGGCGTCGCATCCAGACTGCCGACTGCAAGCTTCACACGCTGCATTGCCACATTCAGGCCGTGATGGACTGGAGCAACACCCACCTGCACCATTTCGTGATCGGCAAACGGATCTATGGCGTTCAGGACTTCGAGAACGGCGGCATGTCCGGAGGCTATATCTTTGACTCCTCGGCGGTCATGCTCGGTAGTCTCCTGCCGGCGTCTGGCAAGCGAGCCAAGTTCTCGTACACCTATGACTTCGGCGACAACTGGGAACACGAGATTCTTTTTGAGGGATGCCCAAAGGCCGACCCCGGGGTGAAGTACCCGCTGTGCCTTGAAGGCGAGCGAGCGGGCCCACCTGAAGACTGCGGCGGGCCTCCCATCTTCGAGCACATTCTTGAGGTGTTGGAAAACCCGCGGCACAAAGAGCATGCCGAAGTGGCCCAGGCCTACGGCGGCTTCGACCTCGAGACCTTCGACGCCAAGCGGGCTACCCTCAGAATGGCGAAGGGCCTCAGGGCATGAACTCAGCCCCAGTCAGCGAATACGAACCCCGGAGCAACCTCCACCTCGTCAGGCACGCCGAACGCCGGATATTCACCTGCTCTCGTTGCGGCGGCCAGAAAAAGTCCACGCTCGTGGCCCGCCCGGTAGCAGAGCCAGGCAACGCTCTCTGCAACGGCTGCTACGGCTTATTGTTGTCAAAGTCCCGGCCCAAATGACCGCGAATCTCTTCACGGCGATTCCTGAGCATCTTCCCGAGGAACTCACCACGATTCTTCAGGCTGGCGAGGGAGTCCGCATCGAGCGAATCGTCTCCCAGGGCCACAGTTCGCCGCAGGGCTTCTGGTACGACCAACCGGATCACGAGTGGGTGCTGGTCCTTAAGGGAGCAGCCCGGATTGAGTTTGAGAACAGCACGGTTGAGATGAAGCCCGGCGACTACCTCAACATCCCGGCCCGCACGAAGCACCGCGTGGCCTGGACGACGCCGAACGAGCCCACGATCTGGCTGGCGGTGCACTACGGCAAGAGCCCCGCGCCGCCTACCTGATTCCCGCAAAAATGAGGCCCGCCCAAAACGATCATTTTCCGCAGGAATCGCTTATCCTGCCTTGGCGGGGCCGTCTTTACCCGGCTCGCCCCTTACCGGAGGATCGCAAGATGATGCGGCGAATCTTGGCTCTCGGGCTGCTCGGTGGCTCGCTCATGTGTGCCCAACCAGCCAACGCACAGGGCTTATGGATCGGCGGGCCCGGCTTCGGCGGCATCGGCTTCGGCAGTCCAGGCTTCGGCGGCTTTGGTTATTCACCGTACGGCTTCGGGAACGTGGGCCTCTACGGCCGTGGGATTGGCAGCGGCTATTCCCCGTACGGCTTCGGCAACGCGGCCTTTTTTGGCGGCTACGCACCTGCCACGTTTGCGTCTCCCGTGGCTGTGAGGCCGGTCTACGTGGCAAGGCCGGTGATCTACAGAGAAGTTGCTCCCGCGTATGTTCCCAGGCCGGCTGTTCGGGCTCCGCTGAATCGAGCCTACCGTCGAGTCTGGCGAAGGGGCTGGTGAGCGGTCTGTCAGTCAACGCTTAAAACCAGCCAGTGATCGGCGCATGAACTCCGGCCATCTTCACGGAGCATTTCCACCTACAGGTCTTCCAGCGGCACAGCCGCGAAAGGAGGCTTGTTATGGCGAATGTACTGACGATTATCGAGGCGATTCAATCACTACGATCGGCAGGATTGTCCTGTCGTGAGATTGCACGGCGGCTTGGGATCGACCGAGGGACGGTCTCGCGGCGGCTCAGGGTCACCGGCGAGCCGACTTCAAAACCAGCCAATGCGCCGATTTTCCCGGCCGGGACTGAACCGGCGCTGGCTGGTTTTGAACCGCCGACCGGTCTGAGCGGGCCGTCCGTGGCCGGTGCTGCGCCGCCGATCGGGCTGCCAGCTGGCCGGACAAAGCCCGACTGGTTCGATCCGGACCTGAACCCCACGTTCGCGGAGTTCTGCCGCCACTACGGCACGACGCCACTTCCCACGAAGCCGAGAACGCCACGGCACAAGGGGAAGGTCGAGCGTGGCATCGGCTACATGAAGGGCAACGGCCTCAAGGGCCGCTCGTTTCGCCGAACAGAACGAACAGCTGCAGAAGTGGGAGCGAGACACGGCCGACAGACGGATTCACGGCACGACCAAGCGACACGTGCTCACACACTTCAACGAGGCGGAACGGGCGGCCCTCCTGCGGCTCCCGGTGTCACGGTTCGAGAACTTTCGCGAGGCCAAGCGCAAGGTCAGCCGCGACGGCCACGTCGAGGTCGCCAAGGCCTTCTACTCGGTGCCGCCGGAGTACCTCGGCCGCGAGGTCTGGGTCCGCTGGAACGGTCGCACCGTGCGGGTGTTCAACGATCGGATGCAGCAGATCGCGATCCACGCCAAGCATGACCAGGGCCGCTTCAGCACCGATGCAAGGCACCTTGATCCCACGAAGATCAACGGCCTCGAACGCGGCATCGCCTACCTGCTGGGCAAGGTGCGGGCGATCGGGCCACACACGCACGCCTGGGCCGAGGCCGTCGTCGCTGCCCGTGGCATCGAAGGCCATCGTGTGGTGCAAGGCCTGCTGTCGCTCACCAAGAAGCACACCTGCACAGAGCTCGAACGGGCCTGCGAAACCGCCCTCGCCAACCAGTGCTATCGCCTGCGGCTCCTGCGGCAGTTGATCGCGCATCATGCCGACAGGCAGCAGCCGCTCGAGTTCCTCGCCTCCGCCAACTCGGGCTTTCAGGCCTGGCGGCCTCACTCGATGTCCGGCTCCAGGAAGCCCAGGCCAGCCGCCTGAGCCACCTCGAGTTCCTCGAACTCATCCTGCAGGACGAAGTCGCCGTCCGCGACCAGAGGAAGCTCGACCGCCGCACCAAGCTGGCATGCTTCTGCAACCTGAGGACCCTTGACCAGTTCGATTGGGAGTTCAACGCCTCACCCGGGCGCGGATATTTCTATCTTTACCCGCGCAGCATGAACACGGACTCTCTGCTCTCCGTCACGAATCGCACGATGTCATCCGCTCGCCCGCGCAATACTTCTGCGATCTGCCGAGTCGAAACGTTGCCGAGGCATATCTGAATCACCTGCGGAGGATGACCACGCACCAGCGCCCGGGCTAGAAAGTCGTTGTCCTTGGTGATGATGACGAAGCCTTGGTTCTTTGCGAACTGCCATATCCGCTCATCGTCTTCGCCCGCGAGACCTACATCACGAACATGACAACTCCCGGGAAAGTCTGGCAGCACATTGTCAACGAGCCGAAAAGACAGGTTTTGGTCGATCAGCGCTTTCACGCTACCGACCCGAGAAGGCGCCGCTCTCGTTCCGCCGCGAACGCCAAGCAGGCCCGGATGTCGTCGCTCGTCAATTCGGGGAAGTCAGCCAGAATCTCGGCCTCGGTCATTCCGGAAGCGAGGTATTCCAGAACGTCGGACACCGTGATACGAAGCCCGCGGATGCAGGGCTTTCCGCTGCGTTTTCCGGGTTCGACGGTGATGCGTTCGAGGAGCGAGGACGTCATGCCGAAAGTCTACGACTGTTCTGAGGACAGTGCAAAACCTGTCCCTTGCGGCCACGAACACCGCCGAAGTCATGCCGCTTGCGACGACTCACGGCGCCTCAATCCCCGCCAAAACCCGGGCATATTCGCTAGCGGACTTCTGTTCGC
>Ga0315902_10005072_pt1 | contig 18687 bp, 13 predicted proteins | sample LakEriMetagenome_9_FD_203523 | JGI IMG/M metagenome (GOLD analysis project Ga0315902, IMG submission 203523) | Freshwater fungal communities from buoy surface, Lake Erie, Ohio, United States - Buoy 12 MA117 | ecosystem: Environmental > Aquatic > Freshwater > Lake > Lake biofilm | place: USA... | reverse complement strand
GCCGCCGACCGCCGCAGCCCGCCGCCGGACGCCATGAGCGTGTCGGAGGTGACCGCCCGCGTCAAGGAGCAGCTGGAGACGCGGTTCGCCGATGTCTGGGTGGCGGGCGAGGTGTCGAACCTGACCCGCGCCTCCTCGGGCCACGTCTATCTCTCGCTCAAGGATGAAGCGGCCCTGCTGCGGGGGGTGATCTGGCGGGGCACCGCCGCCCAGTTGGCGATCGATCCGGCCGACGGGCTCCAGGTCGTGTGCCACGGCAGGCTCGAGGTCTACCCGCCACGCGGTACCTATCAATTGACGATCGACCGCCTGCACGCGCTCGGCACCGGCGCGCTCGAGGCCCAGCTCCGCCGGCTGCGGGACACGCTCGACCGCGAGGGGCTGTTCGCCCCTGCCCGCAAGCGGCCGATCCCCGCCTTCCCGCGCCGCATCGCCCTGGTCACGAGCCCCACCGGCGCCGCGATCGCCGACTTCCTCACGGCGCTGTTCGCCCGGTGGAAGGGGAGCGAGGTGATCGTCGTGCCGTCGCGGGTGCAGGGAGCCGGCGCCGCCGCGGAGCTCGCGGCGGCCCTGGCCGCCGCCGCGCGGATCGTGCCGGCGGTGGACGTGATCGCGCTGGTGCGGGGGGGCGGCAGCCTCGAGGATCTGTGGGCCTTCAACGAGGAACCGCTCGTCCGCGCAGTCGCCGCCAGCCCGATTCCCGTGGTGTCGGGCGTGGGCCACGAGATCGACGTCACGCTCGCCGACCTCGCCGCCGACCTCCGCGCCCTGACGCCGACCGACGCCGCGGCCCGCGTCTCTCCCGACGGCTCCCAGGTGGCCGCGACCGTGGCGGAGCTCGGCCTGCGGCTGCAGTCCGGCCTCGGCCGGCGGGTCGAGCTGGCCCGCGAGCGGGTCCTGCAACTGGCCCGGTCACGAATCTTCGCCGACCCGTCGCGGCTCGTCCGCGATCGGCGGCTCGCGCTCGATCAGCAGGCGGCCCGCCTGCGCCGCCTCGCCGGCGCCGCGGTGGCCCGCGGCCGCGAACGGCTCGCGGCCGCGGCCGGCCGGCTGGAGGCGGGCAGCCCCCTGCACCTGCTCGCCCGTGGCTGGTCGGTGACGACGCGGGCGGGCGACCGCACCGCGCTGCGATCCGTGGCCGGACTCCGTGTTGGCGACGAGATCATGACCCAGCTCGCCGATGGCAAACTCTGGAGCCGACTGGAAAGGACGACGACCGATGACGCCCACCTCTGACACACAGCCCGCCGACGCCGCAGCCACGTTCGAGTCGGCGCTCGACCAATTGGGCGACATCGTGGCCCGCCTGGAGTCAGGCAGCCTCGGGCTCTCCGCGTCGATCGACGCCTACGAGCGCGGCGTGGCCATCCTCCGCCGCCTCCACGAGGAGCTCGCCGCGGCGGAAGAGCGGGTCAACGTGCTCGTGCGGATCGATGACGAGGGGCGGCCGATCCTCGAGCCCGCGGCCGCCACCGGGGCGATCCAGGCCGCAGACTCAACCCCGCCGGCCGCGTCGCGCGGCCAACGGGCACCGCGGGGCAAGACTGCCCGGCCGCGAAGCCTGCCCGGGATGGACGATGCCGCGGCGGAAGCCTAGACTTTTCATCGGGAAAAGCAGCGGGAGTCGCGGCGCCGAACCGGTCGCGAGACACGGCGACCGCGGACCGTTTCGGCAACCTGGCCGGCCTCCGTCCGGAATCGTGTGACCGCCTCCACCATCACCGCCGCCTGTTCCGACACCGAGATTCGTGCGGCGCTCGAGAAGGTCCGTGGGTTCATCGAACCGCGGCTCGAAGCCAGCCTCGCCGGATCCCCGGAATCCGCGCCGCGGCTCGTCGATGCCATGCGCTATGCGCTGCTCGCGCCCGGCAAGCGGCTCCGGCCGGCGCTCGTGCTCTGGGCGGCGCAGGCCTGTGGCGGCACCTGGGAGGGGGCGGCCCCGGCCGCCGTGGCCGTGGAGATGATCCACGCTTATTCGCTGGTGCACGATGATCTGCCCGCGATGGACGACGACGACCTGCGCCGCGGGCGGCCGACCTGCCATCGGGCCTTCGACGAGGCCACGGCGATCCTCTGTGGCGACGCCCTGCAGGCGCTGGCCTTCGAGATCCTCGCCACGGGCATGCCGGCCGCCGGCGCGGCCCGCGGGTGCGCCGTGCTCGCCCGGGCGGCGGGTGCCGAGGCCCTCGTCGGTGGCCAGATGGACGACCTGGCCACGGAACGCGGCTGGATCGCCGACCTGCGCCCCGAGCCGGCCACGGTGCAGGTCGCGTGGATGGAGCGGATCAACCGCCGGAAGACCGGCGGCCTGTTCCATGCCGCGCTGCAACTCGGCGGCCTGGCGGCCGGGGCCGGCGCCCCCCGGCTGGAACTGCTGGCGACCTTCGGCGCCGCCTTCGGCCAAGCCTTCCAGATCGCCGACGACCTGCTCGACGCCGAAGGGACCGAAGCGACGGTCGGCAAGCGGGTGGGCAAGGATGCCGACCGCGGCAAACTCACCTTCCCCACGGTGCTGGGCGTTGGGGAGTCGCGGCGGCGGGCGGTCGAGTTGGCCGACGCGGCGGCGGCGGCCGTCGCGCCGCTGGGCACCGCCGCCGCCGAACTGGCCCGACTGGCACGCTGGATCGTGACCCGCGACCATTAAACATTGCCGCGCCGCAGGAGCGAACCGAAATCATGGCCGACATCCTTCCCTCGATCCATTCGCCACGCGACCTCGTCGACCTGCCCATGGCCGACCTCGAGCGGCTCGCCGCCGAGATGCGTCGCGCCCTGTGCGAGGTGGCCGCGACCCGCACCGCACACTTCGCATCGAACCTGGGCGTGGTCGAATTGTGCCTCGCCCTGCACCGCGTCTTCGACTTCAGCCGCGACCGGCTGATCTGGGACACCGGTCACCAGATTTATCCCCACAAGCTGATCACCGGCCGCTTCGCCCGCTTCGGCACGATTCGCACGCGGGGCGGCCTGATGGGCTATCCCAATCCCGAGGAGAGCCCCTACGACCTGTTCATGACCGGCCACGCCGGGTGCAGCGTCTCCACCGCCCTCGGCCTGGCCAGCGGCGACGATCTGCGGGGCGCGGCCGACCGGCACAGCGTGGCGGTGATCGGCGACGGCGCCCTGCCCTCGGGGATCGTCTTCGAGGCCCTCAACAACGCCGGCTTTCTCAAGAAGCGGCTGCTGATCATCCTCAACGACAACAAGATGTCGATCTGCCCGCGGGTCGGGGCGCTGGCCGAGTACCTCGACGTGATCCGCACCAATCCCTGGTACCGCGGCCTCAAGAGCCAGGCCGGTGAGATCATCAAGGGCGTGCCGATGGTGGGCGAATCGGTCGAGCGGATGCTCGTCAACGTCAAGGACTCGATCAAGACGACGCTCCACGGCGGCGCCCTCTTCGAGGCCCTCGGCGTGCGGTATTTCGGTCCGGTCGAGGGCCACTCGTTGCCCAACCTGATCCGCTACCTGGAACTCGTCAAGGACGCGGAGGGGCCGATCCTTCTCCACGTGCTCACCGAGAAGGGGCACGGGTTCAAGCCCGCCGAGGCCGATCCCGTCTTCTTCCACACCCCGGCCCCCTTCGAGTGCGACGACGACGACTGCATCGTGTCGATCAAGAAGTCTTCGACCCGCGCCTACACCGACGTGGCCGCCGACGCCATCGGCACCGCGTTGCGCCGTGACCCGCGGGTCACGGTGCTCACGGCGGCGATGTGCCAGGGCAACAAGCTCGAGAAGGTGCGGACGGAGTTTCCCTCCCGGTTCTTCGACGTGGGCATCTGCGAGTCGCACGCGGTGGCCTTCGCGGCCGGCCAGGCCAAGGCAGGCTGCCGGCCGATCGTCGACATCTACAGCACGTTCCTCCAGCGGTCGTTCGACCAGGTGTTCCAGGAGGTGTGCCTACAGAACCTGCCGGTCGTATTCATGATGGATCGGGCCGGGCTCACCGGGCCCGACGGCCCCACGCACCACGGCTCCTACGACCTCGGCTACATGCGGCTGTTTCCCAACATGACCGTCCTCGCACCGGGCGACGAGCACGACCTCGGCGCGATGCTCGATTGGGCGCTGGCCCACGACGGTCCGGTCGCCATCCGCTATCCGAAGGCGGTCGTCGAGCGGCAGCCCGGCCCGCGGCCGCCGCTCGAGTTCGGCCGGGCGGAAGTGCTGGCCGAGGGACACGACGGGCTGATCGTCGCCTGCGGCACGCTCCTCGGCGAGGCGGTCGCCGCGGCGGCGCAGCTGCGGCAGGAGGGCCTCGAGATCGCGGTCGTCAACGCCCGGTTCGTGAAGCCGCTCGACACGGCGCTGCTGCTGGAGCGGATGGAGGCGGCTCCCTGGACGGTGACGGTCGAGGAAAACGCCCTGCCGACGGGCTTCGGATCGGCCGTGCTCGAAATGGTCAACGACGCGCAGGCCGCGGCCCTGGAGGCGGGCGAGCCCCGACCGGCCGGCGGCGCGATCGTGCGGCTCGGGCTGCCCGACCGCTTCGTGGAACATGGCGAACGCGGGGAACTGCTCGCCACGCTCGGCCTCGATGCCGCCGGCATCGCCGCAACCTGTCGGCGGCTGGCCGGTCGCGATCCCCTGCCGGCCCACGCCGACCACGCGGCGGCCCACACCTGATCGCCCCATGTCCTCCGCTTCTCCGACCTCGCGGCTGCAGCCGCAGCGGGCCCCGAGCGGTCCGCTGCGGGTCGCCATCGTGGGCCCCGCCGAGCTGCCCGACGTGGCCGCCGAGGCCCAACGCGTCGCCCGCCTGCTCGCCGACCGGGGACACGAGGCGATCGTGCGGATCGCGACGCGGGATCAATGGGGCATGGGACCGCTGCGGTCCGCGGCGGCGTCGCCCCCCGACCTGGTCGTCGTGCTCGGTGGCGACGGCTCGATCCTGCGAACGGCCCGGTGGCTGGCCTACGAGCAGGTGCCGGTGCTGGGCGTGAACCTCGGCACGCTCGGCTTCCTCGCCGGGTTCTCCCGCGAGGACGTGGCCGGAGCCGTCGACGAGATCACGTCCGGACGGTTCCGGCTGGTGGAGCACCTGATGTTCGAGGCGGAGGTCGTCCGCGGCGGCGCGGTCGTGCGGACGGAGCTTGGCCTGAACGAGGCCTCGATCCTCGCCGGCCCGCCGTTCTCGATGATCGAGATCCGCCTCCTCGTGGACGGCGAACTGGCGACCACCTACCGGGCCGACGGGCTGATCGTCTCCACGCCGGTGGGCTCCACGGCCTACAACCTCTCGGCCGGGGGCCCGATCGTCCGCAAGGACCTCGACGCCTTCGTGTTCACGCCGCTCAATCCCCACACGCTCTCCAACCGCACGGTGGTCGAGTCGGCGGCCCGAACCTACGAGCTGCTCGTGCCTCGGCCCAACGCCGGGTCGGCCTGCGTGGTGGATGGGCAGGTCGTGGCGGCCCTCGAGGCGGGGGACGGTGTCCGCGTCCGCCGGGCGGCGCCGCGGTTCACCTTGGTGGAAACCAGCCACCACGGCTACTATCGCACGCTCCGGGAGAAACTCGGCTGGGGCGGCGGCCTGCGGGCCGCCGAACCGCGCACGACAGGAGGTCGTTGATGCGCTCGATCGTGATCGCCGTGACGCTGCTCGTCGCCTGGGCGGCGCCGGTGAGCCGTGCCGCCGAGCCGGTGCGGCTGCGGTATCGCTTCCAGGTCGGCGACCGGATCGAGATGGACGTCGCCCACCGGGCGGTGACCGAAACGACGATGAACGGCACCACGCAGACGGTCGAGACGATGACCGACTCGCGGAAGACCTGGAAGGTCGTGGCCGTGGATGCCGCCGGCCATGCCACGCTCGAGCACTCCGTGGACGACGTCGTGATGACCTCGCGGACGAGCGACAAGGGGGAGGTCCGCTGGGCCAGCGCCGGCACCGACGATCCGCCGCCGGGCTACGAGGGCGTGCGGCAGAGCCTGGGCGTGACGCTGTCGCGGATGGTGATCGACCCCAGCGGCCGCGTCCTCGACCGCCGCGACTTGCGTCCCTGCCCTCCGTCGGCGACGGGTGACCTCGTGGTCGTGCCGCTGCCCGACGAGCCGGTGGCGGCGGGGGGCGAATGGACGATCCCGCAGGAGGTCGTCGTCGAGGCCCCGGGGGCCGGCCGCAAGGCGGTCCGCACCCGGCTGCGGTACCGGCTCGAAGACGTCCGCGACGGAGTGGCCACGATCCGCGTCGACACCACGGTGCTGACCCCCGTGGACGACCCGCGGCTCGAGGCCCGCCTGCTGGAGCGAATCTGGGACGGCACGATCAGGTTCGACGTCGAGGCCGGCCGCGTCACGAGCCGCAAGACCGGGATCGACCGCCGCGTCGTCGGCTTCGGCGGCCCGCAGTCGAGCGTCCGCTACAAGTCGATGCTCGAAGAGCGCGTCCGCTGAAGACGCGTCAGCCGGCGCGGAGGATGTCCTCGACGCGGCGGATCGCATCCTCCACGTCCCACGCCACCTCGGCGAGCACGATCTGCTCGCGGTTGACGATCCACTCCTCCACGGTCTTTTGGGCGGCGATCACGGTCGAGTGGCTCCGCCGGCCGAAGTGGCCGCCGATCTCCGTCAGGGCGGCGCGGGTATGCCTTCGGGCCAGGTACATCGCCAGCATCCGGGGATGGCTCGCGGCCTTCGACCGTCGCGCCGACTGCATGACCGCCGCGTCGATTCCGAAGGCCTTGCACACCGCCTTCTCCACGTCCGCCAGCCGCACGCTGCGGCCGCTCGACCGCACGAGGTCGGCGAGCGCCTCCTCGGCCATGCCGGCCGACACCGGAATCCCCAGCATCAGGCTCGCGGCCTCGAGCCGATTGACCGCGCCGAAGAGTTCGCGGGCGTGGCGGGCCATGTGGGTGGCCACATAGTGGACGACGTCCTCGGGCACCTGGAGATCCCGCTTCATGCAGATCCGCTCCACGATGCCGCGCCGCACTTCGTAGTCGGGAGGCAGGAGGCGGGCGTTCATGCCGCCGCGGAGCCGCGTCACCAGGTCGGAGCCGAGGCCATCCAGCGCGTCGAGGTCGCGATCGCAGGCGAACACCATTTGTCGCCCCTGCCGATAGAGCGCATCGACGGTCTGCTGAAACTCGACGAGCGTGGCCCGCTTGCCGACGAAGAATTGAATGTCGTCCACCACGAGCAGATCAGCCGACCGGCAGCTGCGGCGAAACCCCGGCAGTCCGGTGCCATGCAGCGCCTGCAGAAACCCGGTGGTGAACTGCTCGGCCGACAGCGACACGACGTTGATCCCGGGATGGCACTGCCGGGCGCGGCCGCAGATGCCCTCGAGGAGATGCGTCTTGCCGACGCCGGTCGGACCGTGGATCACCAGCGGCGACATCTCGCCCGGCCGGGCGGCGGCGATCTCCACGGCGCCGTAGGCCATGCGGTTGCTCGGGCCGACGACGAAGTCCTCGAGATCGCTGAACGGGCGGCGGCCTGCACCGGCAGCGGGAGCGGGGGCCGGGGGGGTGACCACCGCAGCCGCCCGCCGGGCACGCGGCGCCGACTGGTGGCTGGGAGCCACGGCCGGCTGGGTGACGCCCGGCCGCCACACCACGCGAACCTTCCGGCCGCAGGCTTCGATCGCGGCGGCATCGAGGTCGGCTTGAAACGTCCGCCGCAGCCACTCCTGCTGGAAGCCCGGCCCGGCCTCGACAGTCAGGCACTCGGCCGCGGCGTCGATGGCGAAGACGGCTGAGGGCCCGAACCAGACGGCGAACCGATCGTCGCCGACCCGCCGCCGAAACGCGTCGCGGACGAGCGTCGCGAGGTTGCCGATGTCCCGGCTCAATGCTCGCGCGCCGACATCGACTGCTTTGGCCATGGATCCGTCCGTTTGTTCCGCAGCTGGCGGTTCCCCGCAGCACCGCCGCCGGCACTCGCTGCATCCATCCTGGCGAACGCACCGTTCTGCGGGCGATCGCGGCGCGAGTATAGGAGTGCTGGCAGTGCTGTCAAACCATCGCCACGCGGCGCGAAGAAGAGTGATGTTCACGTCGCACGACACGCGCGCACCACACCGCCATCATCGGTGACGAACGGCGTGCGGCGCAGCCGCTGGTCGCCGATCAGGGGGCGAAACTGCAAAAAAAACCGCGATTTCGGCCGCGCGATTCCGCACGCGCGGCGGTTTTCTATACTCATGCACCGGATGCAGGTGCGGAATCGCTTTCGCTTCTTCGACACACCGCGGCCCGCGGAGATGCATGATGCACGACGCTCGATCATCGGCCGCCATTCGTCGACTCACGTGGGCCGCATGCCTCGCCCTGCTCGGGGGCGTCGCGAGCGGCCGATCGCTGCGGGCGGCCGATACCGCTGAAGCCCCGCCTTTCGTGCCCGGCGAAATCTCCATCGGCGAGCCGATCGTCCTGCCCCCGAACCAGGCCCCGCCGGCCGCAGCTCCCGCGGCCGCACCGCCGGGAGCCGTCCCGGGCAATGGCTGGCTGGGCATCGTCGTGGCCGAGTCGCGAACACCAGGCCGGTGGGTCGTGGCCGAGGTCGCGCCCGGTAGCCCCGCGGAAGCAGCCGGCATCCGCGCCGGCGACGAGGTGCGGGCCATCAACGGCACACGGCTGCAGAGTGCCGACGACGTGTCGCAGTCGCTCACGGCGCTCGCTCCGGGCCAGGCGGTAAGTGTCGCCATCGCCCGCGACGAGTCGGTCGCGGACGTCCGCATGACCGCCGTGCCGCGGCCCACGCCAGGGGCCGCCCGCGGCTGGCAGGCGGTCCCCGCCGAGCCGGCCCCTGCCATGCCTGACCGGAGCGGCTTTGCGGGTGGGGCGCCGCCCGCCGCTGTCGCGATGCCTCCCGCCTTTGCCGCGACCGCCCCGATGACTGCCCCGCCTGCGGCGCCGGCACAGCCAGCCCCGTCCGTCCTAATGCCGCCGCCCGTCACGACACCCAGCCGCTTCGCCGCGCCTTCGGCCTTCGCGGCGGCGCCAGCCAGCGGCTTCCTGCCCGCCGCCACCGCCGGCGTTCCGGGCCCGACGGCACCGCCGCCATCTGTCGCCCACGAACTTCCGCCGCCGCAGGCCGCTCCCGGTGGCCGGGGCCGCACGGCACTGGGCGTCCGCACCATGCCGATCGATGCGGAAACGCAGTCGCGGTTTCGCCTGCCGGCCCTCAGCGGCGCCTACGTCATCGGAGTAGTGCAGGATCTGCCCGCCGCCCGCGCCGGCGTGCCGCCCGGCAGCGTCATCGTGGCCCTCGACGCACGGCCGGTCGGTTCGCCTGACGATCTCACGCGCATGGTGACCAGCAGCCCGGTCGGCAGGCCTGTTTCGCTGGAGTACGTGCTGCCCGGCGGCGCGGCCAAGAAGGCGGAGGTCGTGCTCCAGCCGCTCGAGTTGCCGCTCGAGAGGGCGCTCATCGGCACCGATCCTGCGGCCGCCCCGAGCGTGCCGACGCTGATTCCCAGCCCCGCGCCGGGTGCCGTGAGCCCGGCCGCGGAATCATTCCCTTACCGTGCCAATCGTCCCGCCGACGAGGCGGCCCGCGAGGAATTGCGGTGGCTGCGGGCGCGGCTCGACGCGTTGGAGCGCGAACTCGGCGTCGCGCCGCGGCTCTGATCGCGCCCGGTGGTCAGGCGGCGGATCGCCCGATCGCGTCCAGACCTTCCAGCCCGTGCTTCGACAGCTCTTCGTCGAGCGGCACGCCCGCGGGGCCGGGCAGCGCCGCCGCCTGACGGGCCACCCGCGATGGCTCCTTGCGCACGACCCGTTCGCCCGGCCGCCGCCCACCGGCCGTCGCCCAGTCTTCGGCCGCATCGGAGAGGTGGACCAGCAATCGCTCCACGCCAACCCGGTGAGCCTCGATCCCGTCCCGGTCGAGGTCCGCGGGGATGGCCAGCGGCCGGCTGACGATCGCCCGGGCGCGGGAGAAGGGCCGCGGGATCGCGAACCGATCCCAGGTGCCCAGTCGCCACGGCCGCTCGTAGCCCAGACCCATGGCGACCAGCGGGATCCGCAGTGTGCTCGCCAGGAACACGCAGCCCGGCGCGAGCCGGCGCCGGGGCCCACGTGGGCCGTCGGGCGTGATCGTGAGGTTGCTCTCCGCCGCTCGGACCGCGAGCTCGCGCAGCGCCGCCGAGCCGCCGTGGAACGTGCTGCCGCGAACGACCCCGAAGCCCATCATCCGCGCGACCCGGTCGAGAATGTTGGCGTCCCAATGGCGGGACAGGAGCATCGCGATGTTGGAGTGGCCGCGGAGATAGAGCGGGAGGAGGATGTTCTCGTGCCAGAAGACGTAGATCTTCGCGCCGCGGTAGCCGGGGTGCACCGGATCGACGGTCGGATCGCCGAAGTCGCCCTTGCAGTCGAGCGTGCCCATCCACTGACGGATGGCGGCCGTCGACACGAGCGACCAGGCACCGATCGCGAATGGAGACTTGATCTTCACGCTCGTCGTTCTTCCCTGAACCTGCGCCGGTTCGTCGTCACGCGTCGGGCCACGTTCCCTCGAAGACCTCCTCCGCCGGGCCCGTCATGAACACAGGTCCGGAGCCGTCCCACGCCAGATCGAGCCGGCCTCCCGGGAGGTCGGCGGCGAGGGTGCCGGCGGTGCGGCCGGTGAGCACGCCGGCCACGCACACGGCCGACGCGCCGGTGCCGCAGGCCATCGTGATCCCGCTGCCGCGCTCCCAGGTTCGCATCCGCACATGGTCGGGGGCGAGCACCTCCACGAAGTGCACGTTCACGCGGCGCGGGAAGATCGGGTGCGTCTCGATCCGCGGCCCCACGGTTTCCAGCGGCACGCGGGCGACATCGCGGCAATAGAAGACGACGTGCGGATTGCCCATCGACACGCACGTCATCCGCGGATCGAGGCCGCAGGCGTCCCACCAGGGATCGCGCGTGCCGAGCGCCGGGCAGGCCGCATCGACGATCCGCCCCGCACCGGCGACCGGGATCTCCGCCGCCTCCAGCAGGGGCTGCCCCATGTCGACCCGGACCCGCGACGTCCGCGGTCCGGTCCGCTCCACGTCGAGCGTGAGCACGCCCCGACCCGTCTCGATCGCCACCCGGCCCGCGGCCGCATGGCCGCGGGAAACGACGAGATGGGCGACGCATCGCACGCCGTTGCCGCACATCTCCGATTCGCTGCCGTCGGCGTTGAACATCCGCATCCGGGCCGCGGCGACCTGCGAGGGTTGCACGAGCACGAGGCCGTCGCCACCGACGCCCCGATGCCGATCCGCGATCCGCGGCGCGAGGCCGGCCGGATCGGGCGGCGACCGCTCCTGGAAGCAGTCCACGTAGACGTAGTCGTTGGCTGCTCCGTGCATCTTCACGAACTTCATCGGTCGATCGCTCCTGCCGCCCGTGCCGGATGCGGGATGCTCCGGCGCGAATGACCCAATTTACCAGGATTCCGCGGCGGCGGGCATCACCGCGCCGGCTCCCACAGCGCCGCCGTCCGCTCCCCGCCACCGCCGCGCCGCTGGTTCTGAAACTTCTGCAACGCCGCGGCCAGCGTCGGGAAGGCCTCGGTGGTGGGCACGGGCTCCGCGAGCGTGCCATCGACGTGCACGAGCATGAACTGGCCGCCGGCCCCGCCGAGCAGCCGCTTCATGGCCGGGAGCTGCGTCTCGCTGTCGCCCATGATCGGCCGGAAGGTGAGGTTGATGTTCGAGTCGAAATCGATCTCGCCGGCGCCGACGAGGCTGATGGCGTCGCCGGACAGTTCGATCGTGTCGAGGTAGGCCCGCGGTCCCTCGATGCGGAAGTCGACGAGGCTCGTGCTGAAGGCGTTGCGGTCGGGCGCCTTGACCCGCAGGATCTTGAGGAGGGCCACGACCACGGAGAGCTCGTAGATGTCGGCATCCCGGAGCCGCACCTGGCCACGGCCCGCCAGCGAATGCCGTCCGGCCCGCGAGCCGCTGACCTCCACGCCGCCGAACACGCGGCCGCGGTAGCGGTTCGCCGCGCCCGTGACGTCGGCGGCGAGCCGCTCCAGGTCGGCGTCGCCGAGCACCGCGGCGAGCGTGAACCCGCCCGGGGCCGCCGCCGCCACGCTGCCGTCGAGCAGGAGCGTGCCGCCGGCCACACGGGCCGAGAGCCGGCGGCCGCCCGGCTGGCCGGGCACCGCCGCCGCGGCGCCGAACCGCACGCCGGCGGCGTCCATCGTCAGCGGCCCCTGCACGTGCGTCAGCTGCACGCCGCGGCACATGGCGCTGTCGATCGCGAGGTCGCCGAGCGTCTGCCAGCCGCGACCGTCGCTCTGGCCGCGGAGCCGGATGCCGCCGTGCACGTGCTCCACGGGCAGGCCGACGTCGAGCGACGCCTGCTCGACGTCGAGGTTGAGATCCCAGGCCGCCGCCGCCGGGCCGGGCACCATTTCGGTGCGGCCGTCGGGGAGGACCGCGGCCACGGGAGCGGTGGAGTAGATGTCGAGGGCTCCCGAGAGCGCGAGCAGGCCCTGCAGGTCGACGCTCGACACCGCCTGCCGCAGTCCGGCGGGCAGGGCCCCGAGGACTTCGTGATCGGCCCGGAAGCGGTCCGCCGTGAGCCGCTCGAACGACACCCGCCAGCCGCCGTCGGGCGTGAACTGGCACGTCCCGGCGGCCGCGACGGTCGTGCGATCGTGCATGCCGCAGACATCCTCGAAGCGGAGCCGGCCGCCGGCCAGCGTGAGCCGGCCCCGCAGCCGCTCCAGGCGGTAGGGGAACCAGGCCGGCTCGATGGACACGGTGTCGCCCACCGGCGTCGCCGCGAGTTCCACGTCCGTACGGCGGGCCTTCACGCGGTGCCGGACCGTGGCGGTGAACTCCGCGTTGCCCCGCGGATCGACGTCGTTCCAGATCCGCCTCATGCCCGGCGGCAGCGCGTCGCGCAACTCCGGCTCGAGCACCACGCCGCGGCCCACGAGATTGAGCGTCAGCTCGCCGTCGTCGGCCCCCAGCGGCTCGAGCGTGCCCGTGCAGCGCACGACGCCGGTGTCGTTGGAGCCCACCACGTCCTGGATCGTCCAGCGGCCACGGTGCATGCGGATCAGCCCCGAGACGTTCGTGAGCGGATAGGGGAAGCCGGCGTAGCACAGGCTGCACTGCGCGAGCCGGATGCCGAGCGAGTTGGCATGGCCGCCCGGCAGCTGGGGCGACCGCTCGTGCCGGAACACGAAGCCGAAGCTGCCCGCGCCGCGGAGCAGGCGCACGATGTCGGCGCTCCGCGGCGGCATGGCGGCGAGCAGCGCGTCGTCGATCTGCATCCGCTCGCCCCGCACCTCCACGAAGCCCGTCGTCCCGTCCGCTGTCCGCGTCAGTTGGCCGTCGACCTGCACCGGGTGGCCGCCCGCCTGCCCGGTGAGGTGCAAGGCGACGCCGCCGTCCTTGTAGGTCACGGTGCCGACGGTGCGATCGAGCCGGTAGGGAAACCGGTAGTGCGTCAGCGACACGTTGCGGCAACGGATGGCGACGTCGGGCGCGATCCCGCCGCCGCGCCGGGCGACGCGGGCGGTCACGTCGACCTCGCCGGCCGGCAGCAGGCGGCTCCAATGGGCCGCCAGCGACTCGGGGAGCAGCCCCTCCCAGTGCCGGCCGACGACGAGCCGCTCGGCCTCGACGGCGACCTCGAAGTCGGCGGTTTCGGTCCAGCCGTCGAGCCGCCCCGAGCCGCGCAGCAGCGTGGAGCCGGAGTGGGCCTCGAGGCGGTCGCACCGCACGCCCTGCCGATCGGCGGTGAACTCCGCGGTCACGTCGCTCACGGCAAAGGGCAGGTGCGGATGCTCGAAGCGGCCCGACTCCAGCCGGCCCGCGACCTCGAACGCGACGGCGTCGAGCGCGGCGATGGCGCCCGCGGCCTGCCAGCGGATCCCGAGCCGTCCCTCGAGGCCCGCCAGCCACCTGACCGGCCCCTGGGTCAGAGGCAGCGGCGCCGTGAGCCGCTTGGAGAGTTCGATCGCATCGACCGTGCCGGAGACGGCGAATCCCCCCGTCGCCGGCGTGAACTGGCCGGCAAACCCGGCGCGATCGAACCAGTCGCCGGTGCACGTGCCCCGCACCGCGCATGCCCCGCTCGCCTGCCCAGCGGCGGGCGGATCGACGACGACCTCGATCTGTCGCAGGGCGGCTCGGCCCCGCAGCCGCTCGTCCTCGAGGAGCAACGTCGCGTCTTCGACGGTCACGGGCAGCGCGGCGTTGGCCGTCGGCCGGCGGGCCAGGCGGGCGAGGTTCCAGCGGCCGTCGGCGGCCCGCCGCGCGTGCACGACGGGCCGGCGGATGCGAACCGCCGTGATCCGCGGCTGGCCGCTCGTCAGTTCGGCCAGGTCGGTGCCGCAGGCGAGCGTCAGCTCGTCGATCCAGACGAGCTGGCGGTGCTGGGGCGGGCTCGAGGGATCGACGAACGAGACGCCGCGGACGACGATCCCTTCGCCATCCACGATGCTCGCCGCCTGCACCTGCACGGCCACGCCCGGAAACTCCTCCCGCAGCCGCGTCTCGATCCGGCCGCGCACGACGTCGCCGAACCGTCCCGCGCCGATCGCGCCGGCGGCGATCACGCCGGCCACCGTGAGCGGCAGCGACCAGCGGACAAGGGTCCAGAGGAAGTCGGCGAGCGGTTTCACGAGCAGCTCGAAGGGTGCGCCGGCCCGCAGGCGTGCCGAAGGACCGAAACGGGGCGGGAAAATAGGCCTGCAGCCGCGGGGGGTCAAGCCGCCGTCAGCCCGCGCCACCCCGCGAGAACCCGCCGTTCCCCCAGTCTCTGGCCCTTGCTATAGTGCCTCCCTTCAGTCGCTGCCTTTCCGGGGGACCACGCATGCACGCGCCCGCCACGTCGAGCCATGACCACGATCTCACCGGCGTCACGCCCAACGCCCAGCGGCTCCTGTGGGCCGGCTTCATGGCGATCCTCGCCGCCGGTGTGGGCTTCGCCATCCGGGGCGGCATCCTCGGCCAATGGGCGGAGCAATACGGGTTCACACAGACCGAGCTCGGCGCGATCACGGGCGGCGGTCTGACGGGCTTCGGCATCATCATCCTGCTGTCCAGCCTGATCGCCGACCGCATCGGGTTCGGCACGCTGATGTTCGCCGCATTCGTGATGCACCTGATTTCGGCCGCCCTCACGCTCGCCACCGGCGCGGCCTTCGCGGCGGGAGGCAAGCCGCTGGCATTTCAGTGCCTGTTCTGGGGAATGTTCCTCTTCGCCATCGGGAACGGCATCGCCGAGGCGGTCGTCAACCCGCTGGTCGCCACGCTGTTTCCCAAAAACAAGACCCACTACCTCAACATCCTCCATGCCGGCTGGCCCGGCGGGCTGATCCTGGGCGGACTGGCCAGCTACTTCATGGCCGGCAATGCGGCGACGAAGCCCGTCTCCTGGCAGATCCAGATCTCGCTGTTCCTGATCCCCGTGGTCTTGTACGGCTTGATGATGCTGGGGCAGCGGTTTCCCAAGAGTGAGGCCAGCAGTTCGGGCGTGTCCTTCCGCGACATGCTCGGGGAGCTCGGCCTGGCGGGCGCCGCGGTCATCTGCTGCCTGCTGGCTCTGTTCTTCAAGAGCGACCTGGGGCTGTCGCCGCTGGTGTCGGCGGGCATCGCCGCGGCCCTGCTGGCGGCCTTCGGCGCCGCCACCGGATTCCGGTTCGGACACCTGCTGCTTGCCTTCCTGCTGCTGGTTCACGCGATGGTGGGGTATGTGGAACTCGGCACCGATTCCTGGATCTCGAAGATCACCGGCGCGATCATGGCCAGCCCCGCGAACGGTCTGCTGCTGTTCGTCTATACGTCGAGCCTGATGTTCATCCTCCGGTTCTTCGCCGGACCGATCGTGGAAAAGATCTCGCCGCTCGGCCTGCTCGCCGCCTCGGCCATCTTCGGGGCCATCGGCTTGACGCTGCTGGGCAACGCGGAGGGCGCCGTGATGTGCGTCGTGGCGGCCACGGTCTACGGCATCGGCAAGACCTTCCTGTGGCCGACCATGCTCGCGGTCGTGAGCGAACAGTTCCCGAAGGGGGGCGCGATCACGATCGGAGCCGCCGGCGGCGTGGGCATGCTCGCAGCCGGCCTCCTCGGCGGCCCGGGCATCGGCTTCCTGCAGGACAAGAACGCCTCCGAGAACCTGCGCACCGCCGACGCGGCCGTCTTCGAGCGCTACCGGGCACCCAAGGAGAACGAGTTCCTGTGGCTCAAGGCCGTCGGCCTCGACGGTGCGAAGGTCGGTGTTCTCGAGGACGGCGGCAAGGAGGCGCAGCGGGCGCTGGCGCTGCTGGAACAGGAACAGGCCAAGCCCGAGACGGTCGCGGCCCAGAGGGAACTCGTCGCCTGGTGGACCGACAAGGCCGCGTCGACGAGCGCCGCGGATCAGCCGCTCGTCGAGGCGGCCGGGCTCTTCGGCGGCCGCCAGGCGCTCAAACTCACGGCCCTCGTTCCGGCCACGATGTTCGCCTGCTACGCCCTGCTCCTGGCCTGGTTCAAGGCCCGCGGCGGCTACCAGGCCCGCGGCCTTGGCCACTGACGGTCAGCCGGGCGGCTGCATTTCCAGACGGCCGCCGGTCGATGCCGTCACCCGCACGCCGCCGGGGTAATCGGTGATGCCGGCGGCCGCCGCATCCGCGGCCTGGACGAGGGCCGCCAGCCGCTCGTAATGCGCGGCCGTCATGTGGCGACGTGGCCAACCCTCCCGCTCCCAAAGGGCGGCGAACATCTCCGCGAGGAGATACGGGGCAAGCCCGGCGAGGGCAGTGGTCCGCATTTCGATCGTGCCGTCGGCGCGGCGACGGGCATGCGCGTCGAGCAGATGGTCGGCCGCGCTCCGCAGGGCCGCCGCCAGTTGGCCGGCCTGCCGCCCCAGCCGTCCGAGCGCCGCCGTGGCGGCCGGATACGGCCCGGCGGCACAGCGGGCGAGGATCTCGTGGCGGAGGAAGTTGCGGGCGAAGCGGACGTCGGCGTTGGATTCATCCTCCCGCCAGGCCTCCGCCTCGGCCCCGAGATACTCGCGCACATCGCTCCGCCCCACCGCCAGGAGCGGCCGGACGAGGGCCACGCCGGCGCAGAGTTCGCGGGCGACCGCCATCCCGGCCAAGCCCGCGGGACCGGTGCCGCGGAGGATGCGATGGAGGATCGTCTCGGCCTGATCGTCGGCCGTGTGGGCGACGAGCACGTGTCGGGCGCCATGCTCGCCGGCCACCTCCTCGAGAAACCGATACCGCAGCCGCCGTGCCCGGGCCTCGATGCCCGCGCCGGCGTCGTCGTCGGCAGCGCGGACGGCGAGCCGCCGCCAGACGAACGGCAGCCCGAACCGGGCGGCGAGGGCCGTCACAAACTCCCGATCGGCGGCCGCGGTCGCCCGCAGGTCGTGCTCGGCGTGGGCGACGACGAGGCGGGCCGGCGGCGGGGCGAGGGCGACGAGGCCGAGCAGCAGCGCCGTGCTGTCGGCACCCCCCGAGACGGCCACGACCGTCGGTGCGGCCCAGATGCCCCGGGCAGGCAGACCGGCGGCGAGGCCGGCGAGGAGCCGGTCGCGGGCGGAGGACGATGGCGCGGAGGAGGACTCCATGGCTTTCCCGTTTTCCCATTCTGCCAGTTCGGACGGGCGGCGTCGTGCAGGCCGCCTGACGCCGCGCCGAAGCGGCATTGAGCCGGGCCCCGCCCCGCCCTACCCTCCCATCGCCGTGGGGCGCCCACGGACGACTCGAGACCGTGAGGAACCCGTCCATGCTCCGTCGCACCGCGCTCGCTGCCCGTGGACAAAGCCTTCCTTGGCCTTTGTCCACTTGGTCGATCGGTGAAAACGCCGAGGGTTTCCCCGGTCGACATCCCTCACATCCTGCTCGGGCAGACTTATTTCACCGTCTGCTCGGCATCGCCCTGGCCCTGCCCCTGCTCTCGGGCTGCTCGACGCTGATCACGGCGGCCTACCTGCTCCAGCCCGCGGACGTGCCGGCCGCGTACGCCGGCCTCAAGGGGAAGCACGTGGCCGTCGTCTGCAAGCCGATCGTGGAACTCGAGTTCAGTGACGCCGGCTCGTCCCGCGAGCTGGCGTCGCTCGTCGGCGGTCAGATCCAGCAGGCCGTCCACAAGGTGAAGGTGATCGGCCAGCATGAGGTGGCCCGCTGGATCGACGAGAACGCCTGGGTCGACTACCCGACGCTCGGCAAGGCACTCGACGCGAACTACGTCGTGGGCATCGACCTCGAGGGCTTTCGGCTCCACGAAGGGGCGACGCTGTACCGCGGCCGGGCCACGGTTCACGTGCGGGTGTTCGACGTGGACAAGAAGGAGCTCGTGTTCGAGAAGCGGATCGACGACTACACGTTCCCGGCCGACAGTGCGATTCCGACGACCGACCGCACCGAGGCCCAGTTCCGGGCGCTGTTCCTCCAGCAGCTCGCCCTGAAGATCGCGCGGTTTTTCCACGCCTACGAGAGCCGCGACGTGTTCGCGAGTGACAATCACGTGCTGTGAGCGGCGGCGGGACCGTTCCTCCAGCGGCGCACGCCTCCAAGTTGGCGAATGCGGGTCGTGGAGCCACGGGCCGTCATTGCCCCCGGAGTGCCGCCCCCGTGTCCTTGAAGCCCGAGGCGTGAGCCGAGGGCGGATAGCCGCAGGTGAAGTGTCGCGTATTCCCTCAGCTCACGCTTCGGGCTTCCCGGCAGCCGGGCACGACGGTCAGAGACCGCCGCTACAGTATCGGTGCAGCGGCTTTTTCATCGCATGAGGCCACCACGCTAACCGCC
>Ga0315902_10005071_pt1 | contig 18688 bp, 9 predicted proteins | sample LakEriMetagenome_9_FD_203523 | JGI IMG/M metagenome (GOLD analysis project Ga0315902, IMG submission 203523) | Freshwater fungal communities from buoy surface, Lake Erie, Ohio, United States - Buoy 12 MA117 | ecosystem: Environmental > Aquatic > Freshwater > Lake > Lake biofilm | place: USA... | reverse complement strand
CTGAAGTTTTGATTGGTTTAATCTCAACAGGTCTGGTTTTCGCTTCTTTTTTCAACTCCTTGATAGCTTTTTTTACAGGGAGTTTTATTCCTGAAGGCTCAATGGCCTTTACAGGAGCTGCAGCTGGTTTGGCCGGGGCCTGTTTTACCGGAGCTGCTTTTACAGCAGGAGCAGAAACCGCTTTAGCTGCAGATTTAACGGGTGCTGTTTTTGCCACAGGTTTCACAGCAGGCGCTGATTTTGCCGCGGGCTTCACAGCAGAGGCCTGTTTTATTGCGGGTTTCGCAGTTGGCTTGGCAGTTTTAGACACAACTGCTGTTTTTGCAGGCTTTTTTTCAGCTGGCTTGGCTGTTTTGGAAGGCACCACTTTACTGGTTTTAGCAGCCGCTGCAGGTTTAGTAGGTTTTTTGGCTGGTGCCGGAGCTGCTTTTTTAGCAACCGGTTTAGCAGGCTTTTTAGGAGCCGGTTTCGAAACTTTTTTAGCTGCGGGTTTTACTGCTTTTTTTGCTGCAGGTTTAGCAGGTTTCTTTTTAATTGGCATGCTACCCTCCTTTTTTTGATACTTTGACTAAAAATGGTTGATCGTTCACTTCAATTTCGGTACCCTCTTTTAACTCCGGCAGAAACTCCAGGGAATCTGCTAAAGTTTCGGCGCAAATATAGGGTTTAAATTCACTGATGGAAGGCTCGAGCAATCCGGCACCTGCTACTTGAACAGAAATGCGGTCCGTCAATTCAAATCCGCTGTCTTTGCGCAGTTTCTGAATCCTGTTTACGAACTCCCGGGCATTCCCCTCGTGCAACAGTTTCTCTGTAATGGTAACATCCAACGCTACAGTAACCGTTCCTTTGGTAGCCACCAGCCATCCTGGGATATCCTCGCTCGCTAACTCCACATCCGTCAAATATATAGGAAGCGTTTCATTATCAATTAACAGATTATACACAGTATTCCTTTCCAACTCGGCAATCTGTTGCTGTGTGAAGGTTGTCAGGGCCGCTGCTACCGCTTTCATCTTAGGACCCAGTTTCTTACCGAGCGACTGATAATTTGGTTTAACCTTCTTCCGAATAACCTGGTTATCACTCTCCAGATATTCGACCTCTTTGACATTTACCTCCGTAAGAATTAAATCCTCCACGGTTTCCAACTGCCGGCGCATGTGCGGATTCAACACAGGAATCAGAATTTTTTGAAGAGGCTGCCTCACTTTGATAGATTCTTTCTTTCGAAGGGATAATACCAGCGAACAGACATCCTGAGCAAGCTGCATACGCTCCTCCAGTTCCAGATCGATTGCTGTCGCTTGCACCTCCGGGAATCCAACATGATGCACGGAATTGTATCCAAACCGGGCCGTTACAGCATTGAGTTGACGATAAACCGCATCACTGAAGAAAGGAGATAACGGAGCCGTTAGCCGGACGATTGTTTCAAGACATTCATATAAAGTTTGATAAGCACTGATTTTATCCGTTTCATATTCCCCTTTCCAGAAACGACGGCGACATAAGCGCACATACCAGTTACTGAGCTGTTCATCTAAAAAGGATTCAATCAGCCGCCCAGCCTGAGTGGGTTCATAATCATCCATTTCCCTGCTCACTTCCTTTATCAATGAATTCAGAGCAGAAAGAATCCAGCGATCAATTTCAGGACGCTGATGGACGGGTATATAGGATTCTTTAAACGCAAAGCCATCCACGTTTGCATACAATACAAAAAACTGATACGTATTATAAAGTGTACCAAAAAATTTTCGCTGCACCTCCCTGATCCCTTCGATATCAAACTTCATATTATCCCACGGACTGGCATTTGTAATCAGATACCAGCGGGTAGCATCTGCACCGTAATTTTGAATGGTTTGGAACGGATCTACTACATTTCCGAGACGCTTGCTCATCTTATTACCATTCTTATCCAATACCAATCCATTGCTCACTACAGTTTTGTAAGCAACGCTGTCGTACAGCAAAACTCCCAGTGCATGAAGTGTATAAAACCAACCTCTCGTTTGATCAACACCCTCTGCAATAAAACTAGCCGGAAACAATTCTTCAAAACGAGTTACCCCATCCGGGAGCATAAAAGGAAATTTATCTCCCTTTTTCACTTTATCGTGATCAAGACCCCATTGCGCGTAAGGCATGGCGCCGCTGTCGAACCAGACATCAATCAAATCGGGCACGCGATGCATAGGAAGTCCCTGTTTGCTTACAAGCACAATCTCATCTACATATGGCTTATGCAGGTCGGGATTGCGGTTTAGTTTTTCAGAATTCTGAGTACCCAGTTTTGCATCCGCTTTTGCAGCCTCGATTCTCAACTCATCCATCGTACCAATGCAGATTTCTTCACTGCCATCTTCTGTTCTCCAAATCGGCAAGGGCGTTCCCCAAAAACGACTTCTGCTTAGATTCCAGTCGACCATATTCTCCAACCAGTTACCGAATCGACCCTCCCCTGTTGATTTGGGTTTCCAGTTAATAGATTTATTCAGTTCAATCATGCGGTCTTTAATCGCCGTTGTTTTGATAAACCAGGCATCCAGCGGATAATATAAAATAGGTTTGTCGGTACGCCAGCAATGGGGATAGCTGTGCTCGTATTTTTCAACTTTAAACGCCCTGTTTTCCTTTTTGAGCTTCACGCTGATATCCACATTCACATCAACGTAATCTGGATCGTCTTTGTAATTCTTTACATAACGATGGCTGAATTCTCCGAGCCCCTCAACAAATTTTCCTTCCCGGTCAACCATTGTGAGAATACCAATGCCGTATTTTTTTCCTACTTTATAATCATCTGCACCAAAAGCAGGCGCCGTGTGTACGATGCCGGTACCATCTTCTGTGGTCACAAAATCTCCGATCAGAACACGAAACGGATCTGCATCAGGAGTCATTTTTCTTATTTCTTCCGGACTATTTGCTTCAAAAGGAAGTAATTGTTCGTAGTAAATACCTTCCAGTTCAGAACCTTTGAATGATGCAAGTATCTTCCATGGAATGATTTTTTGTTCCCCCGTATACGTTTCCATATCTCCGTTTTCTCCTTCCAGTTTGAGATATTTCAGAATCAGATCTTTTGCCAGAATTACAAATACCGGAAGATGCGTGTATGGATTAAAGGTCTGAACAAGCGCATAATCGATGGAGGCACCTACTGTAAGACCCAGATTACTCGGCAGTGTCCATGGAGTTGTGGTCCATGCCATAAAAAAGACATCCGCATCCATTACCACATCCTGGAGAATTTTGCTTCGACCGTCTTTGACAACCCGAAACATCACAGTAGCACTTGTATCTTTTACTTCTTTATATGTCCCCGGCTGATTTAATTCATGCGAACTGAGTCCAGTACCCGCTGCAGGCGAATAGGGTTGGATACTGACGCTTTCATAGAGAAGCCCCTTCTGATACAATTGCTTCAGCAACCACCAGAGCGTTTCAATATATTCATTATGAAAAGTGACATATGGATTCTTCAGATCTACCCAATACCCCATTTTACGGGTAATGTCATCCCACTTGTCTTTAAACCGTAGAACTGCTTCCCGGCATTTTTGATTGTATTCCTCTATGGAAATCTTGACCCCGATATCCTCTTTGGTTATACCGAGTTCTTTTTCAACACCTAGTTCTATCGGAAGCCCGTGTGTGTCCCAACCCCCTTTGCGGCTCACACGATACCCTTTCATAGTTTTATAACGGCATACAAGGTCTTTCAGAGTTCTTGAAATTACATGGTGAATTCCGGGCATACCATTAGCACTGGGAGGACCTTCGTAAAAAACGAAAGAAGGTGCCTCTTTTCGAAGGTCTACACTTTTTTCAAACGTTTGTTCCCGCTCCCATAGATCCAGTATCTCCTGCTCGATCAGGGGCAGATTCAGTTGGGGAAACTCTTTGTATTTAGCTGCCATATGTATTGACTGTGAGGAATCGGTCAAAAAGTGGGCGAAGTTACAAAAAAGAAAGCCCCCGAAACGCGGATTTCGGAGGGCTTTATCAAAACATACTCAGTTCTTATTGGAGTGGTTTCAGCGAACGGCTGCCATCCCACTGATAAGCTATGCGTATTTTATATTTGATTTTAGTTGGTCTGGTAGGCGGAACAACCAGATTTCCGTTATCATCTGCAGGCAGTGCGCTCAGGATTTCCATTTTTGCATATTTACCGTGAGCTGTTCTAAAAACAAATGTTCTTCCAGCAATCGGAGAAAACACACGTGTCTGCGGATTGTAGCTGTACCAGTCGGTTCCTTTCACTGCTTTTTTAGAAGCAGTTGTATCAAATTTGTAACCAGATTCCGGGGCTTCCAGTATCTGATCAAAAGGAGTACTGATAACCTGAACACCCGCCTCACCCGGTCCACTTACACCACTGTTAACGATCATCGTTTCAAAACGCATTGCAAAATCCCATTTATTCGTGGCGGAGTCGGAAACTGAGATTTGCTTTCCTTCTGAAAAACTAAAAAAATTGTAACTACCTCCAGTTGGATTTCCGTTTACTAGAAAATCAATCTGGGAAGCCACGGCTGCAAGAGGTGTTTTGTCTTTTTTACAGGACATAAATAAAAAAACGGCTGCTGCAAGAATACTTAAACGCTTCATGATGTTTGTTTTTTTGAATGAATAGAGAATTGAATATTTATAAAAATTTGACGTCCGGGGATTTGAGGAAGATTTACGGCATCTCTGTAGTTGAAAAGATTATTAATGCCACCCTGTAATTCAAATCGGTTCTCCAGTTTTTTAGAAACGGTCAGATTTACTTGAATAAATCCTTTAGCAAATTCCTCCTGCATATTGGCAAAACCGTTTCCGTCCAGATCCGTAACCCCCCATTTACTTCGGTATAGCAGTCGTAACGATGCATTGATATCTTTTTGCGGCACCTCATAAAATATGCGAAGGTTGGCCTGGTGCTTGCTTCGGTTTAGCAACCCACTGTAATCCTCTAACAACATCAAACGGGCAGGTCCGCCTGTGAAATCTCTTCCAAATATTTTTCCATTCCTAATTTCGTTTCGGATATCCGCATCTCCGGTCCATAAAATCTGATAACCTCCGAAGAGCCTAACCTGCTTCATTAGCTGATACTGCATATTGATTTCCGCACCGGTTGTGTAAGCACGTTTCTGGTTCAAATAACTGAATACATACGCACCGTTATTCTGAATGGCAACAGGAATATAATTGATCAAATCCCGTACGCGGTTGAAAAAAAGATTGCCTTCCAGCAATGAGGATTTATTACATTGATAGCGCCATCCGGCATTCCAGCCCTGGGAGATTTCGGGCTTAAGCTGCCGGATCTGATTCGCTGCAGGAAGTATATCCAGGATCAGCCCCTGCGATTTCTGAGTCTCCAGTTCTGATAGGGAAAACTCACTAGCTCCGTAAATCGTATATCCCTGAGCAGCGTTGTTGATAAAATTCAGATACAGCTGACGAAAATCAGGTGCTTTAAATCCGGCGCCATAAGAAAGATTCAACTGTAATTTTTCAGATACAGTGGTGTGCAAGGCAACTTTTGGACTAAACCTGCTGGAAAAATCGCTGTGACGATCATAACGCGCCCCGGAAATTAGCTGCAGGTTTTTATTGATGCGGAGATCAGACTGAACAAATAAATAAGATAATGCCTGTTGTTTTTTCTCTTTATACCGGGAGGTTTCAACCAGCTGAATAGTATGCCCTCCTCCTGCTGTTAAAATATGATCGGTACCAATACGAATATCAGTTTGATTTTCAGCCCGCCAGAACTGCTGCTGAAAACGATCTGCGTAATAGGAAATTCCATTTTTCAAACTGTCCAGATTCTGATTGTATTCGTACACACTCCCGTAAATGCGCAGGGAGCTACTTACCTTTTCAGAAAACCGATGGGATAAAACCGGATTTATATTCAAATCTTTCGTTTTACCTCCTCCGCCTACGTTGATAAAAGGACTGTTAATCGCATAAAAACTTTCCTGCCAGCCTTCATAATATCGGAGGTTAAGCGAGAGATTCGTTTTCCCGGTAAAGTGGTGTCTGAATTTCAACTGACCGGTCAGATTCCAAAAGGGATCCAGTGTTTTTTCCGGTGTTGCCGGATCCAGCTCATAACCATGACTGCTGTTCCTGTTCAGAAAATAAAATAAACCGGTTTTGCCGTTATTGACACTCCCATTCAGCAGGGCATCAGCAGTACGATAGCTTCCATATCTAAAACCAGCCTTGAACCGGGTGCCGAGGGGTTCTTCCGTTATTATATTGATTACTCCGGCCATGGCTTCGCTGCCATACAAACTCGAAGAAGGCCCTTTTACGATTTCAACTTTTTTAATATTTCCGATAGCAAAGCGAGATAAATCCATCACGCCACCTTGCCTACCAATCAGAGGTTCTCCGTCCAATAAAATCAGAGTGTAATCCGGCGAAAGGCCCTGTATCTGAATCCCGTTTCCAAAAATACCACCACCGACCGCATTGCTGCCTGTTCCTGCACTCAGAAACAACCCGGTTTGTTCCTGTAAAATTTCATTCAGCCTTAAAGAACCGGAAGCGGCAATTTGTTTTTGAGAGATAATTGTTACCGGTATTGCAATATTTCCCAGTTTACGTTCTGTACGCGTTGCAGTGATAACCACTTCTTCCAAAGGATCTTTTCCGGAAGTATCCAACGCAGACTGCGCCAGTATCATTACCGGAGTAAGAACAGATAAGATCGTCAGAATTAAACGCATGAGGTTTTAGAGATGCGAAATTCGATACTTGTACGGAATACCATTCCCCTGAATTGTCATATTCAGGTCAGATTTTGTAGACGGATGTTTCGACGCTTGTCCGGCAGATCAGAATTTTGCACCCAGGGTAAGGAAGAAGTTTCTGGGTTCGGACGTCATTAAACCGGGCCCAGGATATCCTCCTGCGCGGCGGGTAAAATAGGCTTTATTGAAAATATTATTCAGACCTCCTTTGAGAAAAAAATTATCTGAGAATTTAAAGGTACCGGCAATATCCACCAGCTCGTAAGATGGAATCAATCCGTTGATGCCGGTAGCATTAGGTACAAGAGTATTATTAGCATCGCTGTAGGCCTTACCGACGTAATTGTATTGAATATTAGCGGTAAACTTTTTCCCTGTGAAGGTGATTCCGCCACGAAGAATTTCACGCGGTGCATTTTCCACCCGGTTGTTTTTCAGCGAAGACTCAACCAGATTATTTCCCTCACGGGATATGACTTTCACCTGATCGTACCGAGCATCAATCAGACCGGCTGATGCAAATAAGAGAATATTGAGCTTTTGTGGAGAAGTGCAGAATGCTTTTGTCGGACTGAACTCTATCAGGATTTCCGTTCCCCTACTGAAGCTATTGCCGATATTGGTACGTAAATTGTAAAAGCCGCCATCAGTACGTTGTTGTGCAATGACTCCGATTCGGTTATTGTATTGCAGCCAGTATGCGCTCATATCGAAAAAGAGATAGTCTTTGATGGTACCGCGCCATCCAAAATCGATGTTATAACCTTTCGCATCGCGCAGGTTTTCGTCAATGATATCCGTTGTAGGATTCGCAGTAATATCGCTGAATAAAATCGGGCGATAGGCTTTTGAATAATTGGCATACAACTCGGTTGTGGAGATATGGTATTCGGCGCCGGCTCCAAATAGCAGGAACTGACGTAGACGATTTTGATCAGATAGTTTATTTTCATTGCCGTTTGATGCAAAACTTATCCGACCATCAGCACGATTGCGGATTTGTTCATAGCGCGCACCTGGAATCAAAATAAATTTTTGACCAATATGAATAATGTTCTCTGCGAATAAAGCTGTATTAAAAGTAACAAAATCAAGATCTGTACCGTAATTGCCATCGATTGAAAAATTCAGATCACTTCCCGTTGTTCCCTTTCCATTTTGCAACCGGTTGGTGTGACCGTAAAAATGTCTCACTCCCGCAGCGAGTGTATTTTTAACCGTTGCTATTTTAAATTCATTTACATACCGAATCTCAGCGCCGGCATTGCGGTAACGATCAATGTCTACCCTTCGATGATTATACTGACCAGTCGTACGGTTAATTGTATCTGCAATGGTTGGCGCCTGCATAAAACCCACACTGTTTCTATCACCACTCAAACCAAATATTTTCAAATTGACCCTGCTCTTTTCATTGATCGTGTAGTCGGTATTGATTGCCAGCATATTCCAACGAACCTGAAACCAGTTACGACTTCTCAGACTCTGATAGGGATCAGATTTAAATTGTGCATCTGTAAGTCCGCCAGGCTGTTGAGACTCATATTCAAAATGGGTGTATTCAATACCTATTTTAAATTTATTTGTGGCTTTAAGCGTAAACGATCCGAAGCCGGTATTGACATCAAATCGGCTGTTGGGACGAGAACCATTCCCGATGCGTTTGTCCCAAAAGGCATAGTAATGCGTTTTATTTGTTTTGCCCCCGATGGCATTATAGGTGTTAAACAATCCAAAACTTCCGGCTGTTTGCTGTGTTTCAAACTGAAATGGTTTGTTGATATCACTTCCATTTTTCAGAATAAAATTGACCATCCCTCCAAACTGAGGTCCGTATTGCAAACTTCCTGCTCCTCTTACCACTTCAATGCGTTGCACGGAATTCAGCTGAGGTGTATAATATGCTTCCGGATAACCGAAAGGATCACTGGAGATGTCGTAACCGTTTTGCCGGGTATTGAATTCCCAGCTTCTATTGGGGCTCAACCCTCTTGCGCCAACACTGATCTGAACACCGCTGGGGTCGCTTTCCCATACCTGAATTCCGGGCACTTTGGCCATCACCTGACGCATCGTATTGGTTACCACGTTCCCCTGAACATTATCCACCACGATGAGTGAATTTTTCTTTCCGGCATTAATCTGTGTGCCAACTATTTCAGGAAGAAAATGAATATCCGCCCGCATATTTCTCCCGACCATAGTGATTTCAGACAGGTATTTGGTATGCAGCCGTTGTGTATCCCGGTTATTATTCTGAGCAAAAGAAGCCGGATGCACGGAAACTATTATTAACAGAACTAAACCGATAGATATGAACCGGATGCGGGAGAATTCATTCTTGGGCTTTGATGAATCGTATACGAAGGAGCTGCAAAAGTCGATTAGACCTGAATTCATGGGTGCAAAATTGGTAAGGGAATCGGTTCAGGGTTTACGCAAAAGGTAAAAAGGACTTCAGCATTTGGGAAAAAACTCAGCGCAGCAGCAATTCACAGGGCTTGATTCCGGTATGCCGCTTAAAGGCTGTAGAAAAATGAGAAATAGAGGAATATCCCAGCAGTGCACTAACCTCTGTAACACTAAGTCCCTTTTCATAAAGGAGATACCGGGCATGATCCATGCGCTGGTTCTGGTAATATTCAAAAATGGTGGTTCCAAAAAGCTCTTTGAACCCTTTCTTTAAATAGCATTCATTGGTTCCAACCTTCCGGCTCAGCTCTTTGATGGTTATGGGTTCACCAATTCGCTGCAAAAGGATTTCGCGCGCCAGAATCATCTTCTCCCGGTCGGTATCATTGGATAAAAACTTACAGGAAAAACTTTCTTCCGCTTTTTCCTCTACCAGACATTCCAGACCAAACAATAAAAGAGATTGCAGCTGACTACCCATGTAAATCTGAGCCATAGCTCCCGTGTATGGCTGAAGCAGCAGCTGATCCAATACAGAACGCGTTCGGTTGCATAATGTTACGGAGTGAGAAAAGGAAGTTTTCTTCTTAAATGCCAGCAACTCATCACTCCTGCCGGAAGTAGCGGTTCCCTGAACAAACTGTTTGAGATATATCGCAGGATAAGTGAAAAGAAGAATATCAAAAGTAGAGGTCTGACTGCAGGTTTTTTCTTTAACACAGGAGCCGGATTTACATTCCGGGGCGTTGCAATAGCTGTTTCCGCTGATGCAAAATAGCAGTTCTATCTTACGCTCGGCCGTTTTTCGGGGATGATAATGATAAGAGAGCATGCCCACATCTTCCGGCTGCATACCAGGCAACAACTCATACCTGTAAATATAAACGCCAATGCCGCCGGATGTATTCAGCTTTAACTGGTGCAACAGCTGAAGCTGATCCTGCATGAGAGGCTGGCGATGCGCGAGTGTCATTATTTCCGAAACCTGTAACAAGGGTACAAAGTTAATGTATGCGGAAAAAGGGTGAAAATAAAGCTTACAAAACGGGCTTTTTTGCCTCCTTATACAGATTTTAAAAGGGATGTTCAGACGGCTTTAAAAACATGCAAAAACAAGCTGTTAACCCATTCGATTTCCGTACTTTTGCCCGATTGATTTTTTCAAAAAAACATTGTTTACCGAACATCGAATATGAGTACAGAATTGCAGGAAAAAACAGCTCCTTCCACAGGATACAGTGCCGATAGTATACAGGTTTTAGAAGGACTGGAGGCGGTTCGTAAGAGACCTGCCATGTATATTGGCGATATCAGTGAAAAAGGACTTCACCACCTGGTGTATGAGGTGGTAGATAACTCTATTGATGAAGCGCTTGCAGGTTACTGTAAAAATATTACCGTCAATATTCATGAAGACAACAGCATTAGTGTGGAAGACGACGGGCGCGGTATTCCTACTGCCATGCATACTAAGGAAAAAAGAAGTGCATTGGAAGTGGTAATGACCGTATTACATGCCGGAGGTAAATTCGACAAAGGCTCTTATAAAGTTTCGGGCGGATTGCATGGTGTGGGGGTGAGTTGCGTGAATGCCTTATCCACCCGTTTGCATGTAACCGTGCAAAGAGATGGTAAAATCTTTGAGCAGGAATATAAAATCGGGATACCCCAATATTCCGTGCGGGAAACCGGATCCAGCTCCAAAACTGGGACAAGAGTTCATTTCTGGCCTGACGGGAGTATTTTCAGCACCACCACATATAAAAAAGAGATTTTAGAAAGCCGACTTCGGGAACTGGCCTTTTTGAATAAAGGCATCCGTATTACCCTCAACGATCTGCGCGAAAAAGAAGATGACGGAAACGTATACAGCAAAACCTTTTTCAGCGAAGGCGGAATCGTTGAGTTTGTTGAATTGATCGATAAAAACGGAAAACGAAACCCGCTGCTTCCTCAGGTGGTTTATATGGAAGGGAGAGACGAGGCCTCCAATGTTGCTGTAGAAGTAGCTCTGATTTATAACGACTCTTTCCACGAACATATTTTTTCTTATGTCAATAATATCAATACCATTGAAGGAGGTACGCATGTAACCGGGTTTCGTCGTGCCATTACCCGAATTTTTACCTCCTATGGTAAACGGGAGGGGCTTTTCGAAAAAGCGAAAGTAGATGTGGAAGGAGACGATTTCCGGGAGGGGTTGAGTGCGATTGTTTCTGTGAAGGTTCCTGAGCCTCAGTTTGAAGGTCAAACCAAAACGAAACTGGGGAACAGTGAAGTGAGTGGTATTGTAGAAAGTACAGTGGGTAAAACGCTGGAAGCATTTCTAGAAGAAAACCCCAGGGAGGCCAGAAATATCGTTCAAAAAATTATTCTGGCGGCACAGGCCCGTGCTGCCGCCCGGAAAGCCCGCGAATTGGTACAGCGCAAGTCTGTGTTAAGTGGCGGAGGCCTTCCCGGAAAGCTGGCAGATTGTTCAGACCGGGATCCTGAAAGATGTGAACTTTACCTAGTGGAGGGAGATTCAGCAGGAGGCACTGCCAAGCAGGGAAGAGACAGGAGTTTCCAGGCAATTCTACCATTGCGAGGTAAAATTCTGAATGTGGAAAAAGCCATGGAGCATAAGATTTATGACAATGAAGAAATCCGTAATATGTTTACGGCTCTTGGTGTAAAAATTGGAACACCGGAAGATCCCAAAGCACTGGATTTAAGCAAACTTCGTTATCATAAAATTATCATCATGACAGATGCCGATGTTGACGGAAGTCACATAGCCACACTGATTCTTACATTCTTTTTCCGCTATATGAAAGAACTGGTTGAACAGGGATATCTCTACATCGCTCAACCACCTTTGTACTTAGTTAAGAAAGGGAAAGAGCAGGCCTATGCATGGAACGAAGAGCAACGCCAGGCTTTAATTACGCAAATCGGAAGTGGCAAAGAAGATTCGGTTAACGTTCAACGTTATAAAGGTTTGGGAGAAATGAACGCTGATCAGTTATGGGAGACTACCATGAATCCCGCTACCCGTTCACTGAAACTTGTAACTATTGAAAGTGCCGCTGAAGCAGATAGTGTTTTCAGCATGCTGATGGGAGATGAAGTTGCTCCTCGAAGAGAATTCATCGAGAGTCATGCAAAATATGCCAAGATTGACGTATAATAATTTTGTGAATGTTTTTCAGGCGGTTCAATAGAACCGCTTTTTTATTTCAATCCTTCTTACTCCCGGCAATGGACAATTTGTGGATAAGCGGTAAGATGTGTTGTGGGGGAAAACGCTAATTTTACGTGCTGGAGTTACAGCAATTATTGTTTGAACCTTAAAATTTTAACTACATGCAACTGACCGCGTACAATGTCAAAACAAAAGAAAAAAATGTTCCTATTCAGGATGCTGTGATTAACCGTACAGCTAAAGGCGGTTATATTGCGCAAGGCAATGATGGGAAAGGCAATAAATTAACAGCCCTTTTAAGCGAAGCGAAAGCACTCGAAGCAATTAAAGCAGGCACTGCCAAGCAAGGCTGGTAAACGCATCAGAGCCCTTGTGAAACTTTTCCGGACAATGTTTTGTCCGGATTTTTTTTCTCCCAAAAGATTCAATAACCGTAGATTTTTCCATTTCAAAATATTCTATCTTTAAATTATATCAGTTTTAATGAATGGCCTATAATGAAAATTCGTCGCCAACTGAAAAAATCATTAAGGTTATTCCGTATGACAATCAAAAAAAATAAAAATATTCATATGAATAAATACTGCCGATTTATATTAGGATTCATTTTTACTTATACAGGGATGATAACAAATGCCCAGGAAAAAACTACGATCACAACTCGTGTTTTAAAAGGCAAGATCGGCAGCATACCGGTTGGCATGGTTCTCAAACAAAAAGAAAAAGAAAGTAAATTATCCGGTTATTATTTTTATGAAACCAAAGGACAACCGATACGCCTATTGGGAGAAATTGCACCTTCAAAAGTCACCACCATACTTACTGCTTATTTAGATCAGGGAATGGAGAAGTTTTTGATCAATTACGATGTAGAGGGATACGAAGGAAAATGGACAGATAAAGACAACAAAACTACCCTCCCCGTTTTCCTGACATTTACAGGCAGAGAATATACACAGACACTGTTTCAGGTGACAGATTCCATCTACTACGAAAAAGACAATACCCGTACTCCCCGTTGCGATTACAAAGTGGCTGTTACATGGCCTATTAGCAATGACATCCGTTCCGCTTTTATAAAAAAGCAACTAATGGCAAAGCTCGATCCTCAAAAAAAAGTGAATGTAACCTGGATGCCCGGAATTTTAGAAGCTTTGAAAAAGAATTATCAGGAAGAATTTCTGACCTCTTTAAAAAATATATCCAAATCTGATATCAGCGGGTCTGCCGCCTCCTTCAATAACATCTTTGATGCTAAGCATGAAATAGAATTCCATACAGACAAGATGGCTACGATTCATCATCTAACCTATACATATACAGGTGGCGCACATGGCTCAACTGAACATTCCTTTAGCAACCTTGATCTTCAGAAAATGAAACCCATCACCCTTCAAGATATGTTTACTCCGCTGGGAATTCAGCAGCTTCCCGCATTAATTGATAAGAAATTCCGGACAGACCGGAAGCTGAAACCAAGCGCTTCACTTAAAGAAGCAGGATTATTCAACGATAAAATCAATTCAGCATCTAAAGAATATTTTGTAACCCCTCTGGGAATCGGATTCTTCTACAATCAGTATGAGATTGCACCTTATGCTGCCGGAGCTATTGAGGTATTTTTACCTTTCTCAACGCTACAAACATATATCTTACCTGCCTTTAAAAAATACCTTGCTTCCAACTAAACCGAAGCTTTCCGGTTAACAGCTTCTGTTTGAACGCGATATTCTTCCGGAAACAATGCGCTGTGTATGCGTTTCAGTAATTGAAAAAGTGCCGTCATGGTCGCAATATCCTGAACCACCAGCAAAAATAATTTTCCGGTCTGCTTCAATGTTGCTTTATTCAACCCGGTTTGCACGAAGGCCAGCAGATTCCGAAATAAATCCGATTCGAAATAAGGAGAATCAGGGTTGCTAACAAAATAGCAGCGCAGAGTCTTGTCCTTAAGTGTCATTTTTTCAAAGCCAATGGATACTGCCAATTTTCTGCAGCGGACAGTTGTAAATAAATCCTCGACAGGAGCCGGCACAGGGCCAAACCGGTCATCCATTTCATCATGAAGCAGCTGCAATGCGTCTTCATCTTCACAATTATCTAAACGGGTATATAAACTCAAACGCTCCTGAATGCTTTCAACATAAGCATCCGGGATCAATATTTCAAGATCGGTATCAATCACACAATCTTTTACAAAATCGTCCTCTTTGCTAATTTCTTCCTTAAATAACTCACTGAATTTAGTACGCTTTAATTCGCGAATCGCTTCATTCAGAATTTTCTGATACATTTCGAATCCGATATCCGCCATAAATCCACTCTGCTCTCCTCCCAGTAAATTTCCCGCGCCACGTATATCCAAATCGCGCATGGCAATCTGAAAACCGCTTCCTAGTTCGCTATGTTGCTCCAGCGTCTGCAAACGTTTACGAGAGTCATTGGGAAGCGTACTCAAAGGGGGAGCAAGCAAGTAACAAAACGCTTTTTTATTACTCCGTCCAACCCTTCCCCGCAACTGATGCAGATCACTAAGTCCGAACTGATGGGCATTGTTTACAATAATCGTATTCACATTGGGAATATCCACTCCACTTTCAACAATATTCGTACAAACCAGTACATCATATTTCCGGTCTATAAAATCCAGTATTTTTTCTTCGAGTTCATGACCTTCCATTTGACCATGGGCAAAACCAACATGCAAGTCCGGACAAAGCCTTTGAATCAATCCGGCCATCTCTGCCAGGCCCGCAACTCGGTTGTGAATAAAGAAAACTTGCCCTCCCCGCTCCGATTCATAATAGATGGCATCCCGAATGAAGTTTTCTTCAAATACATTGATTTCAGTCTGAATCGGCTGACGATTGGGGGGAGGCGTATTGATGATACTCAAATCACGCGCGCCCATCAAACTAAACTGAAGCGTTCGGGGTATGGGCGTTGCGGTCAGCGTAAGCGAATCCACATTTGTCTTTAAGGTTTTAATCTTTTCCTTATGTGCCACTCCGAATTTTTGCTCCTCATCCACTACCAGCAGTCCCAAATCCTTATATCCCACTTCTTTCCCAAGCAAGGCATGCGTTCCGATAATAATATCAACTTTACCTTCTTTCAGCTTCTGAAGCGTTTCTTTTTTTTCTTTCGCTGTTTTAAAACGATTGATATAATCAACGGTAACCGGAAAATCTTTTAAACGATCTTTAAAGGTTTTGTAATGCTGAAATGCCAGAATTGTTGTGGGCACCATCACCGCTGCCTGTTTGCCATCGCACACCGTTTTAAAAGCAGCCCGAACCGCCACTTCCGTTTTTCCGAAACCAACATCTCCGCAAATCAGCCGGTCCATAGGCGCCGGGGTTTCCATATCTTTTTTCACGTCTGCCGTTGCCTTACTCTGATCGGGCGTGTCTTCATACATAAAGGAAGCTTCTAGCTCATTCTGCAAATAACCATCAGGAGTGTGCTGAAATCCTTCCTGTGCTTTCCGCTCGGCATAAAGTTTTATGAGATCAAAAGCAATCTCCTTAACTTTTGTTTTGGTTTTTTCTTTCAATCGGTTCCAGGTATCACTTCCCAGTTTGTTTACCCTCGGAACCGTCCCTTCCTTTCCGGTATATTTTGAAATTTTATGAAGGGAATTGATGTTTACATATAAAATATCCTGATCCCGGTAAATTAAACGAACTGCTTCCTGCAATACTCCATTGACTTCTATTTTCTGAAGTCCGCTGTATTGACCTACTCCATGATCAATATGTGTCACGTAATCTCCGGGTTGCAATTCGCGCAGTGCTCTGATCGTAAGCGCCTTGCTTTTACTGTATGCCTGTTTAACCTTATACTTATGATAGCGCTGAAAGATCTGATGATCCGTGTAACATACAATCCGGAGATCATCATCTAAAAAACCTTCATGTAAGGCAACGGGAACCGGAATAAAATTAATCTCTGCTTTCAGATCTGTAAAGATGCTGTGCAGCCGTTCCAGTTGTCGAACATTGTCAGAGAATAAATATATTGTATATCCCGCTCGGATCCGTTCACTCAGATCTTTGATCAGTAATTCAAACTGACGGTTAAAAGCCGGCTGAGATCGCGTATGATATATGAGTTCATTTTTGGTTTCATGAGGCTGAGCATGCAGTAGATGTTGACGAAATCCAAATTCAATGATGTGAAAGGATTTGAGTTTTGCTTCAAGTCCATCCGCACCTGTGAAATCCTCCGAAGAAAGCTGCGCTTTTTCAACAGAATCCTCTTCTTCGGCCGACTGCCTGAGTGGTAACTGAAGAAATTGCTTCAGTTCCTCTTCCATCGTTAGCCAGCGCTCCCGAACCCGATCGTAATCTTTAATCCATAATACTGTGTTGGGGGGCAGAAAATCGAAAAAAGAAATTTTCTCCGTTGTTTCAAACTGAGTTTCAACATTCGGAATGATCTGTACCTGTAATAATCTGCGTTCACTCAACTGCGTTTCAGGGTCAAAGATCCGGATGCTGTCAATTTCATTGCCGACTAATTCAATTCGATATGGTTTTTCATTCCCAAAAGAGTAGATATCAAGAATGCCTCCGCGAATAGCAAATTGTCCGGGTTCGTACACAAAATCCGTTCTTCTAAATCCCAGCTCTACTAAAAATTCGAGCGTTCCGTTTAAGTCCAGCGTATCATTGGTTTTGAGCAAAATGACATTCCCCTGTAACTTCTGGGCAATTACTACTTTTTCAAAAAGCGCATCCGGATAAGTGATCATTGCACCTACACGTTTTCCGGTCGATAAAGAAAACCGGGTCAAAGCTTCTGTCCGAAGCATAACGTGCGAAGGATTTAAAAGGCGGTAATTACGGGGATGTTTGAAAGAAGATGGAAAGTAAAAAAGATTCAGTTCGCCTGTAATACCTTCAAGTGCATTCAGGAAATATGCAGCCTCTTCTGCGTCATTTAATATAAATACATGATTGCGGTCGGATAGATTATGAAAATCAAAAAGAGAGGCACCCAAAAAAGCCGGACTGCTGCCGGAAAGTCCTTGTAACCACAGGCGCTGAGGAGTGGGCATAGTTAACCTGTCCGCAATGTTTTGAAGGCGGGGGTCATCAAGGTATTGCCGCAACAACGTATCCAAATTCACCGGCTGCAAAGATACAAAGATCAGCAGCTATAAAACAGTCTTCAGATAGTCATTTTACAATTCAACAAAATCAAGAGCTGAGCCTATATTTGGCTATATTTACAAGTCTGACTGATATTCAAAATATCCTTTTTATGAAAGTACCTCACATGTCGATCATTTATAGTGTGTTTCCCCGTTCAATCTGCCTTTCTTTTTCTTTTATATTTCTTTTTTTTACCATTGGCCCGCTTCACGTCTTTTCGCAAGATAAACCGGTATCCATTGAACTCAAAACCGGGACTTTAATTCCGGAAAAGCGCATCACTGCGCAAGCGATTAACGATTTATGGGAAAAAGGCGGATCCGATTCCCGGAGTTATGTAATTCTGCAGTTCAGGGATGAACCCAACCCCGCTACAGTTTTACGCCTTAAAAGAAATGGTGTTGAGCTGATTCAATTACTTTCAAAAAATACCTACGAAGCTATTTTTCACTCCAGACCATCGCTGTACCTTCTCGAAGACTGTAAGGTCCTTCATCTTTCCGAACTACCCACAAATCTGAAGATGCATTCAAATCTTGCTAAACAAGCAAAGGCCAGCTCTTCTTTGTTGATTAGTATTCTGTTTTATAAACCTGAAGACCTCTTCAAAAATTTAGAAGGGTTAAAGTCGAAGGGTTTTGTTCCTTCTAAAATGATTTTTCAGCAACAGGGTCTTATTTACGGAAGCATCGAGTCTGGTCAGCTTTCTGAAATTGCTCAAATACCTTCAGTCCGATATATAAATCTTGCCACTGAAGAGCCCAAACCGCTCATGTTCAGAGAAAGAGGAATTCTGGGTATAACAGCATATAGCAGCCCGCAGTCAGGAAAACTGTTAAGCGGTACAGGTATTACTGTAGGAGTTGGAGATAATGCAGACCCTACATCACACATAGATCTACAAACAAATCTCATTAACAGAAGTCCGGCACCTATTGGCGGATCAACACATGGTAGTCATGTTGCAGGCGTAGTGAGCGGTGACGGAATAGTAGAAGAAAGATGGACTGGAGTTGCCCCCAATACCCGAATTATTAGCGACTATTTTGATTACATAATAGCGAAAACACCTACCTATGTCAGCGATTACGGGATGACGGTAACCAATAACTCATACTTTAATGGATACGATTTTTGTCCGGGCAACGGCGATTACAATGAATTGA